>SMTZ1_10006393_pt1 | contig 15961 bp, 13 predicted proteins | sample DeeMarSWOR136_30_FD_25667 | JGI IMG/M metagenome (IMG submission 25667)
ATCGGTTCCCACATGTACATGCCCATTGAGGAGCTCTCCAAGCATCCCGAACACCAAGGCGAACACAAAAGCACCGGGAACCACCCTTCCCTTAAAGCCTAAAGCCCTGCCGGCCTCATCATCCAAAAAAGGATCCAGTCTCAACCCAGCAATAGTGCAAAACATGTCCAGCTCAGTACCCGTAATAATCCTGGAATCGCTGCTAAATTTATCCCCAACATTCTTCTTTGCCACCAATTCTTCTGCCATCTTTGTCCTCCCTCCTCTATCTGGGTAGAAACCACCTGACAACCCGGACAATAACCGCTTTCCTTATGACCAGTCCCAGCCCCTCCGGTTAACGTTTCACCTCTAAAAGGCGATTACCTCAAAACCTTCATCCTGAAATCTAGGTATAGTTCGCTGGGGCCTGTGACGCTGCGGCTTAAGCCACTTTTTCGTCCCTGTTCACCTCCAAGCCCCTTGATCAAAATAGCTTCAAAAGGGCTTCCCTGATTCGCACCATGGCTAAGGTATCGCGCCCACAGTACTCCAAATCTTTTCTTTCTCCTCAATCGGTGTGGAGGGATCGAGCATTCGCATGTATTCGATACCGGCCTCCTGGCCTTCCTGAACATTAAGGCTATTATAGCTCATTTCGGGTATGATAGCCGGGAGTACAGATTTAAGTGAAAAGGAGCCGTGGAATTTTGGGTGATAGTAGTTATTCTTGATGATCTTATAGAGATCCACCAATCGATCCAGGATAGCCAAAAGCGCCTTCCCGTGTTTAGGCAGGTTTTCAGCAAGACCTTCGATGATTCCCTTCTCATAGTTCGTGTAGGTCAATATGGATCCCTTTCTTCCCAAAACATCCAGAAGCGTGCGCGTAAATTCCTCTCTGGGGTCCTTGTCTTCTTCACAAAGATATTCCCTGTGCTCGATCTTTCCGTTTCTGTGTAGAATATGATCTGACCATTGGAAGGGAATTCCCTGATAGGGCCTTGTTCCGGCGTAGCGTGGAATGGCGAGACCTAATGTTTCGAAATCAAGAAAGTGGATGGGATGCTGGAAACCTTGGAGCTCATGCCTTAGCTCTGGCCCGATGTACGCTTCCTTATTTGCCACACAAGCCCTGATGCGATCCTGAATTGCGGTTAGGGGGAATTGCTCAGGGATATCACCGATGTCATCTATGCCCAAACCCTGCAGTTCATCCAACCTGTTCTGCCCAATCCCTGAAAGTTGTATGACCCAGTGCTCGGGCATGCCCTTTGTGCAGTGCTCCCAGAAATCACAACCATGAGGCCTGTTGCAATGCTTTGAGGGGACAATCTCAGGGGGATTTGCACTCGCCAGCATTTCTTTCAGTTCGGCCAGCGTCTCGGGGATCTTTTCCTGATAGGCGAGAGCCGCTTCCGTCAGGTCTGAAGATGAAAAGAGCCCTTCGAGATCTAGCTCCTTTCCGTCATACACATACTGATTGTTCAGGTGCATAAGGAGAACCCGGTTAATGTCTAAACCTGCGCCTTTCAGGACATAGTACTGAATTCCCACATCCGGATAATACTCCTCTTTCACCCTTGTGGATGACTTTACCTCAATCAGGTCCCACTTACCACTTTCCTGCCTTTGGAGAATGTCCGCCCGAACCCGGACGTCATCATACAGAAAGCCGGCCTCGTAGATCGCTCTTACTTTTGGATCTTCCATGGCGACCAAGGTGCTCTTAACGGCCTCGTGATGATGCAGATGATCCTCCTCAATGAAAACGCCCCCCGGATATCGTTGGGTCGCCAGTCTCCCCACTTCATGACCGGTATCGAATATGGCCTGCTGCACAGGGGATGTTTCCGAGGCCAGGTCCGGATTGTAGCAGGTATGCCACAAACGCAGAGGGCACTGTAACCCGGCCTGATACCTTGTTTTTGAAAGCATGGGCATCTTTTTGGAGCCCATCTTGCGAAATCTCCATGACTCTTTTTGGGGGGTATTATACCAGGACCTTTTGACAGATACGGTCAAATCCAGCAATTAAAAGATTCCTGAGGTAGGCCAATCCTTTAGCTACTTTGCCCCTTCATGCCAACTCAGTCCTCCTTGGCCCGCACACTCTTGCCGCGCCCGTCCTCTTCATTCTTCCCAGCAGCCTTCTTACCTTCGCCTTGTCGGTCTTGCCTTTGGTTGTACGGGAAGTTTCAATGGGACAGAGAATTTAATGCGACTCATCGAGCTGCTTGTTAAATCAGATTGACTTTCAGAACCCACCGACCCGATAGGACCCACAAAAACAGATATACCCCCCTTTTTTTCGGCACCCTCACTTGTGCTGACTGCCACGTCAAATTGAACATTACGCATTTCAACGATTGAGCCGCCACGCGGGTTTACCTTAGCTCCCAGTTCAATGGCACTCTCCTGGGCGCGTCTTACTCCACTAATGATCTCCTTGAGAGTCTCAGCGATGAAATCTTGTAGTTAATTTCTTTTCGTCTCTCGTGCTATCAATATCTAATGAAGTACCTGCACCTCTCAGGCCAACAATCTTTATCGTCAAGCCCTCATAATTGAAAAACATCTTTTCTATTTCTGACATCTTTAGACCTTGCCTATATCTTCTGATCAAATTTTTCCCAAATATTTGCTTTAGCCTGTCCCTTGAACTCTTCCTATAGAATTTTCTAAGATTATATGCTTCATCAATCCTTTCCGCCGGAAAGCCCTCTAAATTTGCAAAAGCCATGCTTGTTATCCTAAATCCAACTCTTCCATCTTCTTGAAGATCTTCTTCATCGATGTAATCATTAGGAAACATATTATCTGGTTTCATTCTGAAAAATGGCCTAGGGAATAACTTATAATATTTTTTTAACAATGACTCTTTCACAAGTGGATATATTAAATCATATTCATCATATAACTCTCTGCATATTTCTATGAATTCTGATACATCTTTTTCTTTGGTTGTGGGGGAATCTGAAGTGACAAATAGAACATATTTTTCTCCGGCACGGTCATAACCCTCTTTTACGTTGTGTCCATAGCTCTCTTTTTGCTTGTATTTCTTAGTGTGTTTAATATGTATTCTAGCATGGGCCTCGGCTTTCCAGCGGCACCCCTGTTTAGCTTTATTCTTTTTAGTGATTTATATCCTCTCCTAAAATACCATTCTCTGTATGAAAATAGATCTTCCAATTGGTGATAAAACTCTCTCAAAGAGAACTTTTTGACACCACCTGCTAAAACGACTGCAACTATTTTTTTAAGAGTCATCACTTGGGAGAAACAGTCTTTTCTTATGAAAAATCAAAGGAATGAATTCACTCTTGGCTTTATATCCCCTCCTCCCAACAGAATGGACATTCTGTCAGGAGCCAGCTGGGCACATTTTTAGGGAATGCTCCATAGGGTAACCTCGAAACAGAAATTAACGGGTGGACAGCCTTACGCCATCAACCGCAAGCCGGGTGTTTCACGGTACTTCTGCTTTAACCGCTCTTTGCCCTCCGGTGAAACATCCATGGGACCGTCTTTCCACTCCATCAGCTGCAGCACTATACCGTTGCCCGTCTTTGGGCCCACAAGCGCCTCCTTGAATTTCTCATTCGCCATATCCGTTTTATCTACTCGCACTCCTTTACGCTCTAACTCTTTCACATACGCATCGAGATTATCAATGGTCAGGCCCATGTGTTGGACGCCCACCCCTCTCTCCTCAATGTGTCTGGCCACAAAGCTGCTCTCATCCGTAGCTTGTAGAAAACTGATGATGTGTTCACCCCATTGAATGCATGCGCCAATGTATTTTTGCTCTGTGCTTTCGAATTTCACGATCAGCTCTCCGCCTAGGATCTCAACAGTGGATTTAATGGATTCATCCAAATCCTTTACTGCAAAGGCAATATGGTTAATTCCTCGTATGCTGCCCATGGCTCGCTCCTTTTGTCTCGGCTAGTTATCCTGAAGATGTCCCCCATTTTTTCCAGGCAATGATCCATGATCAATGATAAACGGCAAATAAGCACGGCTTTCCCCTTTTCATCGATTTTCATCAAAGGACATGGATATTTTTCTGCCTGCACATGTCCCTGAATTTCTGCGGCCATACGGTGACACTCACCTCTCCCAGGTGGGCCTTTCTGAGCAAGAGCATAAAGGTCCGTGACTGCCCAATGCCGCCGCCAATACTGAGGGGCAGCGTATTATTTGTGATGCCTTGGTGATAGGGGAATTGGAGGAATTCAAGCTGTCCCGCAATTTCCAGTTGTTTCTTGAGCGTTTCGGCGTTTACCCGAACTCCCATGGACGTGAGCTCGTGACGACGCTTTGTCACGGGATTCCAGACAAGGATGTCACCGTTTAAGCCATGCATGGGCCTGCCATCCTTGGACCGGGTTTCTGTGACCCAATCGTCATAGTCCGCAGCCCTCATTTCGTGTGGATATCCGTCTTCGAGTACCCAACCGATTCCATAGATAAAGATTGCCGGGTATTCCTGCAGGATAGCTGTTTCACGAGCCTTACGTGGAATATCGGGATATCTCTCGAGGATATCTTCGGCATGAATAAAGGTAAGCTCATCGGGTAAATCGGGATACTCGTCTGTCTTTAGTTGCGGAAAGAGTTCTTGGACATGTATCTCAGCGCCCTTGAGGACCTTCCAGATCTTCCTCACAACCTCCGTGAGAAAATCTAGGTTACGTTGCTCCTCTGTGATCGCCAGCTCCCAATCCCACTGATCCACATAAACACTATGATCATGGTCGAGGAAGTAGTCCTTGCGTACAGCCCGCATGTCGGTGAGCAGGCCCTCTCCAACGCCCATCCCGAACTGCTTTAGCGCCATTCGCTTCCATTTGGTTGCTGCCTGCACCACCTGGGCATTAACCGGATTCTTACCGTGATCGTTGGAAACGTGAAACTGGATCGGACTCCTTGACCCGTCCCGATCCAAGAAGTCGTTCACGCCGCTCTCCGCCTCAACAATCAGCGGAACCGTAACCATCATCAGATTAAGTTCTTTACAGAGATTCCCTTCGATATAGGATTTCACCGCAAAGATTGCTTTCTGGGTCTCCTTTGGGTTCAACAAAGAACTGTAGTTCTCTGGGAGAATTTTCTCCAGCTCCCCATAATCCCCAATGCCAGGTCCTGCCAGATCTGCCTCCTTGTCTAACATGGCATTCTCGCCTCCTTTTCTGTCTCACCTAAATTATCGAACACGAAACACTATGACGACTTTGGCGGTTTGGTTACCACAAATCTTTTCACATTTCAAATACTCTGAGTCTCGAAGCGCATTCTAAGGTCTATTCTACACTGGAAAACCAGATATTCAATATGCAAACCCCAATGGATAGCCATAATTTACAGCGCCAAAGTTCTCTAATTCTGACCTTTATCCAGTTATTCCTTGACATGGGGGCATTCTTAAACATATTCACTCAGAAAAGCCAAAATTTACGATTTGAAGATTCTAGCGACAAACAGGAGGGAGAGGTCACATGGATATCCAGGAAATCAGTTTAGCTGAACTAAATCCCGATAAATTCATCCCCGAAAAGATTGAGGAAATCTCCTCAACCGTTGGTGACGGGTTGGCCGTTAATGCCCTGTCTGGCGGAGTTGATTCCTCGGTGGTTACTCTGCTCGGACACAAGGCGTTGGGAGATAGGCTGAAGACATATTTTATTGATAGCGGCCTGATGAGAGATGGAGAACCTGTGCATATTGTTTCGTTGTTCAAGGATCTGGGCGTCAAGGTGGAGCTCTTCGATGCCCAGCAGACTTTTTTCGAAGCCTTGAAAGGCCGCACAGACCCAGAAGAGAAAAGAGAGGCTATTACCCGCTCATTTTACCGCGATGTCTTTGGTGATTTGGTCAGAAAGACCGGAGCCAAGTATCTCCTTCAGGGGACAAACTATACGGATATCGAAGAGACCGTGGCTGGAATCAAAAGACAACACAATATTCTCGAGCAGCTCGGCATTGATCCCGAGAAAATGTACGGGTACAAGGTCATAGAACCCTTGATCCAGCTTCGCAAATCATCCATCAGGCAAGTCGGCAAGTCCCTCGCTCTGCCAGAGGAGATCTATAATCGGCCCCCTTTTCCGGGCCCGGCCCTGGCAGCAAGAGTCATCGGGGAGACGACACCGGGACGGGTGGAGACGGTGAGACGTGCCACCAAAATTGTTGAGGAAGAATTATCTGACAGCGGGGCATTTCAGTACTTGGCCATTCTGCACGAGGACCGAGTTGTTGGCATAAGAGAAGGAAAACGCGATTTCGGATTACAGGTGGAGGTCAGATGTTGGGAGAGCAAGGACGCTAAAATAGGTTCGCCCACCAGGCTCCCTTATGATGTTCTGGACCGATTGGCTGAGAGAATCACAACAGAAGTGCCAGGCGTCGTCAGCGTCACCTATAACATCACCAAAAAACCGCCTTCTACCATTGAAGCGGTCTAGCGCCACAAGGGACCATGTCCTCCATCTTGCGGGTTTAGGCCACAAAAGAAAGCCCCTAAAAACTAACCCTTTCCTCCTAGGGTAGCCAGGGGCTAACCAGAGACAGGTTGAACACCTAATCCCCAGTGCTTGCCAACATACAGTGTTGAGTGATTAAGTCAAGGAGAAAAAAACCTACGAGATACTAAACACTGACAAAGGTGTCTGTTTTCCGTGGTCTGTCTGCTTATCCAATCTTTCTGAACCGGGCTATCCTGCGTTGGCGCTTCAAGGGCTCAAAAAGCTCAATAGGAGGCCCAAGCCGCCCTTCGACAGATAGAACCCCTGTTCCCTTTAAAAGACGATGGAGTTCGGGCCAAATGCCCTCCATCCCTCCTATGGGCCGAGCAAAACCAAAAACAAAGACAAGGTCAAAGCCTTGCTCGGGCAAGTCCGTCCGCGCAGCGTCGGCCCGCATGGTCTTGGCGTTGGTCAGGCCTTCGGTTTCGATCTTTTGTTGAACATGTTCTACGGCCAGCGGATTGATGTCCAGAGAGAGGATGCTCCCTCCCTGCCCGACAATCTTTGCGGCGGGAATGGTGAAAAAACCGGGGCCACAACCCACTTCCAGGACCTGCTGACCCGCCTTGAGTCCCGCAGCATGGAGAGCCTTAAAGGGATCTCTGAACACACCATAGAGAGTTTCATGAACGAAGGACATCATCTTGAACTTCATTCTGTTTGTTAGTGTCATGTATGTTGCCTGTTGAACTTGATGTGCTACCGGTGTTAGGGCCTTTGCATGTCCTGCAGCAGCATTTCATCGTAACGGGGTGATACTTATTTAACGGGCATCAGTAAGGCGTCCCCTTACCTTTCTTGCTCACCCCAACTGCCCCTTCAGACGTTTTATCCTTTCCCTGGCAAATTCAAATTCGTACCAGGTATCCAGTAGAGACTCCAGAGCTTCTTCGTAGTATTCCACAGCCCTCTCCCTTTCCCCGGCCCCTTCGGCCCACAAACCCAAGGCCGTGTAAAGGGTAATGAGGTTCTCTGGACTCATTCCCGCCCCCTTTTCCAGGGACTCCACGCTGCGTTTACCCAGCAGGCACTCGCTGATGGCCCGGAACCACGGATCCCTCGTCACCTGATTATACGCCTCAAGGGCGGCTCGAGACTCCTCCCGTTTCCCTGTGTAACGCAGAATCTCGGCCTCCAAGAGCCCCATGCGCAGGCGACTAGCGCTCTGTCTCCCGCTTCTTTTCAGGAACGTCCGGGTGTATGCCAAGGCCTCATCCCACGCCTCTTCCATGGCGCTGTACAAGGCCAGCCCCACCAGAACGTCCCCATTGTCCGGAGCTATCTCCAAAATTCTCTCAAGCGCTTCTCTCCGGCCCTTTAGGCTGCTGGCAGGGTTTTGAAGCTCCGCCCTTAGATCGGCCACCTCGGACCGTCGGCTATCCTTGCTCATCTGGTCTTTGAGGACGATCTCGTTGAATGCCTCAATGCTCCCCTGATACTCAGCCCACTGCGCATTACCCTGCAGAGCATCCAGCCTCCTCTTCTGAATCATCTCCAGTTTTGCCCGGAACAAAAAGAATTCCAAGGTTTCGGCATTTGCGGATAACACGGCCTCCTTCAGCAAGCTCTCCGATTCAGCCCATTGCCCCTGTTTTTCCTTGAGCAGGCCCACAGCGTAACGGAGCCAACTGCGTTCGCCCGCGGTTTCCCAACCCTCAAGGGCCGTTTCCTCCCCTACCATGCCCTCAAGAACCCGGCAGACGTAACCCGGGAACTCGGCCTCAGAGCGCCAGTCCAGGGCCAGCAGCGCCTTGCGATGAATCTCCATGGAGGGAGCGCCTGCCTTCCAGGCGATGATACACAGCATCAGCCTGGCCAGGCTATTCTCTGGGTCCATGGACACGGACTGCGCAAAAAGCCGGCTAGCGCCCTGGTCGTCACCCGCGCAGAAGTGCATGATACCTCCAACCATGACAAGGGAGGGATCTAAGCTGAGCTTGAGCTCCTCATCCGCCAGGCTCATGGCATCGGCCCAGCGTCCCTCAAAGGCTGTCTGGATAATTTTTCTGACCTTTTCCTCCACGGATAGATTTAAAACGCCATTCCATTTGACCTGGCCCCCTTTGAGGTCCTGAAGAAAGGCAGCGGCTTTTGTAATGGGCTGGACCATCGCCATGTTCCATAGGGGAGTGGTTATAGGCATCACGCCCGGAGCCAGTGTCGTGGCCACCCCGGAAGCGATGCCAATAACCTTGCCGCGTGTGTCGATGATCGGCCCCCCACTGTCACCTCCGTAGAATGCCACGTCGACCTGGAGCAGGTCTTCAAATGTGCGGCGCACATGGCCTCCTGTGACGCTCACATTGACGTTACTCCCCTGGTATCGGCTGCCCAGGGGAAACCCCAGGGTCATGACCCCTGAGAGCTTGGGAATGCGCCTGGTGTCCAGCTTCAGGTCCAGGGGCAGAGGACTTAGCCCCGCCGGCACGCGGTCTATTTTGAGCACCGCAAAATCATCCCTGAGCGGAGATATAACGAGCTTCCGCGTTTGGACCGGGGGTTTGGCCACGCCGGCAATCGTCAGGCGAGGGGTGCCGTCCGAGCGAAAGGCTGAACCAAGAAAGTAAAGGTCAGCCAGATCCTCGGAGCCAATCAAGTCAGCGGAGCGCTTAAACGCTTTTTCCCCTTCGAACCAGAGCAACATCTTGTAGCCAAAGCTTGCTGGGCGGCCGCTTTGTCTGAGATAAGCAATCGCCTCAATGAGGGTCCTGTCTTCTAACCAAGGGCAAGCCACATGGCGGTTCGTCAGCAAGTACCCGTCCTTGTCTGCCAGAAAAGCTGTTCCCTCGCCACGATTTCGATAAATAATATTTTCGCCCTCTTTCAGCCAATATTCCACCACCACAAAGGCCACGGATCGGGCGTACTGATTGGCGTAACTCTCAAGAACGGCTACGCTGTCCTTCTTCCTCACGCCCAGTTGAAACCAGGCAAGGACTCCAGCCACGATCAACAGGGCGATCGAGACCGCCAGCCATTTCTGCCTTCTTCTGATCCGCCTGACCGCCTTGGCCGAAGTTGAAGCCAGCTCCATGGCCCGTGTTCTAGCCTTTTCAATCTCCTCTGCCGAGATCTGGCTGAGAGTTTCGGCCACCTCGCCCATGGAGCTTGGCCGCAGAGCCGGGTCCTCGGCCAGCATGGTTCTAAAGAGGGCCTCAGCCTCTTGGGGCAGCGACAGCTCATCTATTTTTGCCGTGAAGTCGCAGGTCTCATAGTCGGCCGTGAGGAGTTCTATGAAAATCTTACCCAGCGACCAAATATCGCTCCGAAAATCCAGCGGTCGCTGATTAATGATATCAGGGTGACAGGCCAGAAGTCGTTTCAACATGGGACCCGGCCGATCCAGTTTCGGGTCCAGGAAGCGGGAAAGCTTGTAGTCGATTTTAACGTCATAAGCCCCCTTTTCGTCCTTTATCAACATAAGGTCGTTCAGGATCAGATGGGGGATGATATGTCCTGTCTCGTGGAGGATGTTTAAGGCGGATGCCATTCTGGAAAAGAGGTCAAAGGCCTCTATGTAGTCCTCCAGGTGCCCGGAGCGCACCAGGTCGCCCCAGCTCTCTGCGTCTACCCATTCGCTGACCCGGTACCACAATCCCTCAGAGGAACGCCTAATTTCCTGGTGGCTGACGAAATGCTCAGGAGGAAGCTTCTTCAGTTCCTCCAATTCCTTCTTGAGTCTGTCGGCCACCTCCTCGTTTAGTGCGGATTGGGGCGTGAAAAGTCGGATCATGACAGGCTTCTCATCGCCCTCTTTGAAGGCACGGCAGAGAATGCTGTCGTGGCCCTCGTGCAGAACCTCCTCTATCCGGTATTCGTCGACGTATTTTATCCCTTCGCCGACCTCGCCACCACAGCTTGGGCACGTGCTAACATCTTCGGCCACCGATTGGCCACATTTTTGACATAGCTTCATAATAGGTTTCCAGAAATCAGGTTTGCATGGTTTGGTCGAGCTTCCTCATAACCCCTGACGCTGTAGCCGGACCGTGTTCATGCAAGGTTCCCGTCCTGTCCTGGTCCATGCTTCGGCAGGACTGAATAGCCCCCGCGTCCCCCTTTGTATAACCAGATTAGGGTCTCTCGGTGCATTCGTTTTTCACAAGCGGCTGAAATACGACGATCAGAATCCTTATAGATAGCACGACTAGCTGCCAGGAGTGAGAAAGGCCTCATAAAAGGTATTTTTCAATGGTAGAACTTCGCACATCCATGTCAAATGCGCAAAAAGGAAACTTATGTTTCATTAAATCACGTAGGGCACTTGAAGTCAAAAGGAATCGGATTTCAGGCTAGTCCTGGCTCTCTCATGGGAACACGCCACGTTTCCGTCCCTTGTCCTTAGTCCTTACACCTCACTCCATGCTCCTTGGCGCGCCGTAGTCTTTTAACCTCCAAAGCCTTGGCGTCGGCGGTTGACTAAGGCGACTGCTCCATATCATAAGGTGCCTTCCCGATTGACACACAAGGCGAAATTCCCTATACAGGGTATGAGTGAATGATCGCAAGTCAACTATAATCTAGAGGGGAGAGGGAATATGCAGGCATTAGTATTAGGCGGAGCGGGGAGTATGGGCCAGGCTGCCGCCCGGGACCTTATTAAGCAGGAGCAGGTTAAGAAAGTCATTTTAGGTGATATAATTACAGATCCAAATCGATTATATGATAAGTTGCGCACTAGTGAAAAGGTATCGCTCAGTAGAATTGATGTAAACGATAAGGAGGGCCTGGTCAAAGCACTTAGGGATATTGACGTGGTCATTAACTGCGCAGGGCCATTCCACAAGACGGGTGTCACAGTATCCAGGGCGGCCATCGAAGCGAAGGTGAATTATGTGGATATCTCCGATGAGTATAAGACCTTTCTCAATCTCTTTGTTCCTGAAGTTGATAACCCGGCCAAAGAAGCAGGAATAACCATCTTGACAGGAATGGGATCGGATCCGGGCACGAACAACCTCATAGCGAAGTATCATGCAAATCATCTAGATCGCGTTGACGAGATTGCCTTGTTTTGGGTTGTCAGTATCGCTGACTTGGAGGAAGGTGCGACTTCGGGTGCAGCTTGGGATCATAGTCTCCATATGAATACAGGAAATGTCCCCCAATATTTGAACGGTCGCCTAGAGTATGTAAAAGCCGGTACCGGTGAAGAGACGGCTGAATTCCTCGAACCCCTTGGACATTGTCAGGTTCGTTATGTGGGTCACCCTCAACCACTCACAATGCCAAGGTATATAGACGGCGTGAAAACGGTCGTTATCAAAGGCGCGATGCTACCCGCATGGGTAGACCGGCTCATTCAAGAGCAGAATGAATCAGGCTTTCTCGGCACGGAGCCCATAGAGATCAAAGGGACTAAAGTGGCGCCCTATGATCTTACATTGCAACTTTGGCGTACAATTCCCGATAACAAAGATCAGGGACCTATGGCTTCGGGCATGAAAGTGATCGTAAAGGGGGAAAGAAAAGGGAAACAGGTGACATACACCTCTGACATCGTGGGCAGGACGGCACCAGGAACAGGGATTGCCGCGTCGATCGCGGCTCTCATGCTTCATTCAGGCGATGTTAAAGTAAGGGGGGTGGTGGCCCCAGAAGGGTGCATCGATCCAGAAAGATATTTTGCAGCCCTCCTAAAAAGAGGCGCAAAAATACATCAAACGGAAACCATAACATCTATGCTTGCACTTTAGCATGGATCTGCCATCCTCCCCCTTTGTCCTTAGCCTATCGATTTCCGTTTGCGCCCTGGGCTCTATTTAGAAACACCATGTTTCTCATTGACATAGGCCAGGGCTTCATCTATGGCTTCAGCCGCTAAGTCCAGATCCTCTTCAGTGTGCCTGTAACAAATATATCCATGATGGTGTGGGTGTAAAAAGACGCCTCTGCGGATAAGCTGCGTGTAGAAATCCTCGCGTCTAGCCTTATAGGTATCTGCTTTATCCCTCTTGAAGGTGATGAAAAACATGGGCGCAACGCCGCTCAACTCGGCTCCCACATCATATTTGTTAGTGATGTTCCTGACTTTCTGCAGAAAACGGCCACCCCTTTCCCATATTTTATCAAGGACATTGTCACGCTCCAGGATTTCAATGGTTTTTAGAGCGGCAATATAACCGCTACTGTTTGAGAAGAAGGTAGAAGAGACAAAAACCTTTTGTTCAGCAGCTTTCATAATTTCAGCTTTTCCAGCAAGGGCACTTATTGCATACCCGTTGGCCATTCCTTTTCCAAAGACTGACAGATCAGGAGTGACGCCATAAAGCTTTTGTGCTCCGCCCATACTGAGCCTGAATCCGGTACGGATTTCATCATAGATCAAAACGGCGCCATACTTCGTAGCTATTCCTCTCACGCCTTCAAGAAACCCGGGTTCAGGTTCTTGCATTTTCTCATGGAGGGGATGCCCAAAAGGCGTCAAAATGATAGCGGCAGTCTCATCCCCATATTTTGCCATCAAGTCTTCGAGCTGATTAAGATTATTATAATGGAATTCATGTACATCCTCGTAGAGCTTTTCAGGAATGCCCCCTTTAACCTCAACGCACCAGTCATGCCAGCCGTGGTAACCACAGCGCATGACCTTCATCCGGTCTGTGTATCCCCTTGCAATACGGATGCTCGCTGTCGTGCCATCTGAACCGGTCTTTGTGAAAACGCACATTTCTGAACAGGGGATGCATTCATTGAGTTTCTCCGCGAGCTGATTCTGATAGGGCTGCGTAAGGGTAAAGCAGAAGCCTTTGTCTCTGATCTGCCTGATAACCGCTTCATCAACTTCCTCTTCTCTATAGCCCAGGATAATAGGCCCAAAACCACAGAGGAAGTCCACATATTCATTTCCGTCCACGTCGGTCACTCTGCCACCCTTGCCGCGTTCGAAAAAGATTGGATATTCTCCCCTGACAAAATTGTAGGGTCGTCTGGCACCTCCCACGCCACCGGGAACCAATTTCGTTGCCTCATCAAAAAGTCTCAGACTTCTGGTTATATCTAGTTTTTCCATGCTTATAAGAATGGTTCTCCTTTCAATATTAAGTGAAGCTCAACGCCCTAAAGGGCGGGGCATCACCCGCAAGTTCGGTCAGCCGGATATTACACCGCCCTCTCCTGCTTGTAAAGGGCAGCTTTACACCTGAAAATAAATCGGTGCAAGCCCTTTTACTTCAGCCAACCCATAGCATCAAAAAGGGGGCAGTTCTCCCAGGGCCATGCGGGCGAGTTGTGTTATGAATACGGGTTTCAAGCCTTGTTCACTAGCCGGTTTAGCAAGCGCACCCATGCAAAGTGGGCAGAGAAAGACCATGGCTTCACCCCCTGCTTCCGAAGCGTCCTGGATATTTCTAGCCATGAAGGGCTTTATCCTCTCAGGGTCCACACGTGAAAAGAGAGAACCACAGCACAGGGCGGATTCCCGGTCATACTTTCTGGCCACCCTTTCCACGCCGATAAGCTCAAACGTCTCGTCAAGGATGGGATCCATTTCGCCTGTATACCTGGAAGCACAGGGTCTTTGGTAGGCTATTTTCCGATCAAGGGGTGTGATCCTGTCCTGATGTTCCTTCAGATAGTTGCGCATGTATTCCACAATATGTAAGGGCTTAAAGGGAACTTGGACATTGTACTCGGGCATTTTGGAAATCATGGAATAGCAATCATCATGGATGAATACGATTTCCCCCAAACCAAGCGAGGCAAGGCTGTCTATGAAGCCTTGGGCATTTTCCTTGAGCGGACTATCCATCCCAATATGCACATAACCCAGGTAGCAGAAATACTCGCCGCCCTTGGCAATGGTCATTCCTTCGAACATTTGACCACCCACGGCGTCATCTGGCAAAGCCCATTCCATGGCACAGAGTGAGAGACCCGGCTTTCCCTCATCCCCTTCTGCCAGTGCTGAGGGTAATGTTGCGCCTGCCCCCATAAATTTCCTCGTTTTTTCAGGTATGGGCAACGAATTATGGACTTCCTGGAGCCGATTGATGAGATCGAAAGGATTGGCACCCGTAGGGCAATATTCGTTGCAGGCACAGCAGGTAACGCATTGTTTCAGAATTTCGGCCGCTCTCCCCTCCATGAGCTCTTCTATCTGTTGAACGGCTTTTTCCTTGTCATAATCCACATATTGACAGCGGACCAAGCAATCACCACATAGATCACACTTTTCTCGATGCCACATATTTATTCCAACCTCCCTTCTTTTCGATGTTACAGGTTCTTCCTCTTCTTATTGACAAAAGCCTTTGGTGTAGCGCTCATTGGGTTGCATTCTTTGCTCCCATGCCTCCTTCCCTATAATGGGCGCATCCTATATTTTCTACCTCTTACCCTTATGTGACACTGGTCATTGTCATCTTTAATGAGATCAGATATCCTTACTAAGGCCTGCTCTGTGAATTTCACTTAATGAACAGCTTTTTGGGCTGTAGCTTTATTCGTTTTCCGGTGTTCAATACAAGGGTTATATCCTCGTCTCTTATCACATCAAAGACAAATAAGGCCGTATCCTCGTATGGGAAATAGACTTTCTCCACATGGTCTCTATGGGCCTGCACAACATAGTAACCCTCCTTGTCCTTTCTTATTGAAGAATGAAAATAATTGATAATCTTCCTGTGCTGGAATTTTTCATGACCGTAGTGCCAGAAACCATTTTTATCTAGCCAGAATACGGCATTCTCTTTGGGGATCACAACTTCCTTCGGTTTCCCTGACATGACATACTCCATAGTCGAAGCATCGAAGGAACCCTCCTTACTCTCTGCTCTTTGCTCTCTGCTCTTTGCTCCTTGCTCTTTGCTCTCTGCTCCATGCTCTTTGCTCTTTGCTCTCTGCTCTTTGCTCTTTGCTCTTTGCTCCTTGCTCTTTGCTCTCTGCTCCATGCTCTTTGCTCTCTGCTCCTTGCTCTTTGCTCTTTGCTCCATGCTTTATAATATTTAAGAGGTGTCCCCAACTCATTCAGATGACTCCATCTTAGGTGCAATGACAATGTTCACCCGTCTGTTCTGGGCACGCCCCTCTTCGGTTTCGTTGCTGGCCACAGGCTCATAGAAGGAACGTCCCACAGCCTCCATATTTTTTGCGTGGAGTCCAATCTCCTTTTGAAAATAACGAACGACTGCGGCAGCACGAGCAGCAGAAAGCTCCCAGTTTGACGGAAACTTATTTCGATATTCTGGGAGGATAGCCTTATTGTCGGTATGCCCTACCACCCGGATTTGCTTCCCCGAAACATTTTTCAAGATTTCTCCCAGCCCTCTGAGAATCTTTCTTCCCTCTGGAGTAATAGTGGCTCTTCCTGATTCGAACAACACGCGATCCATGAATGTAACTGAAAGTTTTTCTTCCAACTCTTCGATGATCACCTCTTTATTTTGAATTTGACCTTTGAGCTGGGACAAAATGGCATCATGGGTAGATTTCAACTGGCCTATTTGGACTTT
>SMTZ1_10003410_pt1 | contig 15959 bp, 14 predicted proteins | sample DeeMarSWOR136_30_FD_25667 | JGI IMG/M metagenome (IMG submission 25667)
TTGCGGTATGAATAATTTTTTTGAAAGTGTCCAAAATGCTTAAAGCAAGCTGAAGTGAAATTTCTTAAGCCGCTCTAAGGGACATGAATTAAGGGGGTTGGATTAAATAACTTAGACATTTCAATTTTTATCAACATTTAGAAATAATGACTTATGTAGTTTAAATGGGAAACTTATATTATCCCACCTTCTAAATAACTACCCCATTTCATATTTTTTGAATTTAAATATAATCAGCATTAGTACTTTGACCAAATGTGTAATTTATTTGTAACCTGGATTTTTACTTGACATTAGCATCTGTATTTCATATATTAAGAAGAAATCGAATTTTAAAAGTGGACTGAGATATCGAAACAATAGGAGGTGTTATGGCAGATGTCTATCGCCGCAAAATTTCAGCCGAGGAGGCAAAAGAACGCTACATTTTAGTTTTGAAAAATGCATTAGACTTTTTCCCTAAATTAGGTAAACCTTTTACACTAAAAGTAAAAGATAAAGAACTTGAAATGTATTTGGAATCGGTCGAGGTCTGGAGTATGGGACCCAAAAAACCGCAACATAGTTATCGGATTGATGCGAAAAAATTTTGGGATGTTTTCCCTCTCCATTTTGGAAAAACAGTCACATTAACAAAACAAGATGAAAAAGTTTATACGTTGGGTTAGTTCAATATGATACCATTAAGAGACTCAAATCCATCAAAAACTTTCCCGGTTGTGACCATTATATTAATTATAATAAATGTAGTTATCTTTTTGTTTGAATTATCTCAATGGAAAAACCTGACTGAATTTTTAAATTATTTTGCATTGATTCCTGCCAATTATTTTAATTTAGCTGACAAGGGCATTTCCGCTTCAATTGAGCGTTTCTATCCATTCATCACATCTCAGTTTCTTCATGGTGGATGGTTACACTTAATTGGTAATGTCTGGTTTTTATGGATATTTGGGGATAATGTTGAGGATCGTTTGGGACATGGCAAGTTTTTGTTCTTTTATCTGTTAAGTGGTGTTGCGGCTGGTTTGACTCATGTTTATACAAATCCATTATCTTCAGCTCCAACTGTTGGAGCAAGTGGAGCCATAGCAGGAGTAATGGGGGCCTACACAATTTTATATCCTCGTGCAAAAGTGCTTACACTGGTTATTTTTTTCTATTTTATTCGTTTTATTGAACTTCCCGCGTATATTTTTTTAGGAGTATGGTTTCTGATTCAATTTATCAGTGGTGCCTTAGCACACGCGGCTGGCGGCGCCTCTTCTGGCATTGCCTGGTGGGCGCATATTGGGGGATTTGTTGTCGGTGTTGTTTTGATATTACTAATTCCTCGAAAAAAGAAACAGTATCGGACTACCATTTAAGACTTATTTAAATTTTGAAAATCTGTAGTACCCCAAAAAATTTTGGGAATATTATTTTAATTGAAGTTGACTGGATGGGGTAGTAAAGTTGGGCTAATAGATATAGTTACAAATTAAACCAATAATATGATTAAATATGAAACTAAAAATCAATAAAAATAAATGCTTTTTATTTGTCATCGGGTCATGGCTGATAGCAAAGTTGTGGTGGACATTTGAGATGTCCCGACTGGCTTTTTATCGAACAGTTCCCCAGAAGAAAATTTATCAAATTATTTATACTTCGACTATGCCGCCGGTGAGTCAATGGAGCTATGAAGATGATCGGTTTTCAATTTTGAATTATGATGATGAGAGCAATAAGTTTGTCATTTTCAAACTACCACAGTTGAATAAAAATTAGTTATGGACGTTAATAATGGGAAAAATAAAACCGGCTATCCTTTGCCCCAATTGTGGAAAATTGATTAGCGCCAATACAAAAGAATGTATTCATTGCGGCATGAAAAATCCCGGGGGCTTTGGGATTCATTCATACTTACAAAGGATCTTTCGTGGTCAACTGGATTTTATCAAAATAGTGATATTTATTTGCGTGGGTCTTTTTGTATTCAGTTTATTGCTCGATCCTGCGTCAATATCTCTTTATCCAGGATTTTTTAGCTTCTTATCTCCAGGTGATGGAAGTCTCTGGCGCTTAGGAATGACAGGCGCTCACGCTATGGCTCATAAACATTGGTGGACGTTAATTACAGCGATCTATCTACATGGTGGACTCATGCATATCGTTTTTAACATGTTATGGATTCGTCAGATCGGTCCGATGGTCGAAGAACTGTTTGGTACGGCTCGATTTATCATTATTTTTACAGCAGCAGGCGTTCTCGGATACATAATTTCAAACCAACTTTCTGGTAATTGGACAATTGGTGCCTCTGGTTCTGTCTTTGGTTTATTCGGCGCGTTAATTTATTATGGGCGTTCAAGAGGGGGGCGTTTTGGGGATATGATCTATCGTCAATTATTAATCTGGGCTGTGATAGGTTTTATTTTCGGATTTGTCTATCCAGGGATTAACAACTTTGCCCATTTGGGTGGTTTTATCGGTGGATACTTAGCTGCGAATTTACTTGGTTACCAGGAGAAAAAATCAGAGAATTACTGGCATCGTTTGGCTGCAGGGGTGATCATGTTACTTACTATTCTCGCATTTGTACTTGTAATTTTATTCCCGACACCTCTCCCAAATCAATTTTTTTAATTATGTTATGAAAAGATTAAGCGACTGCTTTGTGTTACATGAACAATTTAGAGAATTCAAAACATTAACAATTCTTGTTCCCATCATTCTGCTTTTATCATTCAAAGTTACAAAATCTAATGCTCAAACTTCCATCGCATTCGCGGGTGTTGATACACTTGTTGATAAAGCCATTGACCTGTTATATGATCAAAAATATTTTGAAGCAATAGAAATGTGTGAACAGGTGATCGAAAAATATCCTGATAATCCCATGGGCTACCTGGGAGAGGCAGCCGTTTACCATATCATCATGTTAAATTACCGGGTTAGTCTGTTTGAAGATAAATTTGATAGTCTGACAACGCTGGCAATTAAAACCGGTAAAATGGTGATTACAAAACATAACGACGATGAAAATGCATACTTTGTTTTAGGCGCTGCTTATGGTTTTCGCGGATTACAGCGTATTCGAAAGGGAGAATGGTTTGGGGCATTCAAAGATGGTATCAAGGGCGTTTCCAATTTGATGAAAGCTCATGAATTGAATAACAAGCTTTACGATGTTTATTTCGGTCTCGGACTTTACTATTATTGGAAAAGCGTAAAAGCCAAGGTATTGACTTTTCTATTTTTAATGAAAGATGAGCGTGAAAAAGGCATTGAGTATTTAAGGATTGCGATTGATAACGGCAGGTTCGTTTCGACTGAAGCTGTATTCGCGTTGATTGAAATTTATTATTACGAAGATAGATACGACGAAGCACTTCAGACGGCGCTATCTCTTAAAGATAGATTTATTGAAGATCCCACATGGAATTATCTGACAGCAAAAATATTGGGCAAACTAAACCAATGGGAAAAGGCAAAACATTATTTTCAGACATTGCTGAATTTTTTAGAAGCATCGCAATTCATAAGCAATAGCTATTTAGCTGAATGTCATTATGGTATTGCAAAGTGCAGCTTTGAATCGGGTGATTATGAAACCGCCCGACAAGAACTGCGAACGGCATTTGAATTTAGCAAATCATGGGATAAAGATCTAGAGATTGAAGGACCGCTGCTTGATTTTGATAAGGTATTAACGCGGATGGCAAAATTGAACCAGGATCTGGTTAATGTGACTGAAAATAAATAAACTTTTTGGCATTTGAAATTTGGGATTTCCTTTAAAGAGCAACTTACCTATGAACAATACATCCTTACCAGAAATAATGGACATTAAATCAGCCTATTATAAATCCCCGATCGGAATCCTTGAGATTCGAGGGACAGAAGAAAAAATAATAAGCGTGCTTTTTTTCGATTCAAATCCCACACAAAATGACCAGGTTTATCCATTACTCGAAAATTGCGCTCAACAGTTAGACGAATATTTTCATCACAAACGTCACAAGTTCGATGTTCCGCTGATGCCTCAGGGAACATCATTCCAGAGACAGGTTTGGAAAAAACTGTTAGAGATTCCTTATGGGACAACAAGCTCTTACCTTGAAATTGCCAGACGAATGGGGAATCCCAAAGCGGTTCGCGCTGTCGGTGGTGCCAACAGTAAAAATCCTATCACAATTATTATCCCCTGTCATCGTATCATAGCTGCTAATGGGAAGTTAATCGGCTACGGTGGCGGACTCTGGCGGAAGGAATGGTTACTCAGACACGAACAAAATATTCTGGCTTGATTTTACGTTCGTATTATAGCGCCTAATATATGATTTTAATAAATGATTGAAAAACTAACTCAAAAGAAATTATAATCATGTAAATCCTGTTTAATCCTGTAATCCTGTCAAAAATAATGACTTACTGGATATTCCATAAACTTTAGGTTGACGCTAATAGCTCCTGGCGGAAATCAGGTATCGAGAGTCCAATATCGACCCAAGAAAAAAATGAAAATACCCAATAATCTTATCTCACAATATAAATCAATAATACCGTAAATAACGATAGCCAAGTTTTTTGCTTGCAATATTCCTACAAATACCCTATATTTAAAAAATTAAAAATAATATCCGCTGACTGAATCTGTACCCAAAGAATAATTTAAGGAAGCAGAATGAAGCTAACAGGCAAGGATATGTAATGGAGAAAAAAGAATATTTCACTACTCGTTGGGCATTACTATTGGCGGCATTGGGGATGGCAATCGGTACCGGGAATATCTGGCGGTTTCCAAGAATTGCAGCACTAAACGGGGGCGCGGCATTTTTAATTCCCTGGGTTATCTTTCTATTTTTATGGTCAATTCCACTGTTAATAACTGAGCTTACAATCGGAAAATCGATGCGAATGGGACCGGTTGGGGCTTTCGGCAAATTAATTGGGAAAAAATATACCTGGATGGGAGGTTTTGTCGGTTTCTGTACTATGGCAATTATGTTTTACTATTCGGTTGTGATGGGATGGTGTGTCAAATATTTCATCGCTTCAATTGGCGGTGGATTGACAAATGGACAGGAATATTGGGATTATTTTACCAGTACTCAATTTCAGCCTGTTTTATTCCATTTTATTTCCATCACGATTGGTGCTTTAATTATCTACCGGGGTGTTGTTAAAGGAATCGAGCGAGCCAATAGAATTCTTATTCCCTCATTATTCGTTTTAATATTGATCGGTGTTATCAGGGCTTTGACACTACCGGGGGCAATAGAAGGATTAAATTTCTTTTTTAATCCCCAATGGAATCGCTTATTTGACCATAAAGTCTGGCTGAACGCACTTACTCAATCCGCCTGGTCCACTGGAGCAGGTTGGGGATTGTTACTAACGTATGGTGTGTATTTGAAAAAGCGGGAGGATATCGTTCTCAATTCTGTTATAACTGGGCTAGGTAACAACTCAGCTTCATTATTGATTGGTCTGATGATTTTCCCTGCTGTTTTTGCATTAGCTCCAAATCCAGAAGTACTAATAGTAGAAAAAGGACCTGCTAATACCGGCCTCGCCTTTATCTGGATTCCGAATCTATTTGCAGAATTTCCCGGCGGTTCGATTTTTACGGCAATATTTTTTCTGGCATTAAGCTTTGCTGCGCTGTCTTCATTACTGGCAATGATCGAAATGGTAACCCGGATTTTAATGGATATGGGAGTGAACAGGAAGCGGGCGATTGTGATTGTGTGGATAACTGCATTTGTTTTAGGAATCCCTTCAGCAATCAGTCTTAAATTTTTCGGAAACCAGGATTGGGCATGGGGCGTCGGTCTGATGGTAAGTGGATTCTTTTTTGCCTTAGCAGTGGTCATTTATGGCGCTAAAAATTTCCGCAAGAAATTAATCAATCAGATCGGTAATGATATTAACGTAGGAAAGTGGTACGAATATTTAATTAAATACATCGTTCCGCTGGAATTCATCGTCTTAATTATATGGTGGTTCTGGCAGGCGATTGGCTGGAGCAAGGAGCCGGATACTGCACCGTGGTGGCATCCTTTTGGTGCAGGTTCATTAGGAACATGTCTATTCCAATGGGCTATCGTAATCGTGCTTTTGATAATCTTAAATAAAACGATCAATAATAGAATTTTTAGATCAGAGAACTAAACATGGAAATAACTGCAATCATTATGATGATTATTATCCTGGGAGCGATATGGGGAGGTTTAGCCTTTTCACTTACATTAGCAATCAAAAAAGAAAAATTGAAGGAATTGAATAGCAAGTAGTCAGTTATGGGGCAAAAGACAGACAACTGTCCACTGATTGCGAACAGACAGCGGCAAAGGTGATTTATAGTATTGTCAGTTACCTTGAATTATTCCTGAATTTAAACCATAAACGCACAAAGTAAGCAAAAATCAAAAGATTAGAAGTAAATTAACTTTTTAAGTAGCTGTTTAAATGACTAAACAATTACAAAAAATATAATAAGTTAAATAATAATTGAGTTTAAAATACGCGCAAATCCGTGTAATCCGCGTCATCCGTTCTATGGGAGATGAGAGGATATGCACCTTTGGCACCTTGATGAGACCAGGCACTCAAAGAAAATATGGCTCAAGCAGTACAGAAATCAAATACAGTCTCGTACACACAAGCAATTAATCAGATTAAAAAGGGTAGCTTAGCCCCGGTTTATTTGATTTTTGGAGAAGAAAAATTTCTTCACGATGAAATTATCAATAGAATTATTGATATTAGCCTGGATTCAGCTACCAAAGATTTTAATTTTGATCTGTTTTATGCTAGTGAGACATCAGTAGATAAAATTGTTAATGTCGCCTGCTCATTCCCGATGATGGCAGAACTAAGGGTGGTGATCGTTAAAAATATACAGCAGTTAAAAACTAACGAGCTGAAACATCTGGTAGATTATGTCAGCCAACCATCGGAATCAACCTGTTTAATTCTCTCGCTGCCAGAGCGGAAAAAAACAGGGAAATGGTTTGGTGTAATTTCTAACAATGCAGTTGCAATAGATTGTCGTAACCTTTATGACAATGAAATCCCTGCCTGGGTGGATGGTTATTTAAAGTCAAAGAAGCTGGACATAGAAAGACAAGCGATTCAATTGTTACAGGCGCAGGTGGGAAATTCATTACTTAATTTAGTTAATGAATTGGAAAAAGTTCAGATCAATATTCATCCTCGTACAAAAATTACACTGGAAGATATACAGAATGTGACCAGTATATCAAAACAATTTAATATTTTTGAGTTGTGCAACGCCGTAGGTGATAAGAATTTTCCCCGGGCTGTAGTCACATTAAATAAATTATTGGAACAGGGTGAAGCTCCTACAGGAATGATTATTCAGTTGATGCGACATGTTGTGAATTTGATGAAAATTAACGAAAATATTCGACGGGGGAAAAAAACGACCAATGAATTGATGAAAGTAACCGGCTTGCCCTACTACTTTCTGACTAATATGATGAAACAATCCAAAAATTTTACAACTGAACAATACAGAAACTCATTCAATTATCTTGCTAAGGCGGATTTGCACTTAAAGACTGGCTATCAAACTCCGGGTTTAGTAATGGAATTGTTATTATATCGGTTAATCAAAGATTAATATTTTAAATTTTCAATGAAGAAAATTTTGGGAACTTTTAAGAATAAGTTTTGGTTAAAATTTTAGCAAGGACAGGTTAATGCGTGACGATGAAAAAGGTTCAAGGCCTTCAGATGAGGATTTGATTGAAAAGTTTCAGAACGGAGATTTATATGCATTTGACTTAATTGTCAATAGATATAAAAACCAATTATTGAATTTCGTTTATAGATTTCTGGGAAATGCTGAAGAGGCAGAAGATTTAGTTCAAGAGACATTCCTGCGAGTTTATCGCAATCGAAAAGCCTATCAAAAAGTGGCGAAATTTTCTACGTGGATTTATACGATTGCGGGTAATTTAGCAAAAACAGAACTTAGAAAAAGAAAAAGGAGGAAATTCTTCTCAATATCAGATTTAGGTTATAATGAAAAAGATTACGACATATCGGACGAGGCATATAACCCGGAAAAAGATGTCGATGGTCGAATGAAAGAAGAGATTATCCATAGAGAAATTGATGGACTCTCTCCAAAATTTCGGGAAGTTATTTTGCTGCGAGATGTCCAACAGCTTTCTTACGAAGAAATCAGTCAGATAGTTAATATACCGTTGGGCACTGTAAAATCCCGCGTAAACCGCGGGCGATTAAAATTGCAAGAAAAATTAAAACATATTTTAGAACGTTAATTCAAAATAGATAAAAAATAAGAGCTATTAGACTTTTAGTTTTGGTTTTGAATAAGCGAAAATTTGTTTCATTATTTAAGATAATTTTTTGAATTAATTATCAGAATCAATAACTCTGAAAATTGAGGGGTATTCATGGACAGTTGTCAACGGTTTAAAGAAATGATTTCTGACTATATTGAAGGAGGGCTGGATCAACAAAATAAATTACAGATGGAAAAACATCTCAGCGATTGTTTAAGATGCAAACAAGTTGTGAGACAATTAAAAGGTCTAATTCGCAATATAAGAGAACTGCCTACAATAAATGTTTCACCTGATTTCGAAACAATATTGCGAGCTCGAATCAGTATGGAGAGCAGTTTAGCCAGACACCGAATAGGGAGGTTATTCCCGTCAGGTCAATTCCGATTACCAGCTTATGCTTTTTCTGCTGTTGTAATTATCGTGGTTATGTTTGCTGTTTTTTCTCAAATAATGAGGAGCAATCTTTCTTATAAACCAGAAGCCAAAGTAAATGAAGCGTTGATTGACCAGCGAACGTTGCAATTTAATCGGTCATCAAACGATAGCGTCTTGTATATTATTGAACGCGAACCATTTCATGGAATGCGCTCTCAAAATCCTGGAACAAGTGGAAGGTATGATCCTTTGCACAGCAAAATAAATCCTGATTCGGTTCATGTTACCCGTGATCCGAAATTGTATTTTGAAAAAATTCAAGCTTATGAATCTAAAGTATTTTATTAAATCTTGTTAGAGCATCCCAAACCCTGGTTTAATGAATCGGCTTCCTTGCATTACAGTATTAAACCAGGGTTTGGATTATTTAGTGTACGAGTGAATGTGATAATTCCATGAAAGTATTACTCCGTGTTAGTATATTAATCTTTACATTTGTACCAGTTGTTTTCTCTCAAAACTCACCAACTTTAGAACACCTTCAAACTGAAATTTATCAAATTATTCAGGCAGCTAAATATTCTGTAGTTACCGTATCGGCTAAAACTTCTCACTCTATTATTATTAATAAACAAGAAGGGCTTTTTTCTTTCTTTAAAGATAGCCGTGAGGAAAAGAAAAAGAATTTTTGGATTGTAGGCTCTGGTATTATTTATAATCATGAAGGATTCATCATCACAACCAGTAGTATTTTAGCAGATTTTAAAGTGATTAAAGTTACGTTATGTGATGGTACAGAATTTGAAGCCGAATATATTGGCACTGATCAAAGAACAGGATTGGCGATTCTTAAAATTGAAGAAAAAAACTTAGAACCAACGCGCATCGGCAATTCGGACGAGGTTGCACCGTACTCTTTAGTCATGGTGCTCGGTAATGCGATGGGGATATCGCCTTGCGCGTCATTCGGTTTTGTGAATGGATTTACAGATGGTGGTAAGTTTATTCTTTCTGCTCCCATAAGCCCGGGAATTATTGGTAGCGCCGTTTTTAATTTAAAGGGTGAAATTATTGGTATCATTACAGCGCAGTTAGATGCAGATGTTTCGATGATGGGACCAACGTACCTGGATTATTCACAACATAATGGTCTGGCTATACCGATCAATCAAGTGGCTCGAATAGTAAACGAAGTCATTGAGTCTCATCATCAAAAGACCAATTGGTTGGGTATCGAATTAGATTCTGATTTTTTAACAGAAAATAAATTGATTGTAGAAAGTGTAATTCCTGGTTCACCTGCTGCACGAGTTGGTTTGAAAAAAGGAGATCAACTGATAAAATACAATGAAACAGATCTATTAAGCGCAAAAATCCTGGGCAACCTCATCAACCAGACCAGGGCAGGGACAAGCGTCTCTATTAATTTTATTCGACACAATAGAGCACTAAAAGTTTTCCCTCGCATCGAAAGAATATGGCCTGCTGGTTTCAATCCAAATAAGCCCAGAAACTTGACTCCAAAATTAATGAATGAGAGTATAAAGACTCCTATACAATCCCCGATTATCATATCCCCGGAAAAGTTCCAACAGATCAATTCACGAATGATACAAATGGAAAATGAAATTAGAAGCCTTAAAAATCGAATTAATAAATAACAATACTTGAAGACATACGTTCCCTAAAAATAATTAAGAGCGTGGGATAAAATAAGTTATCCATCGGCGAATCTTTATTATTTATAATAGCAAGATTATGTTAAATGTACAGATTATGTTATTTAATCTCGTTTCATTAAAATTTACACTTGACATTGTGACAAAAAAATAGTAGATTAGAAATAGTTACAAAAAAAATCGATACCGAAATCCAGAAACAAAAATCCTGAATCGACATTGGATCATTCCAAAATTTTTAACACTTCATGATGAAATCCTACCCATAAAATAATAGTTAACTAAATTAATTTCTAATCCGGATTTCAGAGCCGGGAGGGAAAAATGTTTAAATCAAAATATAGTTCTATATCAATTATTATCTTACTGCTGTTTCTTTTTTTATACCAGAATTTACCGGGGCAAACCAAAGGGATTCACAGTGGAAATCGTTATGATCGATTGATCATCAGAAATGTTATAGTTATTGATGGAAATGGCACTCCGCCTATCGGTCCGGTGGATGTGATCCTCGAAGGATACAAAATCGCAGCTATTCATTCTGCCAGAAGCGAAAACGCTTACAAAGACGAAAGCCACCTAATCGATGGAACGGGGAAGTATTTGCTACCTGGTTTAATTAATATTCATGCCCACATCCATGATAATCGAGGTGGCAATCCTATCCCTGTTGAATATATTTACAAGTTGTGGCTAAGTTGTGGCATCACGTCGGTTCGAGATGTGGGAAGTAATTATAACAAGACTATTGAAGAGCGCACAAAAAGTCAGACTGGTGAAATTGCTGCGCCTCGTATTTTTCTTTACATGCGGGCTTTTGGCAGAACTCCTGAAGAAGTCAGAAAACGAGTACAGGACATTAAAAAGGTCGGTGGTGATGGCGTGAAGATATTTGGTATGGATCGGGATATTATGAGGGCTGCATTGGACGAGGCACATAAATTAGGATTGCGGGTGGCTCACCATGTCGGGGTGGAAGAAACTGATGCCTGGGATGATGCGGAATTTGGAACAACAAGCATCGAGCACTGGTACGGCATTCCTGATGCAGCGCTATCCGGCTCACAAGATTTTCCATATTGGTACAACTATAGTAATGAAAATGACCGTTTCCGCTATGCAGGTCGACTTTGGCGAGAAGCCGATCCGAAAAAGCTGAGCAAAGTCCTGCAAACATTAGTAAAGAAGGACGTCGCCTGGTGTCCGACTTTTGTGATTTATGAAGCCAACCGAGATTTGTTACGGGCGCAAAATCAGCCGTGGTTCAAGGATTATCTCCATCCTTCCCTCGAAGAATATTTCAAACCAAATCCTGCTCATCATGGTTCCTATCAATGGAACTGGTCAACGACTGACGAAGTTTTCTGGCGGACAAATTACCAGATCTGGATGAAAGCGGTTCGAGAATTTGCAGATCTGGGTGGCGTCGTTGGTGCCGGTGAAGATGCTGGCTACATTTACATGATATATGGTTTCAGCCTGATTCGGGAATTGGAACTGCATCAGGAGGCAGGATTTCATCCAATTGACGTTATTCAACACGCTACTGGAAATAATGCCATAATTATGGGCATGGAAGATAAATTGGGCAGAGTCCGGATCGGCTATCTGGCTGACCTTATCATTGTTGATGGCAATCCGCTGCAAAATTTGAAGCTTCTTTACCCGACTGGTGTTATGGATTTGAAAGATGAAAAGATTATTTATCGAGGTGGCGTGCATTGGACGATTAAGGACGGGTTTGTCTACCATGCGCTGACCATGCTGGAAGATGTAAAGAAAATTGTTGAGCAAGCAAGAAAATAAAATCTTTACAATCCATCAGATTTATTCACATCTTATAAAGGAGTTGCTATGAAACAAGGATATTTGAACAGGCAAACGTTGATCCTGCTAAATTTGATTCTCATCTTAATTTTAATCTTTCTGCTTACCTGCCAACCACCTAATAACCAACAAGAATGTCATTTTCGTTTTGGAATATCATTTTCAGAAGAACTAAGTAAGCAATCTCTCGATGGTCGTGTGCTACTAATGATTTCAACTGAAGACAGCCGTGAACCACGATTTCAAATTAGTGATGGTCCCAATACCCAGCAAATTTTCGGAATCAATGTAAATGAACTGAAACCGGGAGATGTTGCACTCATAGATGCCAGTGTTTTTGGTTATCCATTAAAAAGTCTTGCCAAAATTCCGCCAGGAGAATACTTAGTACAGGCTCTCATTCATCGATATGAAACCTTTCATCGGGCTGACGGGCACACCGTAAAGTTACCAATAGATCGCGGAGAAGGACAACATTGGAACCGAGCGCCGGGAAACCTTTACAGCACTCCCCAAAAGGTGCAAATCGATCCCCAACAAGATAAGATGATTAAGATTACTCTTGATAAAAAAATTCCACCTATCCCGGCACCAAAAGATAGCAAATATATTAAGCATGTGAAAATTCAGAGCAAACTGTTGACCGAATTTTGGGGGCGCCCCATGCATCTCGGTGCCTGTGTTCTTTTGCCTGAAGGTTTTGATGAACATCCAGAAGCGCGCTATCCTCTTGTTATCAATCATGGTCATTTTCCCTATACTTTTACAGGTTTTCGTGAAACTCCACCCGATCCAGAACTGGAACCAGAGTATAGCGAAAGATTCAAATGGGAAGGATATAACAAAACGGTTCAAGAGTATGCATATAAGTTTTATAAATACTGGATTGCACCGGATACGCCGCGGATGCTGATTATAAAAATTCAGCATGCAAATCCTTTTTATGATGATTCTTATGCTGTAAATTCAGCTAACCTGGGTCCTTATGGGGACGCGATAACTTATGAATTAATACCATATATTGAGAAGAAATTCCGGGGTATTGGAAAAGGCTGGGCACGGTTTCTTTATGGCGGCTCAACTGGTGGCTGGGAAGCCCTGGCGGTTCAGGTTTTTTATCCTGATGAATATAACGGTTGTTTTGCTGCCTGCCCCGATCCGATTGATTTTAGAGCCTACACAATTGTCAATATTTACCAACACGAAAATGCTTATTATCTCAAAAGTCAATGGAAGCATACCCCCAGACCAGGACGTCGCAATTATCTCGGTGAAGTGAGTTGTACACTCGAAGAGTCAAACCACCGAGAACTTGTTCTGGGGACAAATAGCCGCTCTGGAGATCAATATGATATCTGGGAGGCAGTATATAGCCCGGTCGGGGAGGATGGTTATCCTCAACCAATTTGGGACAAGCTGACCGGTGAAATAGATCAAACTGTTGCTGAATATTGGCGCGAAAATTACGACCTCCGTTATATTCTCGAACGAGATTGGAAGAAACTCGGTCCCAAACTTAAAGGAAAAATCCATATATATTGTGGCGATATGGATAATTACTATTTGAACAACGCTGTTTATTTGACGGAAGAATTTCTCGAAAGTACAACTGATCCGTATTATGAAGGAGAGGTGGACTATGGGGATAGGGCAGAGCACTGCTGGAATGGCGATCATACCCAACCGAACGCGATTTCACGATTGAGATATCACCAGATGTATGCGCCAAAAATCGTAGCGCGAATCCTGAAAACAGCGCCACCTGGGGGAGATATGACAAGTTGGCGATATTAATATTAGACCGTTAATTACGCTAATTATGCGAATATCCCTTAGTTTAATTAGTAAAGTTTATTAGTTGAACAATTAGACTTCTGCAAAATTAAGATTTTAGTGTCATTTCGAACGGAACGAAGTGGAGTGAGAAATCTGTATGTCTCATAAGATCAATTCGTTAATCAGATTTCTCGCTTCGCTCGAAATGACATTTTTTCCTATTTTGCAGAACTCTCTTAAACAATTGTAAAGGAGCAGACGATGATAAGACATCCATTATTTCAAAAAATATTGATTGTGCCAATTCTTTTATGTTTGTATGGATCACTATTATACGGTCAAAAATTACCTGAAATCAAATTTGAAAAATACACCCTATCCAATGGCTTGCAGGTTATACTCCATGAAGACCACTCTGTCCCAATTGTCTCAGTCAATATCTGGTATCACGTGGGTTCTAAAAATGAGAAACGGGGCAGAACGGGTTTTGCGCATCTGTTTGAGCACCTGATGTTTGAAGGATCGGAACATGTTGCTGAGGGCATGTTTGACAAGTGGCTTGAAGCAGCAGGCGGGGATAATAATGGTTCAACAAGTGAAGATCGAACGAATTATTGGGAGAATGTGCCCAGTAATGCATTGGAATTAGCCCTTTACCTGGAATCTGATCGAATGGCAAATTTGCTCCCTGCCATTGATCAGGAAAAATTGGACACCCAGCGCGATGTAGTCAAAAATGAACGTCGCCAGGGCGTAGATAATCAACCTTATGGTCGAGCTTACGAGGTCGGTCTGGAAGCTCTTTATCCTTACAACCATCCCTATTCCTGGCCAGTGATCGGCAGCATGGAAGACCTTTCAGCGGCTTCACTGGAAGATGTAAAAGATTTTTTCAGACGGTATTACACACCCAATAACGCCAGTTTATGCATTGCTGGTGACATCGATCCGACAAATACGAAAGAGTTGGTCAAAAAATATTTTGCAAGTATTCCACCAGGACCTCCTGTTGAAAGGATTGAAGAATGGATTCCTGAACTGGAAGGCATAAAAAGAATCGAGATGAAGGATAATGTTTCTCTGCCAAGAGTTTATATGGCATGGCATACGCCACCTCTCTACGGGTCAGGTGATGCGGCGCTGGATATTCTTGCCAGTATTTTGAGCAGCGGGAAAAATTCTCGCTTGTATAAAAGCCTGGTTTATGAGAAACAGATCGCCCAGGACGTTCGAGCCTACCAGGCTTCAAGGGAAATAGCAGGTGCTTTTTACATTGTCGCCACCGCAAAACCAGGAATTATGCTGGCAGAACTTGAAAAAGCCATCGATACCGAGCTAAGAGGCATTATTAACACTCCGCCAAAATCTGAAGAGGTGGAAACTGCTGTGAATGCTTATGAAGCCAGTTTTATGCGACGGTTACAGTCTGTTGGTGGATTTGGTGGCAAAGCTGACAAGTTCAATCAATATAATATCTACATTGGCAAGCCTGACTATTTTTCCGAAGATCTAAATCGTTATCTTAAGATTACTCCAGAAGCCGTTCAACAAGTGGCTGGGCAATACATCAATATGGATAAACGTGTCATCATGTATGTTGAGCCAGCAGGCGATTTAATGGCGGATAAAACCAAACCAATTGATCGGACAAAAGTCCCTGCGACTGGCTTATCTCCAAAATTAATTCTTCCTGATTTTGAGGAAAGAAACCTGTCCAATGGATTAAAAGTCATCATCGCCGAACACCATGAACTGCCGCTGGTTCAGCTCAATCTCATCGTCCATACCGGCTGGACGGCTGATCCAACCGATAAACCTGGCGTTTCCAGTTTGACATCTGATCTTCAGGATGAAGGCACGAAAAATCGTTCGACACTGGAAATCTCACAAGATTTAAAAGCACTTGGGGCGAGCATGAGTACTTCATCATCGTTTGATGCGAGTTATATGAGTCTTAATGCATTGAAGAAACATT
>SMTZ1_10003412_pt1 | contig 15959 bp, 10 predicted proteins | sample DeeMarSWOR136_30_FD_25667 | JGI IMG/M metagenome (IMG submission 25667)
TTTAAATTCCGGAATATCATAAGGTTCCCATCCCTGAAAATTATGTTTTTCAAGATAGGAGATGAGTTTATGAATCGTGTTTTCAACTTCGTTTTTTATGTAACCTGAGTTCTGATAATTTTTCATAAAGTCCACTAAATTTTTGACAAACGACATTTATATCATATTCAGTTACTGCTTTATATCGGTTTAGCTTTCCGAATTCCCTTCGGGCTTTTTTATTTGATAATAGTTTGTTTATTGCCTGAGCCAATTGTTTCGGTTGCTGTGGTTGAACTAAAAATCCATTCACACGATGCTCAATTATTTCCGGCATACCGCCCCTTGAAGTTGCAATTACTGGTAATCCGGCGGCCATTGCTTCAATAAGCGCATAAGGCATTCCTTCGTTATAATGCGACGGAAATAAGAACAAATCACCACGAGAAAGAAACATAACCTTTTTCTGGTCTCGAACGTAACCCAATAGTTTTACATTATCCTCTAAACCATGTTCACAACAGAGAAGCTGTAGTTTATCTTTATCCGGTCCATCTCCAGCAAATAAAAATGTTACATTGGAGAATTTTGATATGACATATTGAACCGCTTCAATGACATCGAAAGCTCCTTTTTTGTATTCCAGTTTTGACATGTATAAAATTCGGTATTGAGAGTTAAATTTTCGACTTTTGCTATAATAAATGCCAGTATCTATCATGTTAGGAATAACACTAATGTGGTTTGAAGAACAATATTTTAAAAGCGGCTGTTGTTGGATATTGGTTAATACAACGATATGTGATGCCCATTTTAGAATAAGTTTTATATAAAATGGAATGCGACCATTTTGCATTAAATTACAAAGGTTTCCGCCATGGAATTGTACAAGGGTAGCCCTGTTATGCAACTTACAAAGGGCTAACATATTCAACTCCCGAATTATGGATTTAGGATCGAATGACGGATTGAAGTGAACAACATCAGGCAAAAATTTCCATAATTTCCATAGAAATCGAAATGGAGTCACTAAAAATTTTAAAATAACTCTAAATTGCCTGTCATCCTGAATTGGACCAATTCTGAAATAATCAAGTTGATAATCCTTCTTTAACCGCGATGAAAGCAATGTTCTAACATGATGGGCTACGCCACCTTGCAAAGACAATTCTGGTCCAACGATTAATATTTTTTTTCTCCTGCTCATCAATACTACTTATTTGATTTGGATGATTCATCGTTAAAATTGTTGTTATTTTCAGTATCCATCCGAACAATTAACGCGGTTGAAATAAACCAAAATGAGAATGCCAGTACATCGTAATACCAAACTGGATTGTAAAAGCAACCAGCAATATATACAAACAGAACACCGTTATATCCGACAGAAATTGATTTCCAGAATTGACTTTGTGTCTTATAGTAAATGCGTCGATTCATCCGCCATAATTGATAAAACAACATCAGGAACAAAATAAAGCCAAGAAATCCATATTCAAGAATAGTTGCTGTATATTGAATTCCCCAAATTTTAGCCCCATGATATTCTTTGTCTAATTTCCCACTATATTCACTAAAATAACTTTCTGAGGCATTTCCTGGACCGAATCCAATAATCGACTGCGGCAAATTTTCAAATAAAAGCTGATGGGCAACATCAATGACCTGAAAGCGCCCAAAAGTTCCCTCTTTTCGTTTTTGAATATTTAAAGAATAAAGTTCAGAGGGTGATTTCATAAATTTTAATAAGTTACCCCTATAGCGTGCATCATGATAGTTAATTCCTGGTAAGATCAACATAATTAGCACAAAAGTTATTAATGGAATTTTTAAAATATTTTTAATTGTAAATGGAACTCCAAGGCTCCAGCATATAAGTGCAGCTAATGGGGCAATTAATAAGCCAAATTGTCCGGAACCTAATATTATAGGAATTAACAAAGCAACACAAAGCAAAAGAAAGATAATTTTCTTATATTGTGTATAAAAGCCAATCATCATACTAATTATAAAACTCATGAACAGGGCCATAGCACCTGTTGCCTTTCCCCCCAGCGTGCCGGAAACATTATCTGCAACGTCTTTGCCTGTTGTGCCAAAAACTATTGCCTGTACAATGGCAACAGGTAGTTGTATGATTGCTAAAATAAACAGGCTAATTAAGAAAACGCGATAGAATTTACTATCCAGCTCGATATTTCTGAGAATATAGAACATCAGGACGTATTTAAAAAATTTGCGAAAACCGAATAATATGGTAACCATAGAAACATTGTTATAAATTGCGCTCAGAATTCCTAAAACCAGGATAGCCAGCATGATAAGATCAAACGGAGTTCGTTTCCATTTTTTCCTACTGGCTTGTAAATATAGAATTTTGGCAGCCATGACTAAAATAATGACATCTGGAAGCCATGTAATTTCTTTAGGAATTGCTCTGAATACACCAAACAGCCAATGAAACACAAACAGCGTTGCCAGAATAATCAGGACACCAATTTTGTTATTAATAAAAATAGCAATCATGATAGTAATTGCTAAAAACATTAGCCACCAGATAGGCGTTAAGGTCATATAGATCATTCCTGTCATTGCTCCAAGTATGAACATAAACAAAAGATGGGACACATTAATTGAGTAAATCAGTTTTATTGATGCCATGATTTATCCTGATCTGGTTCGACTATAAATTTGTAATGAATTTTTCTAATTGTAAAGCCTGATGATCCCATGTAAAATTTTCGGTTACAAATTTTCTACCTTCAGTTCCTGATTGAGGAAGTTGTTTTCGGATTGAATAAGCTTTGATAATTCCCTCTGCAATATCTTCTGGTTTTGTAGATTTTAAGAATATGGCCGCGCGACAATTGTTTAGAATAAAAGTATGGGCTTCAATCGAGGAAACAATTACCGGCTTTGCCATTGCCAGGTATTCGAATAACTTAAGTGGGCTGCTTACTCGCCAACACAATTCATCAGGTAAGGGAATTATACCTACATCCGCTTGTGAGATAAAACCAGGTATTTTATTATAACTTACTGACTCATGGAAGTGTATATATTGGGTTAAATTTAATCCTTCGACTAATTCAACTAATTTTTTATAACCTGAACCTTTCCCAATAATAAACAAATTTATATCCGGAAATTGCTTGCTTACATAAACCATTGATTGAACTGTTGCTAATAATCCCCGGTTTTTAGCAAAGACACCGTGATACATAACAATAAACAGGTCTTTAAATCTTTGATGTAACTTGCTTTTTTCTAATTTAGGCTGGAATAGATCAATATTTACTCCTGACATCCAGATGCCTATTCGATGAAGATCCATCTGAAATTGTTGAGAAATTATTCTTTGAAGTGCAGGCGTAATAACTGTTATACCATTAAAAAAAGTTTTTCCAAACCAGACAGAGAGATAATTCAGGGAATTCTTGAGCTTATCAGTCACGCTTGCAGAGGAAACTGGAAGGGTCCGAATGTCTAAAATATATTTTGTTTTTAATCTTAATAGTTTAACTGTAAAATTCGCAGGCAATAAAAAAAGAGCCGTATATGGATGGGTTATTATTACATCAGGACGAATTGAAAAAAGCCAATACAGGCTTAGTATCATCACCTGTAAATGAAAACTAATTGAAACCATTGGAAAATGATTGATCACAGCTAATTCTTTAACATTCAAGTTTGGTAGCAGCCTATAATATTTTTTACCCGAAGTAGATAATACCACCAACGTTATCTCATGATTTCTGTTAGCTAAAGATTTTGTCATTTCTGTCCATGTCGAAATATTGAGATCTTGGTGTAGATCCCTATGCACTATCCATAAAATTTTCATTATCTAACCTATTAAAATACAAAAATAGGACGAGGTAAGAGTTTATTAATAATTTCCCGTTCTTCATTGAAAAAGCTTTTATTCAAGAAAGAGACAAATAAATAAAAGATTAGTCCGAGTGCTGAAAAACATATAAGAGTGAAAGCGCCATTAATAAGGTCTTTGAAAATAAAGAGACCAATCATCATCAGCAGGGAATTAATAAAAATTTTGAAAAGTGATGAGACTTCGACTTTCAGTTGCAGCGATTTTCTGATTTTATAAAAAATAAAAATAAGTTGGAACAATCTTGCTGAACAGGTGATGAAAGCAATACCTAAAATTCCATATATTTGAACTATCACAAGATCACCAATTAAATTATAAATTGAAAAGATTTTACTATAAAAGGTAATTTCTACTTTTTCCATTGCCTGGACAACCAATTGTAATGGAAATTGAAAGCTAATAATCATCATAAATCCAGTAAATATCCATAATACGTTTAGGGCAGGTAAATATTTCGAATCAAACAGGTAGATGATAACTTTATCACCATATATCAAAACACCCAAAAAAATTGGGAAAGATACAAACGCGATGATTTTATTAAGAAAATTAAAATGCCTATTAAGTTGAGATGCATCACTACTTTTTGAAAAGTTAGAGAAAAATATGGTACGAATTAAAGGTCTCAGAATTTTGAATGGCATTACCCTGGAAATTATTTCTATAAATTGATTGGCAAATGCGTAAAGTCCAACCATAGTTGGACCGAGAAAACCAGAGATAATAAGGAAATCAGTCTTTACATCTAATATCGTCCATCCGATTTCATCTAAATAGCTAAAACCACAATAGCGTAAAAGTCTTTTAATAGGCAATGCTGTTTCAGAAGAGCTATATTTTTTAGCAAAGCCTGTATAGTAAAAGAAAAGCTGTAATAGTAATAATAAACCGAAATAACCAGTTTCAGCGATAAGCAGCCCTTTTAATTTCCAATTTTGTTCGAGGAAAAAATATATTAATCCAGCTTTGATGATCGTGGTAACCAGGTAACTGATCATGATAAATTTGTTAAGCAATAAGGAACTTAGTGTAACTTCGATTACTTGAATTTCAAGAAAGAGAATGATCCCAATAAAGAAAAACTGAATGTATTCATTAAAATTTTTTACCTTAAATAAATAGTTTATTGAATTACCGATAATTAACAGAATAAGAAAAATTATAATTACAATGCAAAAACGAATGATAAGTCCCCAATTAACTAATCGCTTCACGGTAGAAAAATATTTTTTGGTGAAAAATTCTGGAATATATCGCTGAAATGTATTCAACAATCCCATGGACGAAAATAAGGTCAAATAACCAATTAAAGCATATAATAAGTTATAGATTCCATAATCGATAATAGATAATTTTCTTATGATATAAATTGTAATGAAGATATTGATAACAGGTATTACTATTTTTTGAAGCAAAATATATCTGGCATTTTCTTTTATTTTATCATTAAAGTTTTGCATATAAAATCTCAGATCAACTTAAAAATTGTGAGTCATTTGCTGAACAACTTTATCCCAGGTAAAATTTTCATATACGAATTGGCAAGCTCGATTAGCGATTTTTTTCATAACAGATTCATTTTTGTACAACTCAATTATTTTGTCAGCTAACTTTTTTGAGCAATTTGTTGGGATAACAAATCCGGTTTCGTTGTTTTTAATGACATGAGCCAGCAATAAATTATTATCTCCAACAATACACACACATTTTCTGCTCATCGCCTGCATAACCGACTGAAGGCCCCCAATTACTCCTGGCATTAGAAAAATTGATGTCTTATCGAATAAATCATCAATAATTTCCGGGGTTAGATGCGGACAGACTGTCACAGAACCTGGTATACTTTTAGGATATTGCCCGCCAATAACCAATTTTATATCAGGTATTGTCTGTTTGATTATCTCAAAAGATTTTACTATTGTTGGTCCCCCTTGACGATCAAATTCAGTAGTTAGAAAAAACAATATAAAACCATCATCATATTTAGTATTAAAATCAATCTCCGGACACTGATCACTATTGATTCCTGAGCCAACCACTACAACTTTATTTGGATTAATATGATAATCTTCAACAAAAGAAGCTTTAATAAGATCATTAAAGGTAAAAATTTTTTCGGCTCGCTGGAAAGCCTCGGCTTCCATGCGAAGCCACCTTGCCGTCTCCCCCGGTGAACCTTTTAATGCCCATTTGTGCCAGGTACGATCAGTTAACTTCTGCGTTAAATCAGTATAAATATAATAGGATTGTGAATATGGATTTTCAGTTATACTGAACTTACATTGTGTCTGAAGAATAATATCATAATCCGTTCTTGATCTAACAATACGATTACAATACTGAGTCATTCGGGAAAATGCAAAAATATTTTTACTATGGGCTTGTTTCCAGTATTTTTTAGCATAAATTATTGTGTGAAAAATATTGTACCATGATGAAAATTGGAGTGATTTTCTTTTAATAACTTTTCCAGCATCAACATTAGTAACCACGTTATGCGAGCGGCACAGTGCTTCATAAAGATAATGATTTAGATTAGAAAAAATACCAGCTCGCAAGAATAATATATTCATCGTCCCATCACCCCCTGTATTAACTATTTTGACATAAAATAATCGAAACTCGCCATTCACTTCTCTTGTTGTTCAAAAACACATTTTCATCGAAATGAGGTCATCCCCCAGTTTTGGAACGGGAAATAACTTTTCAAAGGTTGATAACATTTGAAAAGATTCGTTCACACACCTGCAATTGAGGCATTACGACATGAGGTGAAACAAGCTAGCAGTCATTTAACTTTTTATCATCCCCGTTTCTAATATCTTTTCGACAATATAATTAATTAATTCCCTGTTTTCCTTTAGACGCGGTCTCTCCGGGCGACGTCTTTTAATTAATGCAATATCTTTAAAGTCTTTTTTCGAGTGAATTATTTTTAGACGACCTGTTTCGTTCAGAAACCGGTCCACTGCTCCTAATTTTCCTTGAAAAATAGAATAAACAGGAACATCAAGCACAGCAGCTTCCCGGTTCATTGTTCCGCCTCCGCTAATCACAATGTCGGAATTCCAGATTAATGTCAATCCATTTTGTACTTTTATTGGAAATATAATATTGTTGAAATTGCCATTCTTTCGACAAACATTAATAATTTCCTTCTGTTGTGCATTTGTTCTGGCTAACACAACTATCTCTGTGTTGCTAAATTTTGATAAATATTTTAGTGTTTCTAAAAATAGCTCATTACTATTATCTCGATGATTATGATAATGGGCATCAACAGCAGGAGGACGAACGGTTATTATGATTTTTTGGTGATCTAACGTTAAATTATTCAAAGTTGAGCCATTACTTATCAAGTTAGCAACGTAAACATGTTCTTTAATTCCAGGATACTTTATTATTTTCGATGATTTAATTCTATGGTCGAAAGCTTCTGCTGATAATAGCTCAGGAACGACCAGATGAGTAATAAAATGGTGTATTATTGATAAACTGGCATATTCATAGTCCCACATTACAAAAGTTGGTACCTTTAAAATTCCTGCCGCAATAATTTGACTCCTTGACCCATGGGAAACAGCTATCGAGATATCTCTATTCCGAATAAATCTAATTAATTTACAGATACGGTTAATATGTCCTAAAATTTTCTTGATTATTTTTTTCCCGTGGTGGTGGCTTACTCTCGTTACATTCAAATTAAAATAATTAGCTAATTCAATGGTTTGAGAACAATCTCTAGCCGTTATAATTACATCATGATTTCTCTGTTGCAATTCATCGATTATTGGTTTCAAAATGAGAACGTGAGGAGTGTTTTCAAAATCAACCCAGATTCGCATTGGCTGTTTCTTTCTCTATTCTATGTTGGAAAAATGAAAAAAAAAGGAAACGAGCAACCTGTAGCTCCCCTTTCCATTTTTGATATTGATTATATTTGAGTTAATAAATATGAGATGGGACAGTTATTTAATTCAAATCCATTAATACTGGTTAGTTAAATTTTGAAAACTGGCGGAGTTCCGGTACCTTTATCCTCCGGCTAACCATTGCCATCAACCTAACAAATGAATTTAAACACGGAGAAACAGAGAAAACAGAGTTACACGGAGTATAAATATAAAATATTTATTTAGCTCACTTATTTATAAAACATTATAGTAATTTGAATTATTCTCTACATTCGTATTCTTTTTAGCTTTTACTCTCCGTGAAACTCAGCGTTCTCTGTGTCTCCCTGTAAAAAAAATATTGCTTAGGTTGACGCTAATGTCCGGCTGGCAGATCACTCCAGTTTGTAATAGAATTAAATATTTGTGACCTAATCTGACTAAGTAGGATTAATAAGCCCCTCTCATAGACAGTACAGCCCACATTGTCTTGAAAAGGATTTTAATATCTAATACGATGGACCAATTATTTGCATAGGCTAAGTCTAATCGCACCATATCATCAAACGTAGTCATATTTCGACCATAAATTTGCCATAATCCTGTCATTCCAGGTTTGACCGTAAGAAACCGGCGTTTATGCCATAAATCATATAACTCTACTTCATAAGGAATTGGTGGTCGGGGACCGACCAGGCTCATATCACCTTTCAAAACATTAATTAGCTGCCCAATTTCATCCAGACTGGTTCTCCGTAAAAATTTTCCAATTGGAGTAATACGGGGATCATTTATTATTTTGTATATGCGATAGTTTTTAATTGAATTAGGCTTATATTGATTTTTATTTTTAATGAAATCCTGTATATACTCTTTGTGAATTTGCTCATCTTTGACTTGATACATGGTACGGAATTTATAGATCACAAATTTATTGCCCATATAACCAATTCGCTGTTGTTTAAAAAACATTGGACCAGGTGATGTGATCTTAATCAGGATTGAAATTAATAATATCACAGGTAATAAGATAATTATTGCAAACAGTGATAAAAAAACATCAATAAGACGTTTGAAAATATTCTGCCAATTCCATGAAAAATTAAAAAATACTTCATTCAATAAACAAAATGGGTTTTCTATAGCGAGTGTATCAGTTGAAGTAATTTTTATGTTTGAATTTTTCGAATCGGAATTAAGTTTATTACTGTTGTTAATTTGAGAATAATTGGATCTTATATTCTTTATCATTCTTTCGTATGCTAAAGTCGATTTTTTTTTATTAATTATTTTCCTGTTAATAAATGTTTTGATTTCCTTCTCTTGCAATGGAAAGGTATAAAAGTAAATTTTAGTTTCATTGAAAATAACCTGTAGCGAACGATTTGATTCATCTTTTAACCTGTCAATTATTCTGTCAACCACCATCTGTCCTCCTTTTTGATTTGTATCGGGCAACAATATGGCAAGCTTGTAAGGACAGTATTTCACCACGATATCAGTCTCTCTAATCAAAACTTTACAGGTCGAAAAAAGGAAATTCTCTGCTTCCATTAATAACGTTTCTTTATCCCGATTTTTATCAAATTTTTGTTTGTCATTATTTAGATCAATTACTATTAATGAAAATTCATATCCTTTTCTTTCAGCACGTCGTTGTTCAATAATATATCGTTGACGAAAATATTCAACAGATTCCAAATAACCATTATTCAAAAACTTGAGGTTGTTATTTTCGCTTTTTTGTTTATGCAATTGCTCATACAATTTCCACGTGGTTAATTTGTCAAAAAATGTCTTCATATTTTTTTGATTTTTATTGTTGGAAGCCAAAAATATACCCCCTAAATTTATTTTAGTTCAGGCAACAGTTTTGTAGTATTTTTTGTAAGAACGAGGAATATTTTCTTCTAATGATTGATTTAACACGACTCCCCAGATTTTGGCTTTCCCCTTTTCCAGTAATTCACTGGTACGAGAAATAGTTCTTTGATGGGTTTTTCCAGCAACACAAACAATTAAAACTCCATCGACAAGTGAACCTAAAATTGTAGTGTCCGTCACCACCAGAACAGGAGGTGAATCAATAAGAACCACGTCAAATTTTTTCTTGACCAGTGAAATAAAAGTCTTCATTATTTTTGAGCCTAAAATTTCTGAAGAATTTTCGACTACTGAACCAGTAGTCAGTAATGATAAATGCTCGATACCAGTGACTTGATTTACCATCTTTTGGATTTCTGAATAAAGATTTGATCGATTCTCAAATTCAAGTTTCCGATCATTGATCAGAAAATTATAAGGTTCATTAGTCATGTGATCCAGATCAGAGGATTTATCAGCGATTGTAAAATTATCCCACAGACTATTCCTCTCTGTTGATAGATGGTCTTTCATAACTTTTTTAAAGGTATCGGATTGTAGAATATCTACCAATCCCGGTTCTCGATTTTGTCGAAATATTTTATGCAAAACAGGGCGACGCAGATCCGCATCGACTAACAGCGTATTATATCCCAGTTGTGCAGTCGTGATTGCTAGATTTATCGCAGTAGTTGATTTTCCTTCACCTGGTTGTGGACTTGTTATTAAGACTGAATTTTGACTGAAATCAGATGATGAAAATTGCAGATTTGTTCTCAGCATACGAAATGCCTCTGCTGCATAGGAATGAGAATCATAAAGGGTTATGAGCTGATTGATTTCCTCCCTGGTCGGTTTCTTGTTTGGATCAAAAATATTTAAATGTCCATTCACAACAGATTTAATTTTGGGTATGGTTCCAAGCACGGAAAAATCAGAGAATCGTTTAATATCCTCTGAGCTGCTAATGCTGGTATCCAATGACTCCAACACAAAAACTATGATACTACCGATAATGAAACCTAGCAGTAAGCTGATAAGAATATTGAGTTTCTTTCGGGGACGAATTGGCGAAGTTGGTAATTCAGGTGGATCGATTACCCTGATATTACCAGTATTTTGTGCTTCTATAATCCGGGTTCTCTCTCTCTCCTCCAGAAGCATAGTGTAAATCTTTTCATTTGTATTTATATCTCGAATTAACCTTGCCAACTGCAATTCTAAGTCAGGCAAAATTTGAATTTTGTCATCATAATCATCCAATATTTTTTTTAATGTTTTAACCTGGGCATCATAAGCCTTAAAATTTGCCTCCAATGTAATTGCTTCCCGCAAAAAATCTTTTAATTGAGAAAGTGGATCGACAAATTTACCTTTTTGAATTAGCTCCTGTGTTTCACTGGAAAGATTCGCCCTGGTTTGATTAATTTCTTCAGCTAATTTGATTAATTTAGGGTGTTGGTTGGAGTATCCTTTCATCAATAGATCGGTGCGCTGGAGCTCCAGATCAACTAATTTGTCACTTAATTTTTCCACTCGTGGAATTATTATCTCTATTGCATTCGGCATAAGATCACTCTGTTCCGACTCAATTTTTTGACGGATGTAATTTAATCGCTGTTCCGTAGCTTTTTTTTGAGATTTTGCAGTTGTTAATAAAACCTCTGCCTCGGTAATTTGTTTAAGCAGTTCATTTGTCTCTTGGTTAAGTGAGCTGATTTTATAAGTCTCTTTGAAATCGCGTAGTTGTTTTTCGGCTGTATCTAATTTAGTTTTGTATACAGTTAATTGATCCTCGATGAGTTGTCGTGCGCTACTGATATTCTGCTTTCGCTGTTTAATGGTGCGATAGGTTATAACATCCGATATAGTTTGAGCTACTTGAAGTGCAAGTTCAGGATCCTCATCGAAATATTTAATCTTAATTACATTTGAGTTGTTTTCAGGTATGGAGACCTCGGTATTTCTCCTGATCAGGGAGCTTAAATACATTCGGCTCGAATTTTCATTTACCAATTCTTCAGGGAATGTAAATTTTGACACCAGGTCTGCTGAAATTGTTTTAGAAACCTCTATAAAAAAATTTCTACTGCTAATTTCTTCAACTTGGTTGGAGAGTATGGTTTCTCTTCTCTGGTGGGTTTGATAAAATTCAGTATTTGGAATTGGCTGAATTAACTCCTCATACATAATTGAAAATTCAGTCTGGTATAAGGGGCGAACTAACTCATTATAAGCCACAATGACAACGAGCATGCCTAACATAAAGAAACCCAATAACCAAAATCGCTTTCGAAATACAGAAAGGATTTCATTGAAATCGGTTGATCTTTTCTCGGTTCGTGCCATGGTTATCATCTACTTTTCTTTTTTAAATTGATATGCTTACGCCAGTTAATCAATGCGGCTATACCAATACCAGACCTGAGCTATAATAGCCAGTTGAGATGCCACTCGAATGAAGGTCTGCCATTTGTACCAGACATTTCTTTTCACCTGAACCACATCACCAGGTAAAAGTCGTGGTAAATATTCAGCCTTTCCGTTTTTAAGATATTCATTTATATTAATTTCCACTTTACCTTTCTTACGAAGCTTTTCAAAATCGTTGAGTATGAATTTATCGAGACTATCATCAGGGTAAGATTTCTGTTCTGCCGATGAATAAAAATTTCGATTGCTAAATAACATAACCTTAGATAAATTAGAATATTCTGTTGGACCTCCTGCTTTCGAAATTAATTCTAAAATGTTTGTCCCATCCTGAACTCTTTTTTCACCTGGTTGTCTAACCTCTCCCCAGACATGTACTATGATCTCCAAATTTTTTTCTTCACCAATAAGATAACTTTCTTTTGGAATTTGAAGTTGTTTATCATTTTTTTCCTGTGATAATCCAGGAAAAATTAAAAAAAATGTTATTATTCCCCCAAACCAAAACAAGAGAATTAATTTTTTCATCCTCATCCTTTCAACTAGTTAATGCCTGAACGAAAAGTCCTGTTTTTGTCATTTCGACCGAAGGGAGAAATCTGGTTAACACACTAATTTATCAGGATATAAAGATTCCTCGACTCCGCTTCGCTCCGCTCGGAATGACAGGTTTTACTAGTTTTCGTTCAGACACTAGTTAGTCAGGTATTTTTACATCTACTGATTTTCCAGAATTCTTAAGTGATTCAGTAGCAGCCTCTAAAATTGCGATCACCTTTAGACCATCATAGCCGTCAGAAATGGGTTGTTGATCTTTTTGAATGCATTCAATAAAATGCTGACACTCTCTGGTCAATGGCTCATATTCCTTAACTCTTGGACTATAAATATCACCATAACGATAAGTAAAATGAAATTCTGCAAAAGTATCATAATAGGGTGGAATCTGAATGCCCTTGTCAAAAATTTTTATTTTTTCATTGGGTTCTACATCGTCATAAATTAACATTTTTTTGCTGCCAACGACTGTCATCTTCCTGATTTTATAGGGATCAAGCCAGCTATGATGGAGAAAAGCGATCAAGTTGTCATTAAAATTGAGTGAAATCCATGACACATCTTCAATATTTTTTTTATAGTGTGCTTTTCCCCGGGCATTAACACTTACAGGTATTTTTTGGAGTAAGTAAAGAATTATCGAGATATCATGTGGAGCTAAATCCCAAACAACATTAATATCATCTTGAAACAAACCAAGATTAAGACGTTTGCTTGCTATGTATAAAATATCACCTAATTCACCACTCTCAATAATATCGCGGATTTGGTTTACTGAAGCGGTATACTCAAAGGTATGTCCCACCATTAGTATCTTTTTTCTTTCTTCTGCTAATTTGATTAGTTCTTTACACGTGACGACAGATGTAGTAATTGGTTTTTCCACTAAAATATGCTTATTGGCACTCAGACACTTTTTAGCGATTTCAGTATGGGTGCGTACAGGAGTCGCTATTGCAATTGCATCAATATCGGCGGCTGCGATTATTTCTTTATAATTTGTAGTGATTTCTATATCAGGATAAAGTTGCTTCATTCTTTTTAGTCGTTCAATGTTAATATCACAGCACACCTTCATTTCGCAATCAGGGATGAAATTAAAATTGCGGATTAAATTTGGACCCCAATAGCCGCAACCTATGACAGCAATATTAATCGGCGCCATTTCCACTTCCAGGTTTAAATTTTTGCAAAATAACAAAAACTTGATTAACAATACTATATAATATATAAAAAAACCCAAAAAGTTACTTTATTGTCAGAGAGGTTAACGGCTTCTTAATCTCATATTTATTTCTAATTTGGCAAAGTAGAATAAAAGGCATCTAAAAAAATTGCTTCCTCATCTTATGAGAATGATTTTTTGATGCTTGCCCCCTCACAAATACTTTTTGGGTAATTGTAATTTTTTTATATCAATAGGCTCAATAATATTGCATTGCGTAGATTTATTAAGTTTTTTTATCATTTTGTAAATCAGTCAAGCTTAATTTTATTTTTTTCTTGACATTTATGATCATTCAGGTTACATTATAGAGAAAGTTAATAGGATTAGAAGAAAATTAAAAATTGATTGAAAAATTTAATAGCGAATCGATTTCAATTCAATTTTCTGTTAGACACTTTGTCTTCGTGGTTAAAATTTATTTTCAAATCTTTATTTCTTAACCTAAATTTCCAATTGGAGCAGATGATGAATAATTTTGATATTTCGAATGCTACGACAATCAAATTAATGACAGAATTACCTCCCCAACAAGAATTTCAACAGGGAATTCGTCGTGCTCCCAACAGGGGCTTGCCTTTATCAAAAAAGGAGATTATTATTGCTTTGAAGAATGCGCTTAGATATATCCCTGAAGAATTACATGGAACTTTAGCGCCAGAATTTTTAGAAGAATTAAAAATGATGGGGAGAATTTATGGCTATCGCTATCGACCAGCAGGCAGAATCTGGGGTAAACCGATTGATGAATACAAGGGAATACCCGAGGCGAAAGGTCTTCAGGTAATGATTGATAACAATCTCGATTTTGAGACTGCCCTTTATCCTTATGAACTGGTAACTTATGGTGAAACAGGACAGGTTTTTCAAAATTGGATGCAGTATTTGCTTGTCAAGAAGTATTTAGAAATTATGAAAGAAGATCAGACGTTAGTAGTGAGTTCAGGACATCCAGTCGGTCTTTTTCCATCTCATAGAACTGCACCGAGAGTGATTTCAACAAATGGATTGATAGTTGGTGCATGGGATAGACCGGAAGAATTTAAACGTCTGGCAGCAATTGGAGTTTCAAACTACGGTCAAATGACAGCCGGTGGCTGGATGTATATTGGGCCCCAGGGCATTGTACATGGAACTTATATCACGCTTCTAAATGCGGGACGTAAATATTTTGACATACCAGAAGATAAGGATTTAAAAGGTGTCTGTTTTGTGTCCTCTGGATTGGGAGGAATGTCAGGTGCTCAGGCAAAAGCAATTGAAATCGCCGCTGGTGTTGGGGTCATAGCAGAGGTAGATTACAGCCGCATCCAAACCAGGTTGGATCAAGGATGGTTGAGCAAAGTTACTAATGATCTTGATGAAATTATCACAATGATGAAGGAATACAAACATGCTGGACAGGCAGTTTCTATTGCATACCATGGGAATATTGTTGATTTATTGGAATACCTGGATAAAAATAATATTCATATCGAGCTAATTTCTGACCAGACTTCCTGTCATGCTGTTTATGAAGGCGGTTACACACCCGTAGGTGTAACGTTTGAAGAAGGGCGTCAGTTAATCAAAGAAAATCCAGCAAAATTCAATCAATTAGTTGATGAATCATTAAAGAGACACTTTAGAGCGATAAAAAGATTAACAGAGAAAGGTTCATATTTCTGGGATTACGGCAACAGTTTCATGGCTTCAGTTTTTGAAGCAGGGGAAAAAGAAATTGCCAGAAACGGTAACGATACTTCAGAAGGTTTTATTTTTCCATCTTATGTCGAAGATATTATGGGACCGATCTGCTTTGATCGAGGCTTTGGTCCATTTCGATGGGTTTGTCTGAGTGGCAACGACGAAGATTTAAGAAAAACCGATCAGGCAGCTATATCCTGTATTGATCCAGAATTGAGTGGCGCTCATAGAGACAACTACTATTGGATAAAAAATGCTGAGAGAAATAACCTGGTTGTCGGTACCAAAGCGAGAATACTTTATGCAGATGAAGAAGGAAGAGTAAATATAGCTCTTAAGTTCAATGAGATGATTCGAAATGGAGAGATTGGTTCGGTGATGATAGGACGGGACCATCACGATACGGGTGGAACAGATTCACCATTTCGTG
>SMTZ1_10027630_pt1 | contig 15951 bp, 13 predicted proteins | sample DeeMarSWOR136_30_FD_25667 | JGI IMG/M metagenome (IMG submission 25667)
ACGGTCTGCTAATCTGCTATACGATTTGGGCCCCGGCGATTCTGCCTGTTCTTATAATTGGGTTATGGATAAAGCGTCCGCGCCCGCTGGCCGGAATCTTGTCAATGGGTATCGGTACGCTTGTTGCTATAATGTTTCAGTTTGTTTTCCCTTCTGCAACTGAAGTGCCTGCTATAATTCCGGCTCTCGGGGCGGCACTGCTGGCGTACATGCTGGGACATTGGCTCGAAAGAGCATATGAGGAGCGTAAAAGATGCAAGTAATTATCTTTGTTTTTGTTGTAATTGCGGCTTTATTAGCTGTCGTTAGCGGCGTTTGGGTTGCACTTGCGCTAATAACTGCTATTTCCGGGCGTAGAACTATACCTGATACGCAATGCCGAACAGATGAGCAAAGCAGTGAATAAAAAGACAATGAATTAATGGCCGTAAGCTGTTGTTTTTTATAGGATTATGCGCTTTGCATAAGGTTCCAAGCAATAAGCTTTCTGCAAAATCGAGGTTAGGCATACTTTGAAAAGAAAAAATTGTCTTTTAATTTTTCTCTTTTCAAACGATAAATTATTGCTTAGTAAACGTTTATTTGATTATTTAAGAAAACCAAAAAAACTGATTTTCTTAAATAATATATGCCTAACCTCTATTTTGCATAACTCCAACAAGAAAGGAGAGCTTATGTCAAACTATAGCCGTAGAGATTTTATCAAAGCCTCTGGGAGTATTTTAGGCGCTAGCACATTAGGTAGTTCAATATTTGGTTGTCGTCCCCTCGACCGCGCTCGGGACAAGAAAAAAGAGATGCCTTCTTCCTCCGAATGGAGTGGTTTCAAATATGCAATGTGTAACGAGAGCATGAGCGAGGGTTCCCGCCTTGCGGGGTCCCAATTAAGCTGGGCCGAACAATGTCAAATTGTTGGAAATGCAGGTTATGGAGGAATTGAAATTGCTTCATTTACCCTGGTTAAAGAAGGCGTGCAGGAGATTAGCCCCGCAGAACGTAAACAAATGGTTTCCGTTATGAAAAATAACGGCCTTGAATGCGCGGGACTCCACTGGTTATTAGCACCGCCACCAAAGGGATTACACTTTACCACTCCTGATGGTGCTATCCGCCAAAAGACTATCGCTTACCTTGACGAGCTTATCGATTTTTGTGGCGACCTTGGTGGACCTTATATGATTTTTGGCTCTCCTAAGCAACGTAATACGATGGGAATCTCCATCGAAGAGGCCAAGAAATATTTTGCCGAAGGCCTTGCTACGGTTGCCGACCATGCACAGGATCGTGGTGTTAAAATACTCATCGAAGCCTTAGGTAAAAGAACAACCGATGTTGTTAATACTTTGGCAGAAGCGCTGGCGTTGGCTAAACAAGTCAATCATCCGGCTGTTCAGATTATGTTTGACTTCAATAATACTGTTGACGAAACTGAGCCGTTTGATGTCCTGCTGAAAAAATACTTTAACCATATCTATCACATTCATGTGCAGGAAATAGGTGGCAAGCACCTTGGCACAGGAAACGCGGTCAATGATTATGTGAAGGCCTTTCAAACGCTCAAGGACTTAAAGTATGATAAGTGGGTATCACTCGAAGTATTTGACTTTTCTCCCGGCGGGAAAACAATCGCCGAAGAGTCGATCGAAGTTCTAAAACAAATTGAAGGCAAATTAGTATGATAAGTGTTTCAGCTTAGAAATTTTTTAGTGTAATAGTCAAATGACTATGACCGTTTAAGATATAGAGCACGTTGATTATGTAATGAAATAGTCAAATGACTACTGCTCCAGTGCCTTGATTTCTTATGGTTTCACTGCTCTGTTGTAAATGCGCACGTCATCAATCAGGCCGGACCAGAAGGACCCCGGCTCCATAGCATTGCCGGTGCCAATGTACAGACCGTTTGCCGTGCCTTCTAAATTATTCTGTGTGTCTTCGGCTACTGCGAGGCCATCAACATAAAGCTTTCTGTGCGAGCCATCCCACACAAGACCTATCCGGTGCCAGTTGCCATCGGTGATGATTGTTTGTGACATCAGTTCGACACTGCCCCGGCCAGAAGCTTTAAGCTCCGTCATTAAGTTACCTTCTAACGAATCTGTGCAAAGCCAATTAGCCCCACCCATTTGCGACAAAATGACCTGGCCTGGAGCACCACCCATGACCCAGGCAGCCACACTGAATGCGCCATCAGCCGGATTCAAGACAGAGCCGGTACTAATATAATCATCTATACCGTCAAATTGAAGCGCTCCAGCGACCATACCATCAGCAGGCTGCCAGGTTGGGCCTCCATATACAGTACCATCATTATCATTAGCGCTGTCAGATGCTATATCGCCTTCTATCTCGTCCAATGGCCAGTGGGCTATTAGCGAAGGATCGTTCACCTCCTCAAACAAATGCTCGGCCAGAACAATCAGGTCCTGTACATCAACTATACCATCCCCAAAGGGCGGAGGAGCAATGTCACACAAGGGGTAATCTTCGCCCCAGTGGTTAATCATGATGCACATGTCGGCACTGTCAATAATTCCGTCGCCGTTGAAGTCTGGGGGTGGGGGATTGATGGTTAGTTCATAGACCGTTGAAAAGGCGGGACAAGGGTGAGGTCTGTCCGTTCCGCCAATAGCGTATACCCTGTTGTTCACAACCTCGGCTGAGAAGCAAGATCTCAGGAATGGCGTGTCGCCTTCTATCGTCCACGAATCCGTTTGCGTGTCGTACATTTGCACGGTCTTATATGGATAATCCATACTCCAGAACCATCCCCCAATAACAACTATCTTGTCACCCAATACCACAGAGCCCATCGCACTGTTGGCTACAGGCATGTCGGCTTTCCGCGTCCAGGTGTCCGTGGCTGGATCATACTCATACGTATTAGGTACAGCAGTCGTACCCGGCCTTCCTCCAAAGGCATATATCTTTCCATTCACTACATTGGCACATAGACCCCATAAGCCCGTAGGCATATTTGTTTTCCTCGTCCATGTATCGGTTATAGGATCATACTGTTCCACAACATTGAGACCCGTATAACTCGTCGGAGCTCCCCCGATGGCATAGATCTTCCCATTGACCGTACAGGTAGCCAAACCCCACCTCGACGTTGGCATATCGGCTTTCCGGGTCCACATGTCAATGGCCGGGTTATACTCTTGCACGGTTCGACTACCCCAGGAAACATTATCATCTCCGCCGATAACATAGATCTTTCCGCCCACCACGGCACTCGATCAAATTATGTTAGCCCTTGCAGTCGGCATATCAGCATTTATTGTCCATGTATTAGTAGAGGGATCATACTCCTCCACAGTCGAAAGGGCTCTCTCGCCCGGTTGGCTCGTCAATCCTCCAATGATATATATCTTGCCGTTGACCACAGCGGATGTATGCGTCCATCGCGGCGTCGGCATGTCGGCCTTGTTCGTCCAGATGTATTCTTCTGACAGACTCATAGTAACCAGGTTCAATACCAGAACTAAAATTGTTAACATTTTTGTAGTTTTCATCTCATTCTCCTCTCCGAAAAATTATTATATAGGTTGTATTTGAATGTCGCGCTTCACATAAAGAGCGGCCGGCCGTCTGTGAGATTCTTCGCTTTCAGAGATGACATATGAATTGACTGCCATTTTGACTCTCTCCTCCAGAAAATCCAAAGGCCGTTAGTGCGTATTCAGAGTAGTCTGTCAAGTAAAGAAGCTATGCATATTCGTAATTATTTCCTAAACATAGTTTGACCGATTGAGACAATTTTGTCAAGAAGAAATTCAGCATAACAGAAGAAATCCTTACAGGAACAGCGCTTGCTTCGTGTGTTTTAGTCACTTGCGGCAACAATTTTTTCAGATTATATCGCACTGAGCTTGTCCCTGTTCTCATAGACTTTCAGGATGGCATCAGCGACATCGTCCATATCCTCTTTGGTGCCGAGCAGAGGACCTGAAGCCCAAATCATAACCAACTCCTGACAAACCTTATCGCAATTGGGGCAGAGGTTCTGCTCGCGGTATTCCCGCAGCCTTTTTTTGGAAAACATCTTCTTGTAAACTTTTGAGCTCAATATGTGCTCTACCCACGGCTCCTTATGTAATCCCTGCGATATATATGGACTGAGACTGACACCTTCGGCAGCGACGGCCTTGAGAAACTTGCTGCGGTCCGCATCGTTGAAGTGTTCTTTTCGATAGGTCATAGCATAGATGTAAAAAGAGCCGCTGTTGGTACCTTCGTACAATCTCTGGGGAGATACGCCGGGAATATCTTTGAGCCTGGAGGTCAGATGGGCAGCATTTGCATTGCGGCGGGCAAAGCGTTCATGCACACCGGGCCACTGGCCAAGCAGCACGGCCGCTTCAAATTCGTTCATCCGGTATTTCGGCCCGATTACTTCGGTGCGTCCCCGACGGGATGTGCCGTGGTTGTGGACGGTATAACATTTGTCCATCAGCTCTTCATCGTTTCCTATGACTGCACCGCCTTCACCACAGGCAATTGTCTTGCTCGCCTGAAAGCTGAAGCACCCGAGGTCGCCAATGGTTCCCAGCTTCTTACCCTTATACTCGGCCAGGTGGGCCTGGGCGGCATCTTCGATGACTTTCAAATTGTGCTTTTTGGCAATGGCCATAATTCTTTCCATATTGCAGGCTTGCCCCATCATGTGCACGGGCATAAGGGCTTTGGTGTTTTCGGTAATCCTGCTTTCCACGTCGTCCGGGTCGAGCTGATAAGATTCGCGGTCCAGGTCAGCCAGGACAGGCAGCGCCCTGGCGGACAAAATCGAAGCGATAGTTCCCGGGTCGGTATAAGGTGAGGTGATGACTTCATCACCTGGGCCGATTCCGAGCGCTTCCACACAGGTGTGCAACGCCTGGGTACCGGAGCCGGTGGCCACGCAGAACTTCGTGCCTATCAACTCGGCGAACTTCTTTTCAAGCGTGGGCACGGTACCTGACTTGGATTGGATTCTGCACCATATCCTGCTCTTCGTGGTCTTCAATATCGAGTCTATAACATTTTCATCCCAGTATGGCCAGCGAGGCCAGGGTTTGTTTTTTCTGACAGGCTCACCGCCGAGGATGGCCAGCTTGCCGGCTTTTTTAGTTATGTTTGCATAGGCAGGAATGGTCCCTGATGTAACAGCCGCGAGCGAGCCTGCCGATGCTGCTATGAATTGCCGCCTTGTTAAATCTTCTCTTTCCATTTTCAACCCCTTTCAATTGGCGTTCTCTGGAAAAATGATATTTGGCTGAAGATTCCATTATAATCTCCCGCCTCGTTAGAAGATAGCATTTTTTTTCTAACGGGGCGAGCCGTTAGCGGAAAAAGTGTTCGGAAATTGGCCCATTCGACTCCTTCGACCTTGCTCAGGACAGGTGCGCTCAGGACAGGCTTTGATTGGGTTTGAATTGGTTCACCAAATGTCCAATCGCTAATATTTTCATAATCCTTTCTTGTATAAGTGCTTACGTTCATTTGACTTCTAAGAAAATTGGGTTTGTTTTGCATAAAATGAGCTGATTTGTAGAGGATTCTCTACAGTTGTAGAGGGGTGAGGGAGTTAAGAGTGAGCTAAAGTGCCTAAAGTGAGCTAAAGTTGGATTCTCGATACTCGTATAGCGTATAGAGTGAAGAGATAATTTCATATTTCAAATCTCGAATTTCAAATTGGCAATGAGATTGCCGTGATGCCTTATAGGCACGATAAAATTTGACTCGAGCCGGCTGGCTCTAAGTCCTTGTGGCTTAGCCACTTACGACATGCAAGCTGAAATGTCATCTTCGCCTACTGGCGGTTTATGTTAGCCTACCAGCTAACATTTGCGTATTATAACATAATATCAACAATATTCAACAAAAAAAAATAAAAATGTCCGAGACTCGGCACTGTATCCCGGCGCGCCGGGACAGGGTTGCTGGATTCTCGATAGTGAGGAGTGAGATAAAGTTGGATACTCGATGCTTGATTCTCGATGCTCGAAACTCGAGAGCTATCATCCACTTCGCATCTTGGGCACAAGCTCAATACATTCGCTCAGTGGCTGCCACGCGTCGCACCCAAGCTGAGCAGATAATCTACAGCGTTCTGCGTCTGCGTAGCCAAGTAACAAAACCTATGCCGATGGTGCCGAGCAAGATTGCAGAGGGGGCGGGGATAATGGTGACAGAAACAGAATCCAACCAGAATGGAACTTCAACGCCGGCACAAAAAAACTCAATCTTTCCCTCGTCGCTCTCGGCTTGAGCAGTGAATGTGTACTCAGCCCACTCGGTCGTCAACTGAAAGTATGTCCTTCCCCAGGTAACAGAGAGGTCCGCTGCTTCCATCTGTAAGGTCAGAGGACGTGGTTCTTCCGCTTTGCCCCAGAAGCTTGCAGTATACTGCGTGCCAACCTCGAGGGGAAATGATATATTCTGCACAATGAAATGCCAGTCGGCACTTCCTTTGGGTTCAATCCAAAGGCTTCTTGCACCGTCAATGAACTCGGTATCGACGATCGTGACGTTACTACCTGCACCCTCTGGTGAATTCCAAGTACACCTGGCATGAGTTACCGGCGGGACAGCAAACATCACCAAAATAAAAGAAGTTAAATAGATTAGTCTTTTACACATAATAGTTCTCCTTCAAAAGGAGATAAAAAATTATGAATTATTTTTTGGCCACACCAAAACACTCGATGCTTCTGACAAACATCGGAAATCAAAAATCGCAAATCGTAAAATATTTATATTTGGCCAAGATAATTTTTTACGACTTGACACTACCTCCTTCATTGTAAAAGCCCAATATGAGCCGTTAATTGAAATTCAAAAAAATCTTAAAAGCGAAGCACCTGTACTCGCGTTACCAAAGGTGTGAGCGCAAAATGTTTCCTCCAATTCAGTACTTCACACAATAACCACTCCTCTATCGGAACACTACAAAGCATCCTAACCATCCATCGCTGAACATAATATCTTATCTGATTGATTGTGAAGATGTCAAGGGAAAATCCCATAAATGAGAAATATTTTTGCAGTAACAGCGAATTGTGCCTGAAAATTAGGTTTTGGGCAAAGAGGCTTTTTGGAGGCCTCTTACTGAGGTTCTGTATGGCTATTTGATTGATTGGACTGGATATAATGCAAAATTCGAGTTAGAATATTTCGAGAAAGCAATCTAAAGCTACATGAGGAGTTAATAATTATGAGAAGATATATTACTTTGAGATTAATACTGTTAGTGTCCGTCATTTTATTATCCAATCATATCCTTTGTCCAGCCGGTCAGGCCATGCTCAAAGGAGGTTGTGCGAAGGTAAATATCACTTCTCCATTGGGGATACCGCTTATCGGCTCGTATGGTAAACCGAGCGATGATGTGCTCGATGAGCTCTATGCCAAAGCGTTGGTCCTTAATGATGGAAGCACTACTTTAGCAATTATCTCTGTCGATTTATTGTATTCACCTTTAGAAGAGATAACCAATCCTATAAGAAAGATTATAAATGACAAAATCGGCATCCCGGAGCGGAATGTTTTTATCTGTGCTACCCATACACATTCCGGGCCGGAAGTTTTTACCAGGAGTAAGCTCAGGCCGCAGAAGAAGGTTCCGGCCTCCGAGATTGACCAATCCTATCTTCAGACCCTGATAAGGAAGACAGCAAGTTCGGTAATGCTTGCGTATAAAAATTTACAGGATGTTAAGATAGGTGCGGCAAAAGGGCAAATTCCCGAAATATTATATAATCGAAGGCCAAAACTGGCTGATGGCTCGGTGAAAATGGCGTTTACCCTTCCGCCGGAGGTGGCCGCGACAAAGAAAATAGAGACGGGCCCAGATGATAACGTAAAAGTGACGTTTACTTTTCCGGATGAAAAGACGAATTTGGATTTCGGGCCTGTCGACCCTGAGGTTTGCGTGCTCAGAGTCGAAGATGCGGACGGAGGAATTATCGGTTCTATTGTCAATTTTGGCTGCCATCCCGTTTGTATATATCCGTATTTGAGCACGACGATATCGGCCGATTATCCTGCATACACAACAGGAGTTGTCGAACAGATGGAAGGAGGGGTTTGTCTTTTTACCCTAGGGCTGGCCGGGAACACAGTGCCTATCCGTAGAGGAGTAATACCCCGGCAGCAAATCGGTAAGGCCCTTGGGGGCGAAGCGCTTAGAAGACTTCAATTCGTGACCACAAGCGGCGAAGCTACTCTAAATGCGCTAAAAAAAGAAATCAGATTTCCCACAAAGAAAACACCTTCATCGGATAAAGCCGAAAAAGTTGATAAAACAACAGACTATATCACCACGGAGATACAAGTATTAAGACTTGGCGATATTTATATTTTAGGATTGCCCGGAGAAATTCTGGTTGAGGTTGGTCTGGAGATTAAAAAAAGAGCGGGCGTGGATAAGCTTTTTGTTATTTCAGTCAGCAACGACGCAATCGGCTATGTCTGTCACAGCCAGGCGTATGAGGAAGGGGGGTACGAACCTGTTTCCGGAACCAACCTGGCAAAAGGGGCCGGCGAGATTATGATAAAGGAGGCTTTAGACCTCATCAACCAGATAAAGTAAAAGAAGATAATATCATTTTCACTGACTTATCCGACAGGATTTCAGTTGCTTTTTGCAGCCCTAACTTTGTTGACCAGCTCGTGCACCTTATCTATGACCCGCTTTTCGACGGAAGGTGCAAAGGGTCCCGGCAGGTTGGTATATCGCATTGCGCCGCCGCCTTCGTAGCCGCCTTCCTGCAAGACACGGAGCGAAGGTAAATAACCGAAAACGTCGTTCGAGTACCCGGCCACCCAAACCGTCGGGCCGGCCAGCTCGGCTTTGAGACGCAGCGCATAGTCAACCACAACTTCGCCGGCCAGGGCTACCATAGTCAGGTCGTCGCCGAATTGAATGACCTGCACCAAATATGGATACTCTGTGCGTATCTTCCCCTTTTGTTCCAGTTCCTTTAAGAGCACCTCAGCGTGTCGGCGTTCATACTTATCGCTGGACTGTGCTTGCTTTTCGAGCTGCTGACGGCCGGGTGGTTCCGCGAAATCGAGAGTGACAGTTTCCAGTGCCGCTCTAATTGGCCCCCGGATGGGCGATGCTCGCCAGAGAAGCGCCGCTTCGACTCCGTTTGCCAGGGCCCGGCCGTGCTGCTGTGCGAGGTCCAGTGTGCGGCGGGGGTATGGATTTTGGTCGCCGCCACAGCCGGCCACGAAGAAGGCGGTTACTCCAGGGTGTGCTTGCTCCAGATATATCTGGGCGAAACCGGCGTAATCACCACAGAATTTGTAAAAGCTAAGCGTAGTATTATGGCAGGCGTACCCGAAAACGACGGCCTGCAGTTTGCCATCCGGATTATCAATCCGAAGCACAGGGACATCATGGTCAACCGGCCCATCAGGATTAGCGCTGATGACATAACCTCGTTCGGTTTTTAATCGCCTGTTCATAGCAAAGCCGGCCCGGGCGTGAGTATATCCCAGCCGTGCGGGGGTGAGGTTCTCTATCGCCTGACCGACCAGCGTCAGCAGTTTCTGCTGTAAAGTTTCCATATACTGCCGGCTTAGTTGAATCTGCTCCGGTGACAGGCCGTAAAAGGAATCCCCGTAAATAGAATCCTCCATCTCCTTGACAACCGGACCGCAATGCGTGTGGGAGGCGTTTAGCAGGAGGCCCTCAGGGGGCAGTTTATAGCGCTGGTTGACCTGTTTTTCCATCCAGTCGCGTAACGGGCGGGGAATGCCCAATAAATCGACCGTGACGATTACAAGTCTGGTGCCCTGAGCATCCCCTCGGCTTCGCTCGGGATAGGCTTCCAGTGCCAGCGCCTTGGCGTGCAGGTCGTGGACCTTTCCCTCTGATGGTTTTGTCCGCGCTGCGTAGCCGGACATCCACATCGACTGGGCCGGCGTGATGACGGTTGTGGCTATGCCGGCTTTCCATTTCTGCTGCTCAGGATTGGCTGTTGTGCCGGGTATTTCTGCTGCCTTCAGATTCGACAGCTCTGACGGTTTGACGATTCATTTTGATACTCCTCATATTTCTTTTATAGCCTGTTGCCCGGCTGTATCGCCGGATTCTCTTATAATATTCTGCTAATAATACCAAATCTTCAGTACAATTCTAACCTGTTTTATGGAAATTCTGCTTACGGACACCTGCGAAGGCATTGAGTAAATAGGTTTCGGTGGGATTTGGTCTATCTCACATACTGAAAAATATAATATCGAACCATAAGGATTTTCTTCTTTCTTATTGGCGGGGTTTTCGGTCTTGCAGGGTTTTCTTTCAAGCTCTATAATGTCCCCGATAACTGATATGGGAGGTACATAAATGTTAGGTCTTAAACTTATTGACTGGGCGGTCATTATCGTCTATCTGGTAGGCATCACCTTCATCGGCCTGTGGGCGGTAAAAAAGGTCCGCAGTGCCGCCAGTTTCTTCATCGGCGACCGGAAGTTTGGAAAGGTAATGATGGCGTTCTTTATGTTCGGCTCCGGGACCCATTCCGACCAGGCGGTCAGTGTCGCCGCCAAGACGTACAGGGCCGGCGCCTCCGGCATCTGGTATCAGTGGCTGTGGCTTTTTGTGACGCCGTTCTTTTGGCTGATTGCGCCTTTTTTTCGCCGAATGCGGGCCGTGACAACGGGAGATTATTTTGAGGTCCGCTACGGACGCAGCGTCAGCGGGCTTTATGCAGCGATGGGGATATTGCCGCTTCTTGTTGCCATCGGAGTTATGTTAAAAGGCTCCGGGGCGATGGTCGAGGCCGTCTCCGGCGGGGCAATAAGTGCCAATCTCGCTATTATAGCGATGACTGTTATGTTCGTCATCTATGGTGTTGCCGGCGGACTGAGTGCGGCTATCGCAACCAACTTTGTCCAGGGACTACTGACCGTTGTTCTGTCTTTCCTGATTCTGCCGTTTGCATTGGCCAAAGTCGGCGGTATGAGCGGTTTGCGGCAATCAATCTCCGACCCGGATATGCTTTCACTTGTGTCGCCGGGGGAGATTACCCTGTTCTACATTATCGTCATTGCCTTTAATGCTCTTGTCGGCTGGGTAACGATGCCTGAGACCATGGCAAACTGTGCGGCAGGCAAGACGGAAATGGAGGGAAGAATGGGAGTTACTGTAGGAATATTCGGCAAACGGATATGCACTATTGCCTGGATGCTGACGGGCCTGTGCGCAGTTGTAATGTACACCCAGCTTGAAAATGCCGACCTGGCTTACGGCCAGATGGCGCGCGACCTTTTGCCCGATATTGCCCCCGGATTGATTGGATTGTTCATTGCGTGTATGCTCGCTTCCGTTATGAGCACATGTGATTCACTGATGGTGGTGGCTTCAGCGTTGTTTACCGAAAACATCTATAAAAAATTCTTCGTGGTCGGCAAAGCCGATAAACATTACACTCTCATCGGCCGTATCGTGTCCGCCCTGGTTGTGTTCCTGGGTATCTTTGTTGCCTTCAATCTGGAAAGCGTCGTAAAGGGCCTGGAATTCTACTGGATGGTATCAGCTCTTATGGGAATTGCCTTCTGGCTTGGGCTTTTCTGGCGCCGGGCAACGGTAGCCGGGGCCTGGGCCGCAACCCTGACCAGTTTGGGCGCATTTATTTTCACCAGCACAAGACCCCTGGGCGTTGTCCCCTGGGATTTCAACGCACACTTTGCCGAGAAGCTGCCGGCATTTATGCTGTGGGATGGCAAGCTCTATCTGCCCTGGCAGATGATTATTTATTTGAGTGCGGGCTTTGTAGTTCTGGTTGTGGTCAGCTTGTTTACAAAAAAGGTCCCAGCGGAAAATCTGGACCGGTTTTACGCCTGTTTGCGGACGCCTATCGGCCCTGATGAGCCGGAGGCCGAGCCATTTACGCTCCCGGCAGGTGTGGAACCGGCTCCGCGTAAAACGCTGATAAGCCACCCTGATTTTGAAATACCCAGGCCAACTATGGTTGGTATTTTCGGCTTCCTCGCCGCATGGGCGGGTGTGGCTATACTGATTGGTGTGGTTTATTGGATAATCGGATGATAGCTTGTCCGAAAAGGCAGAAATTAGATGTCAGAAATCAGATTTTTCTGTCTTCTGTCCTCTAATTCGTTTAGGTGTTATGCAAAATTGAGGTTAGGCATATATTATTTAAGAAAATTGTGTTTTTGATTTTCTTAAATAATCCTGTAACTGTTCATTGTGCAAGAGCATACTGTTTGAAAAGAAAAAAACAAAAAACGTTTTTTTCTTTCCAAAGTATGCCTAACCTCAATTTTGCAGAAGGCTTATTCATTTGGAAAAGGAGTATGGTTATGAAACGAAATGCCATTTTATTCGTATTATCTCTTTGCCTATCGACAGTGATGTTTTCCTGCACACGGCAAGAGGAAAGAAAACTGACAGATGCCACTGCCGATGGTAACTTTAAGCTTATGGTTCTCAATCCAGGACATTATCACGCGGCTCTGGTGCAAAAAAGTATGTACGACCAAGTTGCTCCCATCGCCCATGTTTTTGCCCCGGCCGGCCCAGAGGTACAGGAATATCTAAAACGTATCGAGAGTTTCAATACCCGCCCGGATAATCCGACCAATTGGCAGGAAGAAGTATACACCGGGGATGACTACCTCGAAAAGATGCTCACTGAAAAACCCGGCGATGTCGTTGTTATGTCGGGTAACAACCAGAAAAAAACTGAGTATATAAAGTCCGCCGTCGATGCTGGTCTTAATGTTTTTTCCGACAAGCCGATGTGTATTGATGCGGAGGGTTTCAAGCTTTTAGAGCAGGCCTTTATGGCGGCAGAGAAAAAGGGGGTATTGCTTTACGATATTATGACCGAGCGTTTCAATATTCTCTGCATGCTTCAGAAAACATTCGTGCTTAATAAGGAGGTGTTCGGGGAAATGGAAAAAGGCTCCGAAGATGAGCCGGCGGTCGTGAAGGAAAGCGTGCACCATTTCTTCAAATACGTATCCGGCTTACCAATAAAACGGCCTACCTGGTATTTTGACACCGCCCAGCAGGGCGAGGGGCTTGTGGACGTAACAACGCACCTTATAGACCTGATGATGTGGACGTGTTTCCCGGATGAGCCGATCGATTACCGAAAAGACATCGTGATGAAAGAGGCCCGGCGTTGGCCGACAATGCTCACACGGCAGCAGTACGAGAAGGTAACAAGGGCGCCGGACTTTCCGGACTTTTTGAAAGACAAGTTAAATAGCGATGGAGTCCTGCCCTATTACGCCAATGGAGAAATGATTTACACTATGAAGGGGGTGTATGTAAAATTGGCGGTGACCTGGAATTTCCAGGCACCTGAGGGCGGTGGAGACACGCATCATTCTTTGTTCAGAGGCACCAAAGCGAATGTCATCATCCGGCAGGGTGAAGAACAGAACTATCGGCCGGAGCTTTATGTGGAGCCGGCACCAGGCGCCAGTGTCGAGGATTTGGCAGCTTCTCTGAAAAAAGCTCTGGCTGAGCTGCAAAGTAAGTACCCTGGATTAGTATTGAAACGACAGGCAAACTCCTGGCAGGTGCTGATACCTAATGAGCATCGAATCGGGCACGAAGCCCACTTCCGAACAGTTACCGAAAAGTACCTGCAATACTTAGCTGATGGAAAGCTGCCGGAGTGGGAGGTCCCGAATATGATAGCGAAATATTACATTACAACAAGGGCACTGCAGTTAGCACAACAGTGAAAGAACAGGTAATTGGTGAGTGGTAAATGGTGAGTGGTGAGTAGTGAGTGGTGAGTAGTGAGTGTCCTAACTGACCAATTAACCAATTAACTACTCACCAATTAACCAAACCGAAGGGAGAATTAGTCAATATGGCCCCGGAAGAACAGATGAAAAACAAGTTGGCGCTATTTGGTGGTGAAAAGGCAGTGAAGTCGGAACAAGGGGACATGTTCAAATGGCCTATCGTTACCGACCGGCATGAGCAGTCGGTCTTAAGGGTTTTGCGGGCCGGGCAGATGTCCGGCTTTGAAGTAACGAAGGAGTTTGAGAAAAAGTATGCTAAAATGCTCGGTAGAAAATTCGGCCTGGCGTACAATAAGGCGTACAATAACGGAACCGCTGCGATATTGGGTGCAATGTACGGCCTAGGTATTGGGGTCGGCGATGAAGTCATATCGCCGAGTCTTACATATTGGGCCACTGCCGCCCCAGCCTATACGCTCGGTGCCACGCCGGTCTTCGCCGATGTTGACCCTGACACTATTTGCATTGCCCCTAAAGATATTGAACACCGAATCACTCCACGAACCAAAGCCGTTATCGTGGTGCATTATGCAGGTATGCCGGCCGATATGGATGCCATTATGCAATCTCAAAATCCTTGAGGACTGCTCGCATGCTCACGGTGCCTTATATAAGGGCAAAGAAATTGGTACATTCGGTGACGCCGCGGCTTTTTCCCTGATGAGCGGCAAATCTCTGGCCGTCGGTGAGGCAGGTATATTATTTACCGACGACCGAAAGGTCTATGAACGTGCCCTTTTATTCGGCCATTATATACGTCATGATGAGATTACACTCAAAGAGCTTAAACCTTTTGTCGGATTGCCCTGCGGGGGTTTCAAGCATCGCATGCACCAGTTAAGCTCGGCTTTCGGGCTGGTGCAACTGGAATTATATCCCCAACAAATGGCGGAAATCGACAGGGCAATGAATTATTTCTGTGACCTGCTCGATGATAGTGCGGGAATCAGGCCGATGCGTCCCCCAAAGGGTACGAAAACCACCAAGGGCGGCTGGTACTTTCCACTTTTTAAGTATGTCACGGAGGAGCTCGAAGGTCTTTCGTTGTCTAAGTTCAGCGAAGCAGTTACTGCCGAAGGTTCGATATGCAATCCCGGCTGCAATAAGCCCCTGCACTTGCATCCACTTTTTACGACCATGGACGTTTACGGACATGGAAGGCCGACGCGGATTGCTTACCTTGACGAATCCCGCCCCTCCGAAGGGCGGGATGAATCTGCAAAAGTTGAACAATATGTTGAATCCCTTCCGGTTTCCGAAGGTATTAACCGACGGGTTTTCGGGATTCCCTGGTTTAAGCACTATCGGCCTGAGATAATTGAAGAACACGCCAATGCTTACAAGAAGGTCGTAAAAAATTATCGAGCACTGCTGGCCGAAGACACCGAAAAAGATGGTAATGGTTCAAGCAAAGCAGAGTCCCAAATCGGAGGATACAGCAGCTTCTTCAGCAGCCGGAAGAACACACAGTAAGAGGTCTCATAATCTGATAAATAGCAATGGCGTTTTCGTGTCCGTTCCGGTGGTATCAATGGTGTTCATTCGGTAATTTTTGGCACTCTCGGCAAGACTGTTACTCTAAATTATACCGCCAACAGTAAATACACTTTTGTAAGGGGGAACTGCGGGTAGCAAAATGGCTGATTGGAAAGGAACCCGCTTTATATTCAATGGCCGACGTCCTTGGTACTTCATAGTTCAGAACGAATGGATATTTGCTATTACGAACTTATGCAGTTGAGGCATCACGTTACATAACATATTCTCAAACGTATATCTCACTTTCTTCAGACACAGGTAATCTATCATCAGGTTGCACATCAAGCCAATGCAGCATACCAAGATTGCGGATAGTTGAGGCGACCGTTGTTTTATCTAATTTTGGTTTCCTTCGCTGTTTCCATTGCATCACTGCTTCAAGGACATCCATTTCCGAGACTGGGGATTTGCTCTTTTGCTTAAGCGCAGTTACGGTAAATATTACCGTTGTGTTGTGTCCACTCGCATAAACAAGTCTGTGGTTTTTTCAATTATATAAGCGTATTTTTCCAGCAAAGACTCATAGCGTTTCCGATATTCAACGAATCTCGGACCAACCTTAACTTCGAACATTCTGCCCAAACGTTCTTCCTGCAAGAGATTGTTATTAACTAACTTTGATTCGGCAAGTTTAAG
>SMTZ1_10003422_pt1 | contig 15944 bp, 15 predicted proteins | sample DeeMarSWOR136_30_FD_25667 | JGI IMG/M metagenome (IMG submission 25667)
TCAAGATTGAAGTTATTTATAAAAATTTTATGGTATTTTAAATAATTTCTAAATAATTAGCATAACTACTTGACTATGTAAAGTGAGAATTTTTGCAATTTCTGATAATAACATCGACAGAAGATAAGGCTTCAATGAATGTTCGAAATAAAATATTGAATTCAAAATTATATGGGTTCAAAGAATTTGATTCGATGTGGCATAATAATTCTTTATTTAGATTTGAAGGTTTTACAAAAAATAAAATGAAGAATAAAGTTTTAAATTATAATCAAATTTATCTTGGTTTAACTGATGAACGTTTAATTTTTTTAGATAGTTTAAGAATAAATAAATCTAACATAAATCCTGATTTTGTTATATTTGCTAGTCGACACGCTTCTAAAACAGCGAGACCTGCTTTATTAACACATACGACTGGAAATTGGAACAAAGAGGCTGATTTTGGAGGAGAACCATATGATTTATCTTTAACGAGTGCTTTACTACATAAAGCGGCTTTTATTAGTTTACTAAGTGAATCAAATCTACAGAATTTGAAAAATTTTTCACTTGATATTGAGGTTACTCATCATGGGCCAACTTCCTTAGAAAAACCTTTAATTTATATGGAACTCGGCAGCAGTAAAGAAGAATGGGTAATAGAAAAAGCTGGGATGGTATTAGCGAATGCTATAATAAACTGTATTTATCAGTTATTAGAATTCCAAAGTGAAGGAACACAAAAAATAGGGCTTGGATTTGGCGGTACTCATTATGCTCCAAATTTTAATCGTTTGATAAGAGATAAAAATATAGCGATATCTTTTATATGTCCTAAGTATTTTATTCAAGAGCTTAATAAAGAAATTATTTCATTAATGATTCAAAATACTTATGAGAAAATAGATTATTTCATTGTTGATTGGAAAGGAACAAATTCGGAAGATAAAAAGCATTTGATTCCTATTTTAGAAGAATTTGAGATACTAATTAAAAAAACTAAAGAATTTGCTTGATTCTACTTTTTTAAAATCTTTCATAGTATTGAATTAGGTTTTTAAAAACATAATGAGATGCAATATATCCTTGAGTTGCTGCTTTTGATAAAATCTTATTTAAAAACTCTGGATCCTTACAATCTTGATCTACAGTTACATTTAATTCTCTTATATTATAATAGCTCCTCCAAAAAAGGGTAGGCCATTCAACTAGAGAGCGTAATGTTCTTTTAAAATAATCATCCCCCTCTTTACTTAATTCCAATTCTTTAGATAAGCGATAATATAGATATCTCCCACTACTAGTTTTGATAATCAAATTATCGTTTACGATTTCTTCCATTATTTTTTTCAATTGTGGTAAAGTTAATTCAATTTTAATTTTTTTTAAATTATCGAGAATTTCTGTATCCCTTAATTCTTTAAATTTCATCATCGTATAATTTCTTGCTAATATATTATACTTTAATGGTACAGTTTCATGATCTAAAGTATTATATTGAATTAAGTCTCCCAATATTTTTTTTGCGATATAATATTTTAGAATTAATTGATCTTCTTTCGAATAATTCTTTTTAAAAAGATCAGATTTTTCAAAATAGATGTGATAGAGTGTATATAAGAGTGTTTTTATTGAATGAAAACCATCTTCAAAAGATTGTTTCACAGTATTTAAAACTTCAATCCTATAAATAGGATCATTCAAGAATTTATCTTTTTGTACTGTAATTTGTCGGACTAAATGAGGTTTTTGATTTAAACTGCTAAGGTATTCTTCCCATTCTTTATTAAAGCGATATGATTGTGTTTTTGAAATTCCTGAAAGTTTATATACAACTTCATATAATTTATTTAGGAAAATTTCTTCATTTACGTTTGTCATTGAAAAGTAACCTTAACCGAATGAGTAAAAATTGTTTCAAATTAATAATTATTAAATACTAAATCTTTTTTAAGTTTCATTAAATTACTTGGAAAAAAATAATAAATTAATAATGAAAATAACATAGTTAAATATTGAAAAAATTTTTATTAAAGTTTAAAAAAAGTAATATTATTATTAAATTTTATATGATATGAAGATTGAACATATAGCAGTCGCTTGTAATAATAAGAAAGAAAGCGATAAATTTTTTATTAAATTATTAGGTTTGTCAGAAAAAAGAGTTTTTACTGTTTCAGAAGATTTAATGGAAAAATTCTTTGGCAATAAGGAAAAGAAAAGTGTAGTAAGGTATGGGAATGAACATTTTGACATTGAAGTGTTTTTAACTGAAGATGACTCAAAAGCTTTAGATACTTTTACCCATTCATGTCTGATTGCAAAAAATCGCGATAAGATCGTTAATGATGCAATAACTATGGATTATGAAGTGGTAAAAGTTCCTCGAAAGGATAGTGACAACTACTACTTATTTATTAAAGATGGTTTTGGCAATTTATATGAAATAAAATCACCGTAAAGCTTTTTAGAATAAAAATTTATTTAAAAAATAATATTAGGTATAATATTTAAAAATATGAATGGAGGCTAATTAAAACGCCTAAATCATACAAATTAAAGATTATATTGGGAGGGGCTAAAGGCGTCGGCAAGACTTCATTCATTGATGGAGATGATGGAAATGATTCTCCTATTGGTGTCTCCTTTAAACCAATTGAATGTTATGCAAATCAAGGTGATTCTTATAAATTTGTAGTTTGGGATTTAAAAGATCGAGAAAGATTCCGTTTTCTGTTTCCTTTATTTTGTCGAGGGGCTTGCGCAGGTTTGCTTTGCTTTGATCTCTCTAATAAAGAATCTTTTTATGAGTTAGATAGATGGATAGAGCTTTTTAGAGAAAGCTCTGGAAATATTCCGATTATTTTAATTGGAACTAAAAATGATTTAAATAAAAGAGCTGTTTCTGAAGAAGAAATCAATAAGTTGATAAAAGAAAGAGAGCTAGAATGTGTATTTTTTACTTCTATATACAATGAGAATAATACAAAAGAAGAGATTTTTAAAAAGGTAATTCAAAATGTTGATAAGGATTATCCTCTCAATGATTTTAGCATAATTTCAACACAAAAGATATTAGATGAGGAATTTAAGAAATTTCTTGATATCTTTGATAAATGCCCTATTTGTAAACGGGAAAATCATTTTGAAAGTTTAAAGAACTTTTACTTTAATAAAAATAATCCTGATATAATAAGATTGAGAGAATCGTTGTTATATTTAAGTGAACACTCAATTAACTTCCGGAAGTTGCCCTTTAATAGAATTTCTTTCGGAATACCATGTTGTAGTTGTTATAAGTCAATTTTCAATGAGAATTGTCAATAAAACTAATAAATGTTGCTATAAATTAGTATTTCAATCATCCCATACCTCAGAACTTAATAAATGTTCAATACGAGTTCTTCGTGGGCGAATAAACTTAGTATGATTTTCTTTTCTCTCAAGTAAAAGAGCTTTTTCGAGATTAGTAGAATTTACCATATATACTTCTAAATCACCTTCATTGAGAAAGATGTGATTAAAACAAGGATGATCATTCGCACGAACTTTATTAGAAGAAGAGGTTCCGCAATATAGGAATGTTGTTGGACCAATTACGTATGCATGAGGAACGTGTCTATGGCCCATTAGAACAAGATCTATTTCAAATAGTTGAGTTAATTCAAGAATTTCACCCGCATCCCTTACAGTTGTGAATTTTTGACCAGATAAAGGAGGAGAAATTAAATGATGGTGTAGAGCTATAATTCTATTTTCTAGTACTTTATTAAAACATCTTCCCATCCAATCTAATTGTTCATCTCCAATCATACCCTCGCTCATATCATCTTTAGCAGAACAAACGCCTACAATAATAGTGTCTTTTTCTTCCAAAACCATCCTAGATCGGCGAGGACCTATAATTTTTTCCCAGAAGATTAATCCAGAATTTTTTGCATCGTGATTTCCAGGGACTGCTAAAAAGTGTGTAATATCTTTTATTTTGTTGAAATATGGAAGAACTGCTTCAAATTGGGGAATTCTACCCTTATGAACAGCATCACCAGTACATACTACAACATCAGGCTTAACTTTTTCAATATATTTTACAACATTATCCATATATTCGGGGACAAACTCGGATCCATAATGAAGATCTGATATATGTATAATCTCTACGATTTTTAGCACCTATTCAAATTTTTTTTGAATAATCCATACAAAAATTAAAAATAATATTATAATAATTAACGATACCTACTTTATTAAAAAAAGTTTTTGTTCAAATGATTTTTTAAAGACTCATAAAGATTAATAAATCCATTTCATCTTATTTAAATTTTAAATCTTGAATTACGAGACTCTATAACATTATTAAGAATTTCAATATCTCTGCAATTCACACAAATGTTATTAACTTTCAATCTTCTAATTTGACCGCATTCAGGACAATAAAATTCTTGAAAAATTGGTTTCATTTTACTTTTCACTTCATATTCTTTTAAATTGTTTCAAGTTTACTTAACATCAAAATCTTAATTATGTCTTTATCTATTTGAGAGAGAATATTTTTAATAGATCCCTCTAAGGGGGTACCAGAAACCGAATGGATCAACTCTAAATAATCGTTTTTTTGTTTTAAAAGATTCAATAAAATATTCTTGAACAATTTATATATATCTGTTTTTTTTCTTTAAATAAACTGAATTATTTTATAGATTTAAGTGATTTCGCAATATAATATAGTTCTTATATACTCTATATAGATACAAAAACCGGTATAGATTATAAAATTAGATTATTATATTTTTTTTTAAAAAAATGTATAATTTTTAGGATTTTCTTCTTAAATCTCTCTTAACAAGAATTTAGTAATCTTAATTTGAGGGAATTAACTTTTTAATAAGATAATTTTTTAACTCGGTGATATTTACTTCCTTATTACTAATAAATGCTTGACCAAAATCCTTCCTTCCACCACCCTTTCCACCAAAGTTAGCAGCACACTTTTTAATAACATCTCCAATGTTTAATTCGGATTCTTTATTAGGCTTTTCTCCTTCCATTCCTAAAATCATTACCCCTTGTTTACTTTTACTTAGGAAAATTGTGATTAGATCTTTAGAGTGTTTCATTACTCTTATCGAGAAGTTTTTAAGATCATCTTGAGAAAGATCTTCGAAATGCTCAATAATTAGTTTATAATTTTGATATTTCTGAGCACTATTCACCAGATCTTTTATATAATCATCATTAAGAAGATTTTTCATCTGTTTGATTTTTTTTGTTCCTTCAATCCATTCATCGTGGAGTTTCTGAATTTTATTCGGGACATCATCCTTTTTGGTATTTAAAAATTGAGATATAGTTGAAAGAACATCACCTTCAAACTTTTCAGAAGAACTCAATTGTAGATCACTCTCATTTATCTTACCAGATTTTATTGCTTTGTTTACATTTTTCCACTTTTCGAATAATTCGTTGACTCGCCCAACAAGTAATCCTCGATCTACTCCTAAAATTTGCTTTAATTCTGTAAGTATTTTTCTATGCTTCTCCTTTAACTTTTCTGTAGCTTCTCCCGCCACAAAAGTCAATCTTACTATATCATCTTGCACTTTTTGCGACTTTGTAATGTGAATATTACCTGTTTCAGAAGTATTATTTAAATGGGTCCCACCACAAGCCTCAACGTCAATTCCAGGTATCTCAACGATTCTCAAATACTTTCCAGGTACCGCACCACCTTGATATATCGTCATACCATATTTTTTTTCAGCCTCCGAACGAGGTATAAAACTAAGTTTTAAATTAATTCCTTTTTCAACTATTTCATTAGCTTTTTTTTCAATTTCCAACAGTTTTTCTTTCGGAATTTGTTCGTAATGAGTTATATCTAAATGAGAACTCTTCAACGTTTTTTTAGCACCTGCTTGATTTACATGGTTTCCTAAAACTTCTCGTGCAGCAGCATTGACAATATGTGTGGCAGTATGATGCTGAGAAAGCTGCTTCCTCCAATCTTTATCCACTTCAACTATTACCTTTTCACCTTCCTTAAATTTTGGTTTCTCATTAAGAATGTGAACAATATAATTACCATGCTTTACCACGTTATTGAATTTTTGGTTATTAATTTTTCCTACATCATGTAATTGACCACCAGAAGTAGGATATGCAACAGTTTTATCCAAAATAACCATTTTATCGATAATTTTTAGAATAATAGCCTCGTTTGAAGTTTTTCTGTAATCATAGTAATAAAGAGCTTCAGTTTCGGGGATTCCTTCTATATCGAATTCAATTTCTTTGTCAGTTGCATGAACTTGTTCTATTTTTTCATGTCTTTGAACTACTAAACTATAAAAATCATCGGGAATATTAACATTTACATTATATTGTTTAGCCATACTTTTTACCATATCAGGGCTTATTCCGTTAGAATCGTATAACTCTATTAAAGTCTCGATAGAAATTTCTCTTTCTTTTTGCAATATTTTTTCAAGAATTTTCCCTGCTTTTTTCTTTGAAAGATAATGTTTCTCTTTTTCAACATTTAGAATCTCTCTTACGTCATCTAAATGTTCTGAAACTTCAGGGAAAAGATCTTTTAATTCTTCTGCATGCCAACAACATACGTCCGCTAAATCAATATCCCAATTGAATTTATCAATAAAGTTGATAGCACGACGAAAAATTACTCTTAAATTATAACCTCCTCCAACATTGGAAGGTAATTTTCCATCATTTATAGCAAATAGTAAACTACGCGTGTGTTCTGCGATTGAATAGAGTGCTGTCATAGGTAAAATTTTTTCTTTTAATTTCTTTACTTCAATGTTCAGTTTATTAGAAACCTTCTCCCACGCAGCATTCATATCGTCTACTTCATCCATATTTAAATAGGCTGAGTATAATGAAAATTTCTTATATAATTCTAAATCCAAATCTACTTTTGTGAGTGCTCTTAGCTTTGACAGTACATAAGGAAAAACAGCTTCATACATATTGGGAGTACCCTGTGAGAACCAAGCAACTCTCTCTTGACCAAGTCCCATATCTAGCACTTTTAATTTGAGTTCACGAGGACCTTCTGGGGTTTGCTCAAACATTGTGTAGACTTGGTTAAAAAGTTCAACACCTCTACTAAAAAACTCGAGACTACATCCAAAAGACCCACCACCTGCCCAAGAATCCTCATGGATTGTTATTTCCTCTTTTGCTAAGCCAACTCCTTTATGGATGAAGTCGTGAATATCCATAAATAATTCACCTTGATCCCACTCTTTTGGTGATACAAATGAATGTTGACCAATCATAACGAACCCACAATTGTGAGATCCTGTTAATCCTACGTTTTCGATATCATTAAATCTCAAACAAAATTGGGGAATAATTAACTTTTTAGCAGGGGGCTCCATTTCCCCACTAATAACATATGGTTGAAAAGCTGAAATAGATGCAATTGTAAATTCTGAGGTTGGATTCCATCTAGCTACACATGGATATCTGTTTATTGGTTTATATCCTCGAGGTTCTAAAATTTCAACTATTTTTTTCCATACTCCTATATATGAGAGTTTTTTCTTTGCGGGATTATCTGTAGTAACTTTAAAACCTCCAGAACAGATAGGATCCCCACAAACTGTTCTATCTTTTAGTACTGTCCAGAAATATGTTCCGCAACATTCACAACTTTTTCTAATGTATCCTAGTTTTTTGAGTTCTATTGTAGGAAAGTATTTATCGGGATTTTTTGAAGCAATATCTTTAAAAATTTTTTTTAATTGCTTGTCATTATGAGCTCGTTTAAGTTCATTCTGCTCTTTTGGAGTCAGCATATTTATCAATATTTTACAATCAACGATTTAAATGTATTAATAAATATAAAAGGAAATGATCTCCTAAAATCTTTATTCTTGATAATTATATTCTTGTTAAAAATCAATACTTTTAAATAAACTTCTTGCCATTATAAAACTTGATATCCCAAAAATTTAATAATTAAAATAGAAAACAATTAAGTGATTAATGAAATGACATTTCCTTACTTTGATCCGTTTAGTTCAATGATAGCGATATTATCGATTGTAAGTTTTCTAAGTTGTTGTTGTTCGATATTATTGGCAGTTTGGGTTTATAAAGATGCACAAAAAAGAGATATGGATGCTACAGTATGGTTACTAGTCGTTTTACTCGTAGGATGTCTCGGTTGTATCATTTATTTAATCGTTAGGCATCCAATAGGAGGGGAAGTGAGTAAAAAACCACTATATCAACCTGAACCTACATATCAACCACAGCAAATTTCAACACCTTCATATGAACCTGAAAAAATTTCAGAAACGCGTACAAAATACTGTAGTAATTGTGGAGAGAAAATACCTTTTGATGCAAGTTTTTGTCCGATTTGTGGTTCAAAACAATAATATTAAAAATAAATATTTAACTCAATTTTTTTGACTACAAATTTAAAATTTGGTATCTTGAGTATCCTCTTTTCATAAAATCATAATCTAGTAATTCAATCTTCTCAGGGATAATCTTTAAGATTAAATTTCTCCTTCCTCGTACAATATTTTGAGCTTTTTTAAATTCATTATCCCCTTCTTTTAAAAAAATTAGTCTCTCTTTTCCTGTTGCGGTTATTTGCATGCCCTGAATTTTCCCAGTATCCATTGGTGTATATATACCGATACTTACTATGGGATTTTCTTCAATGTTTTTCACCTTCCTTCCAGGTGCCAATCCAACATAAATATGAAAATTATCTTGCGATTTTTCCATGTAAAAATCCATTGGAGTAGCGCGAGGTATGTTATTTGAACATGTGCATAATACGAGAACTTTCCTAACTCTTAAAAATTCACGGATTTCTTGTATTAAATCTTTCTCAAGCATCTTATTTAACAATTATAATCCAACTCCATGATAATTACTAAAATATAATCATTGATTTGAGAAAAGATTTTATAAAAATTTATAGTATCGGTGTTCAATGAAAAAATTGGTAATATACGAAGAATACAAAAAAATAAATTTTTTCAAAAAGAAGAATTCACCATTTATTAAGAATTTATTAAGAACAATAAATAGTAAGTGTTCAGCAGATTATAGTGGTGATACTTGCGGTATATTAGCTCAACATCAAGTATGAAAAAATCGAATTTAGAAAAGAATCCAGTTAAAAAGATTTTAATTTTTTTTCATAAATGATTTAAATTAGGGCGAGGAAATTCAGAATCATTAACCGCAGCTTGAACGTATGGAGAAATTGGTCCTCTTCCTAATGCCATAATTCGAATTTTTGAACCTAGCATAGGATTAAGAGACGTCCCAAATTTAAGAGAAGCGTCGTCAGGAATTTCATTTGTAATTGTTGAAATTATCCTATCCACTTTCGATAAAGATAGTTGATGATCCCCTGATAAAGACACAATACATCGATCAACTTTTTTAGGATCTGGTTCTAAAAGAGGATTATTTAAAGCTAATTTTGCTTTTTTAATGAGATCAGCATCTTCTCCAAGCGATTCAGTGATACCAATTAATCCAGAAGGGCATTCACCTTTTTTTTCAAGCACTCTTTTTACATCAGCATAATCAATATTAATTAAACCACAATTATCTATCAGATTAAGAATTTCTCTGATACATCTTATCAAAACTTCATCCATTATTTTAAATCCCGTTAGAATTGGTAAATCTTGATTGAATCGGAGTAAATTATCATTAGGTATAGGTATAAGGGTGTCAGAGTATTTTGCGAGTTCATTTAGCCCTTTTCTTGCTCTGATCCTTCGCTCATTCCCTTCAGATAAAAAGGGTATGGAACAAAAAGATACAACCATTGCTTTATTTTTCTTAGCTTCTCTCGCAATAATAGGTGCAGAACCGGTTCCGGTGCCTCCTCCTAATCCAAACGTTATAAAAACTACATCGGCCTTTAATACTTCAGATATTCTGTCTATATCCTCTTCTGCAGCAGTAGCACCAACTATAGGATCATTACCTGAGCCTAATCCATTACAAGTATCTTTTCCAATAAGTAGTTTTTGTTTAGCATTAGAGTAATATAAATCGTGAGCATCCGTATTAACATTTAAAGTGTCAACATCAATAGTTCCTATATCTTGCATTCTTGAAATGGTATTGTTGCCTGCTCCTCCAACTCCTACTACCAATGATTTTATCTTTAAAACTTTTAATAGATCTGATAAATATTTATCACTATCTAAATTCAATGATTTATTTGTACTTTGATTTTGACGGGCAATTTCGTTAAATCTTGTTCTTACAGATGATCTTGATTTTGCTAATTCAATTAAATCAAAATCCTTATCGCTCATAACTTAAATCTACAGGAATAGTTCAATTTATTATAATATGAGTATTATATCCGAATAATATAAGATAGTAATATGCTTGTAATATCTTCTTAAATGTAAAATTTGGCTTTTGTTGTATTAACAAAATTTGAGAATTAAACCTTCCTTCGAATACAACCTTATTTCTGTATTTAAATAAATTTATAAGAATGTATTTTCACTATTAATATGAACGGGGTTGACTATGGAGACTGAATATAACAAGAAGAATAGCGGACAGGCTCTAAGTAGTTCAGAATTAGAAAGAAATAAAATAAATGTTAGAGCAATTATAAGTTGTCCCACCTGTGGCTACATAAAAAAGTTTAAAAATCATTTTGCTCGAGAAGAGTTAGAATTAATGGTTGTTGCCGTGAAAGTCTTCGATTGGATGGTTTGTTCTACTTGTGGGGAACTGCTTAAGCTCGATTTAGAGTTTAGCATTTAAAAAAATCAAAAATTGAATGATCTTTGTTTTTAATTAAATAAGTATTTTAATTTATATTTCCAATTTGATTTGTCCATAAGTACCGCCTCCACCAGGTGTATATTCGACTTCATTATTTCTAATAGCTTTAATTACTAAAGCAATTTTTTCATCGAATTTACTAATTAAATCAATGGGAATCTCAATTAATATATCAAATTCGGTTCCTAACTGATTAATAATTTTGTCATAATAATTTAAAACAATTTTACTTTTCGAACTTTTAATATTTTTAACAGCACGAATTATGTCAATTAATGGTACAGCATTAATATAAGGCGGTCTATGTTCTGGATGTATAGATTCTTTTGATGAAGATATAACTTTGATCCTTTCACTTACACCCAATTTAATTTTAAAATTTTTATTTAGTTTTTCTTTACAAGCCGGACAAATCATTTTTTCTTTTGATACATTAATAATGAACTCATTCTTGGCTTTTACGGGTTCCTCGGAAAAAAATATTATAAAGTTATCAGTTATTGTGTACTGATTAAATATTGATGTTGTAATCGTTTTTGATTTTTTGAATAATATTCTTCGCCTACACTTATTACAGAACATATTATAGTATTTTCCAAGCTTAGGATGAAGCCCAACATTCAATATAATACGTCGAGAATCTTTTCTTCTAAGAGCTAGTAAAATCTCTTCAAATGAAGCACTATCTAGTTCAAATTTATTAAATTCTCGACCTAATGATCTTGGATCTTGAGAATGAGCATCACTATTACTTAGAAAAGTTATATTTTTCAAATCAACCATTTTATCTGCAAGTTCAGTATTAGCAGATAAACCTAATTCTAAGAAATATACCTTCTTTGATGCATCTTGATAACACTCCTTTAAATTTGAATATTTATTTTGGCGAAAGATTGCTTTAAAAGGAGTGAAAGCATGTGCTGGTCCAATTATTCCTCCTATATCAGTGATTATATCTACTAATTCAGGTGGACTTAAATTAACTCTAGGTCTTCCACCCCACTCATCTAAAATGTTTTTAGAGTATGGTTTTAATTTGTTTTGAGCTTCAATAACTGATTCAAAAGTAGGAAAAAATACAACATGGTGAACACTCTCTGTATCTTCTAATTCTGTTTGTAAAATGAAGTAAACATCTTTATAAAAAAATGTACCATCATCACCTTTTTTAAGGTTACTTCTCATGTAACTCAACCATTCGGGTTGAAGAATATCTCCTGTAGCCAAAATATCTAATCCTTTCTTCTTACAGGTTTCAATCATTGTATCTAAATTCAAAGATTTAGATACCGCAATTGAGTGTGGAGAATGAATATGTAAATCACAATTAAAAAAATCCATTAGTTATTAAAAAATCTTAATTTAATAAAAAGTTTAATTAGCTTTTTCTATATCATATCTAATTTTGGAGCCAATTTGATGCTCTTTTGCGAATTTCTTGTGCTTTTTCGAATTCTCCTATTTTTTCATAACAATTAGCAAGTATTTGCCGAGATTCTAAATCATATGGGTCCAGCTTTATTGCGTCTTCAAAATATCTTATTGCTTCTTTGAAATCCTGATTGATTTTATAAATTAAATTTCCTAACTTTTTCAGAACAGAAACAAGCTCAGGATTAATGCTAAGTGCTTTATGGTAAGATTTTAGAGCATTATCGTAATCATTTATTGCACTATAACTAAATCCTAAATTTTCGTAAAGAATAGCGTCATTTGGTTCAATTTCAAGTGCAGATTTATAACAATCTATTGATTCCGAATATTGTTCATTAAACGTGTAAGATAATCCTAAATCGTTCCACGCGTCAATTAAATACGGATTTAATTCTACTGCTTTTCGATAGTATCCAATTGCGTTGGTAAAATCACTAATTTCATAATAAATATCTCCCAAATCACACCAAAAGTCTGCATTTTGAGGAGCTAATTCTATGGCTTTTTTATAATAATAAATTGCTTTCTCATAATTTTTTTTATCAAAATATATAATAGCAAGATTATTAAATAGAAAAGGCTCATCAGGATTAATTTTTATAGCTTTTTCATAGACATTTATTGCTAGATCAAATTGTTCCCTCTCTCTGTAAATTAAAGCAATATTATTTAAAACATCAGTATAACTGGGTTCTAATTCTAATGCCTTCATATAACATTTAATAGCATCATCAAATTTTTCTAAATCCTCAAATAAGCATCCTAGATTGTAATAGATATTAGCATCTTCGGGATCTAATTCTATGGCTTTTTGATAAAATTGTTTTGCTTTCTCATGTTGTCCTGTCATAGAATAAGCAAGTCCTAAATTATTATAGACTTCAGAGAAATAGGGATTAATTTTTAAAGATTTCTTATAACATTCTATTGCTTTATGAAACTCTCTTTCATCGTAATACGCATCACCCAAATTAATCCATGCATCGACATCATTAGGGTCTAATTCAACAGATCTCTTATAGCGATCAATCATATTTCTGTTTATGATTTTTAATTTTTTTAATGTAGTATAACTATTATTTTTTTAGAAATATTTTTTAATTTAAAAGGAGCATTTTATCTCTTTTTTGATCGGTTAATAGGACTCTGTAATAGTTTTCTTGATTACGATAACAAACTTTTTCTAATTTTCCTTCAATAAGAACAATTTCACCATCCTTAGCTTGCTCAGAGAATCTACCTCTAAAGGAATTAATTTCAGTAATATCGTTTATTTTAAAAATTTTAGAAATTAAATTACTTTCTAACAATTTAAGAGTTTTAATTTTATAAGAACTAGGTGTAAAAATAGAGTCGGTTGAATTAATTATCTGAGCTTTAATTTTTATCCTTCCCAGATTTTTATATTGATAATCATAATAAGATCCCTTCCAATCTTGTGGGCTTTTTATGTATCTAATAAAAAAATCTATATTATGAAATTTGCCTTGATGGAGTTTTCGTTTTTCGATCTTTAAATAATCTTCAAATTGGATATCTGAACCTCCAACTCTCCAATGATAATGGGATTTATATTCATCTGAATTATATCTTCTACAATTGTTTGAGTGTTTGAAAATTTTTTCCAATTTAGTTTGAAAATTTATACTTGTTTCGGTTCCATATATTATTATATCAATATCCGAATCAATTTTATTTAAACCTACCATAAGAGAGCCAGAGATGCCAATTGATCCTTTAGGTACTTCCCCTTCATCAATATACAACTCACATAATTCTTTTGACTTTTTTTCAATATTATTTAAATTAGTTTTCATTTGTAAAATTCTAAAACAATCTCGTGGAGTATAAATCTTTTTAATATCATCATTTCTCACTCCTTGCAGTTCTAAATCAAATTGATTTGAATAAAATAGATATTGAGGAAATTTCTCTCTTAAAAAGGAGAATCTTTCATTAAGACTATAAATTTTTTTATAAAGGATATCATTTTTTACTCTATCTCCAGTTTTGTCTGGATAGAATCTTATAAAACAAATTTTTCGATCTTTTGGATGATAATAACCTTTAACATCAAAAAATAAGTGGCTTTCTTTCGTTTCTATGTAATCCCCTTCAATTCCTTCAGGAATTATCATGAGTCTCCCATTAATTTTAATTAGTTTTTTGAAGGAGTTTTTGTTTTTATTTTATATTTTGGTATTTCTTTAACTTTTCTTAATTCTTTCTCAAACTTTTTTTTTTCGCTTAGAAACCTTTCTTTATCCATTTCTAATTTCTCTCTTTCTCTTCTAATAGCATTCTTTTCATCATCTATCATTGATTTTTCTTTATTTAATTGTTTATGGTCATTATTAAGTTTTTTTACTTTTTCTTCTAAATCATGGATATTACGTTCTAATGAATAATATGTATCTTCTGCTTTAGGAACTTTTCTATTTAATTCCTTTAATCTTGCTTCTTGTTGTTTTCTCTTTCTTTCTAAATTTTTTACATCATCTTCAACTTTTTCTTTAAGTTTTTCCAATTCTGACTTTTTTTTATCAATTTCACGAGCTTTAAGTTTTAACTCATTTTTCTTAAAACGTGATTTTTCTCGTTCTTCTTTTAGTTTCCTTTTTTCATCATCAATTCTATTTTTTTCATCATAAATTTCTCTTTTAATTTCATTAATTTCTTTATTCAAATTGTCTCTTTCACTAGAGAGATTTTTGATTTCATTTCTTAAGTCCATTAATTCATTTTCTAGTTTTTCAATAGTTCTTTCTAAAGCATCTTTCCTTCTTTCAATACCAGGAATTTTAGATTTAATTTCTTTTATCTGTTCTTCCGCTTTATCCTTTTCTTTATATAAATCTCTTTTCTCACTCTCTAAATCATCTTTTAATTTATTCAATTTTGATTGATATTTAGCTAAATCAACATTTTTTTGGTCTAACTCTCTTTCTTTTAAATGAAGATCGTTTCTATTTTGTTCTATTTCAGTTCTCATTTTTTTTAATTCATTTTGTAAATTTTCATGTTGATTTGAAAGATTTTTAACTTCAAGTTCTTTCTCTTTTCTTTTTTTTTCAAGATCCTTTACATTTTCTTTATATCCTTCAAGTTTTTCAATTAGCTTTTCCCATTCAATTGTTTCTTTCTTTAACTTAATCCTTTCTTCCTTTATTTTTTTTAGTAATTTAGCATCAGAAATAATCTCTAATTCTTCTTCTGGAGTTTTTTCTCGGATTTGATATTTAGGTATTTTATTATCTTTCATAGTATCTATATAATAACCTATTCTTATTATTAAAATAAAAATCAATAACTCTAAAGTTTTTTTACCCAAAGGGTAAAAAATAAAATTTATTCAATATCCTAATTTCATTTATATAATAAGAGAATTATTATTTATATAGAATTTATTGAGATTTTAATTCAAAATTTTTTCAAATATCTGTATAAAGGTGGTAAATCTTTGGGTTTTGATGAAGAATTTGATGAAGAGTTTGATGAAGATTTAGATGAAGATTTAGATGAACCTTCTAAAAAGACTCCTGTTGATGATGTTAAATCAAAAACGCCCACTATAAAAAAAGTCGGTGAAGGGAAAAAGATTTCTGTATTCTTTCTATCTACTATCGGTCCTGGTGAGAAAAAGCAAAAGCTTTTAGTTTTTACGGGAAATAAAGTAGGAGATATAAAAGAAACTGTAGCTAATTTATTCG
>SMTZ1_10013339_pt1 | contig 15944 bp, 5 predicted proteins | sample DeeMarSWOR136_30_FD_25667 | JGI IMG/M metagenome (IMG submission 25667)
AATATGAAAGGGGAATACATATATGAAGAAACTCATTATCGGCATGGTGCTATGCTGTACAGTTGAAGCCTCATTGGTGGCAAGAGAGTACTATATCTCACCAAAGGGCTCGGATGAATATGCCGGATCGAATCAAAAACCTTTTGCAACCCTGATCCAGGCGCGCAATGCGATCAGAGAAGCCGGGATCGCTGGCCTGGAACCCGTGAACGTCATCCTCATAGACGGTATTCATCTGCTCAATGAGAGCTTCGTCCTGGAGCCGCAGGATTCAGGATCCGAGAAGGCGCCGGTCGTTTACAAGGCACTGAACGAGGGAAAGGCCATCGTAAGCGGTGCAACGCGGATCACAGGATTGACATGGGAACAGCATGAAGGTGACATTATTAAGGCGAGGATACCAGATGATATTCTTTGGTCGTGTAAGTTTGATGCTATAACCGTTGGCGACAGGAAACTTCATATGGCCCGGTTCCCGGACTTCACAGGACGAGGCAATTTCGACGGCGTCACCAGCCTCGAAGAGATAAACAAACGGGCACAGAACTACAGGCGCCCAACAACGGGCTTTCTCCATGCCCTGCATCGAAGCCGCTGGGGCAGTGTCCACTATCGCATTACGGGAAAAGACGATAAGGGCCTGAAGTTAAAAGGCGGCTGGCAGCAAAACAGACATCGCCAGCTTAACAGCAACAATGTTATGATCGAAAATATATTCGAGGAACTCGATGACGCGGGCGAGTGGTTCCTCGACCGCACGACGGGGACGCTTTACGTATACCCGGAGCCCGACATGGACCTCAAACGCCAGCCATTGTACGTTACCAGCGTAAAGGACCTCATCCGCTTCTCAGGATCGGCCCGGAGCCCGGTCAGATACGTCGCTATTGAAGGAATCGAGTTCCGCCATGCACGCCGCGTGGTCATGGAGCCCGAGAAGAACTGGGAGCCGCTCAACCGCGGGGACTGGTCCATTGTGCGCTCCGGCACCGTCATGCTGACCGGGACCGAGCATTGCACGGTCAAAAACTGCTTCTTCAACGCGACGGGTGGTAACGGCGTATTTTTTAACAATTACAATCGTCATAGTGCCGTGATAGATTGCCGTTTTGAGAAGCTGGGCGATAGTGCAGTGGCCTTTGTAGGCAACCATGCGTGCACGCGCAGCAATCCGATTGGCTACGAGAACAGCATCGCCTACAGCAAGCAAGACTTGACGCCCGGTCCCAAAGGCAATGATTTTCCCAAGGATTGCAAGATGGACGGATGTTTGGTCTTTGCCATCGGACGAATCGGCAAACAAACCGCCGGATGCTTCATTTCCATGGCACAAAACATCACCGTCAGTCATAATACCATCTATCACGTGCCGCGTTCGGGCATTACGGTGAACGACGGGTGCTGGGGAGGGCATGTGATCGAGTATAATGATGTATTCGATACCGTCATCGAAACCGGCGACCATGGCCCTTTCAATTCTTGGGGCCGAGACCGGTACTGGTTAACACCGCACCATGGTGGCAAAGGCTATCGTGAGGATACCACATTTGCCGGCGAAACGGTTCCCCAGATCGAGGCGCAGAGGCGCTCCAGGCTGGATTGTGTCAGACCGATCGTGATTCGCAACAACCGGTGGATACATAATACCGAATCGCATAGCTGGGGCATCGACCTGGACGACGGATCCAGCAACTACCATGTTTACAACAATCTTTGCCTCGGCTGCTCCGTCAAGCTCCGGGAAGGCTTTTATCGCAGGATCGAGAACAATATCTTCATCGGCGGCAGGGCCATCCAACTGCACGTTCCATTCGATCATAATATGGACACCATCTGCAGGAATATCGTCGTTCCGGTCAAGCCCGAGACCATGCCGTGGCGCAATGACAAAAAGAAGATTCAGGATGCCGAGAAGATAGATAACAATCTTTACTGGTCGTCGGGGCAGTATAGAAATCCCGATCTGGAACATAGACAATTAAAGGAATACCAAGCGGCGGGAATAGACGTGCACTCAATCTCGGCAGACCCTGAGTTTATTGATCCGGCCAACTACGATCTTCGCGTGGCCGACGACTCGCCCGCGCTCGAGCAGGGCTTCAAGAACTTCCCTATGGACAACTTCGGTGTGTGCAAGCCCGAATTCAGAAAGATTGCCGAGTTGGCCCACAAGACATACCAGCAGTTTCGGCCGGAACAGATCTGGGGCGCTTCCGTATCGGCGAAGGCGAAAGTCTCGCCCCGTGACCCCCTCGCTACCTTCGGTGTCAGCGGCGGCCTCGTCGTCTGTGTTGGCTGTGATGACCCGCAGTTCCTTGTGGACCTTGGCAAGGCCGGACCGACACTGGTCCAGGGATTGGACACGGATGCAAGTAAGGTTGAAGAAGCAACGAAGTTCCTGGAATTGAAAGGTGTCTATGGGAAAGTGGTTGCCGATGTCTTCGACGGCAAGAATCTGCCGTATGTGGACAATCTGGTCAATCTGCTGGTGGTCCTGGAATCCGGATGTACGATCCCAGGTGAAGAAATAGACCGGATCCTCGCTCCACGAGGAGTCGGAGTAATAAAGAGGGACCGAAACACAAGACTTGTATCCGATCTCCTACATCCAACACTCAAAGCTGGAGTTGATTTTGTGAAATTTACAAAACTGGTTCCTGGCGATATCGACGACTGGACCCATTTCCTCCACGGCGCGGACAACAATGCGGTTGCCGAGGATAGCGTGGTGGGACCGCCCAGGCACATACAGTGGTGTTCCGAACCGATGTGGGGCCGCGATCACCATGCGGAAAAGGGGACGTATCCGACCGTCAGGACGGTGCTCTCATCAAAGGGCCGGCTGATCTGTCTGATTGACCAGACCAAGAGTTCAGACATGAAGGTGCCGAGTCAATGGGCGGTCGTCGCACGCGACGCCTTCAGCGGTGTACTGCTTTGGAGACAACCCGTCCGACTGAAAACGTACGCAGAACGACGGCCGAAATGGGGGCTGGAAGAGGTATGGCGGCAGTTAGTGGTGGATCAGTCGCATGTCTATGTGGCTTTCTCTCCGGATGCACCACTAAGCGCTCTCGATATCGATACAGGCAAAGTGATGCGTCGTTACGAAGGTACGAGCGGCTTCTGTGAGATGATCAAGGATGGAAATATCCTTTTCCTTGTCATGCCTGAACATAGGATTGTGGCTGTGGACGCTTTGACCGGAAAGAGACTCTGGCTATGGGGTTCCAGCGACGACGGAGAGATCATACGACTTACTTTGGCGGCCGCCGATGGGAAGACGTTTGTCAAGACAGACAGAAGCGTCGTTTGCTTGTCAGCGAATGGGGGTAAGTTGGTTTGGCGACGTGAGCTGGCTCAGTCGGAAAAGAGGATTAAACTCTACTTTCCACGTGAGAAACTCATTGTCAAGGATGGTGTAATACTCGTGTCCTATGCCGGAAAAGATCCTACTGTTCTTAACAGAGACATCCAGGAATTCCTTGGTTCACATCCCAGGGTTCGTGAGTACGGGGGCAAACTGGCCGCGTTGTCCGTTGAGGATGGCAGCGTCCTGTGGGAGACCGCGTACCTTCCAAATCTGGAAGGCGCTCCCGGCGAGATCTATGTTCTGGATGGCGTGGTGTGGTTGGGTCCTGACTTCGCGGAGCCGCGCGACCTATACACCGGCCAGATCAAGCGAAGCCGGCAGATCATCGACCGCCTGTGGACGGACGGCCACCACCACCGCTGCTATCCGGGTAAGGCAACCCGCCGGTACATCATCACGGCTAAGCGCGGCATCGAGATGATCGACCTCAATGGTGAGAACCATTCGCGGAACAACTGGGTGCGCGGCACCTGCCGGGTGGGCGTGACGCCTTGTAACGGCCTGATCTACGCACCGCCCCATTCGTGTGGATGCTATATTGAGGCGAAGATTTTCGGCTTCCATGCCCTGGCGCCGAAACGCAAAGCCAAGAACTCCGAATCAGAGAGATTGGAGAAGGGCCCGGCTTACGCTCAGACCTCGGATCTCGTATCTCAGGTTACAGATGCAGAATGGCCCACATATCGTGGCAACAACGCCCGCAGCGGCTGGGTCAGGACGAACATTCCACCCATCCTCAATAACGCATGGGAAACACATATCGGCGGACGGCTTAGCGGTCTGACGGTCGCAGATGGAAAGGTGTTTGTCGCACGGGTGGATACCCACACGGTCCATGCGCTTGATGCGGTGACGGGAGGGCAACTCTGGCAATTCACGGCTGGCGCGCGTGTGGATTCCCCGCCGACCATCTATAATGGACTTGTGTTATTCGGATCGGCCGATGGCTATATCTACTGCCTTCGCGCTTCGGACGGCGAGCGGGTCTGGCGATTTCTTGCAGCGCCGCAAAAACTCAATGTCGTGGCGTTCGATCAATTGGAATCCGTTTGGCCGATACATGGCAGCGTTCTTGTCAAGAACGGTGTGGTCTATGCGGCTGCCGGAAGGTGTTCCTACTTGGATGGCGGCATCATGATCTACGGCCTCGATCCCTTAACCGGCAAGGTCATTGTGAAACGACTTGTCGAAAGCGAGCACGCCGGCGCAATGGATCCCCCTCTAAAGGGAACAAAATATGCCTCGACGATCAAGATCAGACAGAACACACTGGATTACAAGACCTTCCTGGCGCCGGATCGTAGCGACGCGTTCTCCATGCATGGCGCCACGATCGATATCCTGGTGGCCGACAAGGCCTCGATATACTTACGCCATATGCGCTTTAACGACAGACTCGAAGTGGAGACCTCCGGACGGCCTCATCTGTATTCGACGTCCCGCCTGCTGGACGACTGGGAGCACAACCGGTCCTATTGGATACTTGGCACGGGCGATATTGCCCGAACGCCGGTTGCCTATCCCTGGATCATCCGCAGCGATCTGGCTGTTCCCTTCGGCCTCATGATGGTCTTCGATGACAAGACTGTATGGGCCGTGCGCCGCGGTGGGGCAAGGAAGGGCAACAGGGCCAGCCAGAGAGTCTTGGCTATACCAAAGCCGGACCTGTCGGACAAGGCGAACTTCGTGCCCGACTTCGAGAAGCGAACGATAGGCAAGAACAAGATCGTCGGCTTCACATGGAGGACGGACATGTCGAAACGCGCCCGGGCCATGTTATGTGCAGGCGATACGCTGGTTATTGGAGGCAGGGACGCAAAGGGTGGGTTCCTGCAGACGTTGTCGGCAGGCCAGGGTGCAGTGCTGGATGAGCAGCCTCTCGATGCCTCTCCGGTCTGGGATGGCCTTGCGGTTGCAGCCGACCGACTGTATGCCGCACTCGAGAACGGAACCATTGTCTGTCTGGGTGGCAGGTAGAGAAGTCATGGAAGGTGCTCGGTCCAAATACATCATCCAACGAGTCCATGCTTGTTGAAGATGAAAAAGAAGAAACGTGTGATCGTGGAGTCGCCTTGGAACAAGAAATCTTGCCAATACGTCCAATTGTTAACCGGGACTGTACATTGAAACCTCTATAGCAATCTCCTGTCGATAAATCGTTCTTCTGCTGAGGTCCTTATCGAAGAGATTGCCAACTCTGATTGAGGCATTGTTCATGTTTGCCACAATCCCGCAAAAGGAAGTCAGTCACGTTGAGTTATCCAGTGCACAATCCGCGATTTTACTTGATGGGAAGCTGGCTAATGTGGTATAAAGGAGATTGCTGGAATCTGTGAGTTTTCAGTCTTTCAGCAGGAGGAATTCTTGTGATTTGTTTCGCATTTTTACTCCGTAATTTGCCATCCACACCGGCAACTAGAAGAGAGAAGATCGCCTCAAATCGAAATGAACCATTCAGGTAAGCATGGACTGATTGCCGTGAACACAAAAAGTATTATTACCCGTTTTGTTTGAAGGAGGATAATTATGTGTAGAGGATTGATTCAACTCATTTCTGTTCTGCTGCTGACCCTTTGCCTGATGTCACCGGCCCACGCGGCTAACGTCCTCGTGGTAAACGAAGCCCACGACTACGATGGCGACGGTAAGCAGGATGACTATCAGTTGGTGGATTGGCTTGAAGCCGAGGGGCATTTGGTTACTATCCAACCTGATCACTGGATGACGCTTGATACCGACAAGATGAAGGCTCTTAATGCCGCCGACCTGATTATTGTAAGTCGCACGTGCAATAGCACTATGTATGACGAGGGCGATGAGCCGACCCAGTGGAATTCCGCCACGACACCGCTGATACTCATGCAGGCGCTCATCGTCAGAAGCAACCGTTGGAAGTGGATCAATTCCAGCTCTGCCAACAGCCTGGGCGGTGCTCCAGCGCTGGAGGTCGTGCAGCCGGACCATCCCATATTTGCCAACGTGACGCTCGGTCCCGGCAACAAGGTGCAGGTTGTGGATCCAACCGTGGGTTCCGGCAACACCTCATCCGTAAACGCCGACAATGTGGGCAACGGTACACTGCTCGCCAAAGAGGAAGGCACCGACTTGCCCTGGATCGCCGAATGGGAGGCCGGAGTCGAGTTCTACGACGGCGCCGGTCAGATTGCTGCAGATAAACGTTTGATGTTTTTCGGCGGCACACAAGAAACCGACGGGCCTCCTCGCACTCCCTGGGGGGCATGGAACTTCACCGCAGAAGGTGAAATCATGTTCCGCAACGCGATCAATTATATGCTCGGTCCCTCATGGAAGCGCGCAACGGCCCGTAATCCCGTCCCAGATGATTATGCCGTATATGAGAGTACATGGGTGAACCTTGGCTGGCAGCCGGGAGAGCTGGCGGTTTCGCATGACGTGTATCTGGGCGATAATTACGACGGCGTGAGCAGCGCCACGCCAGACTCTGATGTCCAGACTCTGATGTGTTCCGAGGCAATCAGGTGACAACATTCTATGTGGCTGGCTTTCCGGGTTTTGCGTATCCGGATGGCCTTGTTCCAGGTACGACTTATTATTGGCGTATTGATGAGGTCAATGATGCCGATCCCAACAGCCCGTGGAAGGGCCGGGTCTGGCGTTTCTCGATTCCACCCAAGACAGCCTACAAGCCTCATCCCGCAGATGGGGCCGAGTTTGTGGGCCCGGATGTAACGCTGACTTGGACGCCAGGTTTCGGCGCGAAGCTCCACCACGTGTATCTTGGCGACAATTGGGCTCATGTGGAAGCCGGCGTACCCGACACTTACAAAGGGCCCAGAGGATTCGCGGATTTCGTCGCTGGGACACTCGAATTAGAGAAGGTTTATTACTGGCGCGTTGATGAATTCGACGGCGTCGAGACGTATCAAGGCGATATATGGAGCTTTACCACACCAGGTGCGGTCGGGAGCCCGCAACCATCGTATGATGCAACGGATGTAGAGATGAATGTGACTCTAAGCTGGACGGCGGCCGACAGTGCCGCCTCGCACCAGTTCTACTTCGGGACGGACAAAGAGGCCGTACGCAACGCCGAGACCGGCTCACCCGAATACATAGGCTCCGAGGCGCGGGGGACTCAGAGTTACGATCCCGGATTGCTCGAGCCGGACACGGCCTACTACTGGCGCGTGGATGAAGTCGATGGTCAGGGGAATACATCGAAAGGTCCGCTTTGGATCTTCACGACAGGCGCGTTCCTTCTTGTGGAAGACTTTGAGGACTATATCGATGAGGGACCTGGATATCATATCTGGCAGGTGTGGATAGACGGTTTTGGCGACCCGAACAACGGCTCACAGGTTGGGCATTTACTTCCTCCTTATGCCGAGCAGTTGATTGTCCATAGCGGCGTGCAATCCATGCCGTTGTTCTATACCAACGAAGCGGGTGTAACAAACTCGGAAGCGGCTATGACACTAACAGCGCCGCGGGATTGGACGCAGGCGGGCGTTGCGGAGCTGTCCCTTTGGTTCCGGGGGATTTCGGATAACGCGCCCGAGCCGCTGTACGTGGCAATCTCCAACACCGCCGGCGCGCCCGCTGTCGTGGCCCATGAGGATCTGAACGCCGCACAGGCACGCACCTGGAAGCAGTGGGTGATCCCGCTGCAGGCTTTTGCCGATCAGGGGATTAACCTGACAAATGTAGACAAGATCGCGATTGGTCTAGGCACGAAAGCCGGCATGGTAGCGCCCGGCGGTACAGGGACTGTGTACATTGACGATATCCGTCTGTATCGGCAGAACGGCACCTCTGGTCCGTGAATGCTGCTCATGCCGAAGACAGTAATGGATCAAAAGGCGAATGAATAGAGTTTTGCGTTTCTCAGTTGGAATTCAAGGTGGATTGTTTTTGCCTTTCAGAGCAACCGATGTGAATCTGTCGGGCCAATGTAGTTTTGTGTCTGTGGCGTTTGTCTTAAGAGGTTTTGACTGGACGAGTTTGTTTCTGGCGGCATCGAAGCACGTGGCTGTTGGCGATTAAAGGCGTGCGGGGATCGATGCGATACCAGGTGACGGTGTCCGGGCGCCAGGCAATTCTGTCTGGGTGGGGTCGGCGTCGGAATTGTAATCTGGCCTTAAAGAAATATTCAGAAGCAGCGATAGAGCAGATCATGCATGATGAATATGACATCCGTAAATTAGGATTCGCCAATTGTTGTCAAATCCTTTCGTACAATACTCATCATCTGATCCTTCAATTCCTGTTTCTTTTCAGCGTACTCTTTGTCGGCTGCCAAGTTGTTCCATTCATAGGGATCGGTCTGATGGTTGTAGAGCTCTTCGGCTCCATTACGGTACAGGATATACCTCCAGCTTTTGGTACGGTAGGCATAGTTCTGTTCGAGGACGTCTTCTTTATTGACGCCGGCACCCAGAACAGTTAAGGCTCCCTCCGGACCGTCCCAATCCTGGAATTCCGGATTTCTCAGAAATGGCCGCAAACTATATCCATCAATTGAGGCACCGGAATCACTTTTCATCGTATTACCTTTTAGGTGACAGAGATCTATTAGGGTTGGATAAATGTCAATCAAGGAGACGGGATGATCCACCTCTGATCCGGCTTTAGATTCTCCTGGCGCTCTGATAATCAGGGGAACACGGGTACTTTCTTCCCAGGGCGAGTTCTTGAACAAGTATTCCTTTTCTCCCATATTCCAGCCATGATCGCTGGTGAAAACGATGATCGTGTGATCCCTGAATTTGCTGTTATTCAATGCATCTATCACGGCCCCGATCTGTTCATCCACAAAGGCGATACAAGCCAGATACGCCTGTAGAAAGTGTTTTAATCCGGTTTCAATATCAGGATAAGACTCCTTGAGCAGCCTGTAGTACCTCGGTCCTTTCCTGGTGAGAGGATAAACAGTCGTATAATAACAATCTTCCGCATCCCCTTCTTTGATCGGGGAAAGGTCTATTTCGTCTATTGGGAACATATCGAAAAACCTCTTCGGCGCATACAAAGGAGTGTGTGGTCTGACAAACCCCACACCCATAAAGAAGGGTTTTGGCTCATCCTGGTTTTCCAGCTCCCTTATTTTTCTGACGGCCCATTCTGAATGCATTTCGTCCGGAGTGAGGTCTCTGTTGTTCTCATCAATATAGTTCAAGTGCTTCTTTTTGTCCGATGAATAGATCCAACCGGGCTTGCCAGGCCCCTCAGAGTTTTCTGGGAAAGTAGGAACATCGGATAAAGGGGCAAAAGAACCATCAACCGCACCGATGCTTCTAAATGGTTCCGGAACGGAGGGATGCCCAACCAGCTCTTTGCCGTTATAGGCAAAAGGCCCGTAATTGTTTATTTTGACACCCCATTCGTCCCAGAGACTGTTCAGGTTATGATGAAGCAATTTGCCGGTTCCTACGACATGGTATCCATTCTCCTTAAAGTACTCCATCAGGGTTTTACAATGCTTCAATACCGGCTGCTTGTAATGTGGTGTCCAGCCGAAATCTTTGGATTTATGAGTGTACACTCCGGTAAACAAGCTGTTACGAGATGGGGAGCAAATGGGAGAATTACTGTGAGCATTAGCAAAAGTCACGCCTGATCTTGCCAGTTTATCAATGTTGGGAGTTCTGACCTGCGGATGGCCGCGGAATGCTCCCGAGTAGTCGTTCAGGTCGTCACATATAATAAAAAGAACATTCGGTCTTTGATTCTCCTGTCCCGAGCGACTAGCATCAGTTTGATATCCGATTCTTCTGCTTGCCCAAGTAGTCCCCCTACGTGGAGTGCCACAAGCATCCAAAAGGCCAAATCCCCCAATCGTAGCCCCGGCCATGTATTTTACAAACGATCTTCGGCTCAAGCCCTGTCTACAAGCCATCTGAAACCTCTTCACTTTCTTAATACTCATTTGACAGGTGTCAGCTTGATGTTCCTGAACATGATGGGGACACCTTCACTCTGGAGACCGATGTGTCCCGTGTCAAGGCTTACACCGGTCGCTCTATTTTGGAGTTGGCCATTGACGGTCGCCTCTATAGTACCGCCTTTGCACGTGATCTCGTACCTATTCCAGCCGCCGAGTTCCTTTTCGTTGGAGTCATTCATGCGCGGCGTATAGCTGATGGGACTGCCCTTTTTCGCTTTGTTTTCATTGAAATTGCAGCCCATTCCAACGAAATCGCCGGCACGTTTGTGCATGAGTTGCGCTTCCAGGCATGACGGCCAGATTTTCTCTTCGCCGCTCATTCGCAGCAGAACACCACTATTGCCGGGCTTTTCGGGCCATCGCCATTCGAGGACGAGTTTGAAATCGCTGTATTGGTCCTTCGTACGCAGAAAGCCGGTGGGATTTCCCGTACACCAAATCGCGCCGTCCCTGACTTTCCACACATCCTTCGGATCGGCATCCGCTTCTTCCAGCCACACATGCCAGCCGTCGAGATCCCTCCCGTTAAATAAAGAAATAGTATCGCCGTCTTTCGACTGACCGCTAACCACTGTCTTATAATCGCCTTCGATTTTCACCATGCCGAAGGGGATGCATTTTTTCAAGGCGGCTTTTACACTATTCGGGAGTTCGTCGTCTTCCATCAACGTCGCCTGGGGGTTGCCAATGCCAAGCGCTTTCGCTGTGTCACTGCCTTCTTCATATCGGGTGAGCATCGCTTCGCCATAGAAAAACTTATCGACCAGGATGCGTCCGTTCAAGACGGTCAGCATCGGAGTGTTGCCGTATTCGTTGAGGATAAGCACAATGACGAGATTTCTTGAAAAGAAACCGGGGAAATCATATTGCTTTGTGTCGGTATAAAAGACATGCTTTATTTTGGAGATTCCATCTTCATTGCTCGTCTGTCCCTTCACCATCCCCTGTTCGTCAATGGACATTTCGAGCTGAAAATCGATTTCTTCAGTTCCACCTTCGCTGATGAACCACACGGTACCTTTTCCTTCCCATGTGAACGGCGGTTCCACGTCCTGAGCCATGCAAGGCATTCCCATCACCACGGCTGCAGCAAATGTCATAACAAATGCTTGGGTTGAAAGCTTCATCTTTAGTTCTCCTTCGAAATCTGAATGAATGTTGAACCGGCACTACTCATTTCAAAAGGTTGATTATGCCTCATATTCTTGTTTCTTGGGCTATTATCCCGACAAACTTTATCTTGTCAATCATTCTTCATCATTGAACGAAATAGATGCACAATTCCAACTCCGGTCTGATCGACGACATCTGAATCGACAACCGGGCAGTGAGCCCATAGTGAGTCGAAGGACTTGAAGAATACACCATCTAAGCATGAAACAGCATTCCCAGAAATCCACTTCCGAATTCTATCTTCAATCTACTAAGGCTAACGAAGAATGTGCGTGCGAAGCACTGGACCGGATCATGAAGAAAGTTTCAGAAACTGACACTGAAACTCCCCCAAAAGCAAAATGAGCGAAAAGCCATGTTTCCCTAATTCTCACTTCTATCGAGATTTATACTAATCGGGGAGACAAGATTTGAACTTGCGACCTCTGCGTCCCGAACGCAGCGCTCTGGCCAAACTGAGCTACTCCCCGGCCACACCGGCACGCAAACATAGCACATCTGCTGCCGGATTGCAAGCTACAATAAATTTACCGGATCGATATCTATGGCGACCTTGACCGCCGGCCGAACAGGTCCCTGGCCTCGCAGGCCGGAAAATAACCGCTGCATCACCGCCGCTTGCGGAGCCTGAACAATGATCTGCATCCTGTGGAAGCGCTGGATCCGGCTGATCACCGCCGGCATCGGCCCGCGAACGGTGGCCTCCAGCCCGTCCCGCCTGATGATCTGGTCGATTCGCTGACGCATCTGCCGGCATGCGGCATCGAGCTTATCGAATTTCATGTCCCGCAGAACGATCACGGCCAGCCGCCACAGGGGCGGCAAGTTGCACGCCCGGCGGTGCCTCAATTCCTCTCTCACAAAGCCATGGAAGTCCCCACTGACGGCAAAGCGTATGGCCGGCTGGTTCGGTAGAAATGTCTGGACGAAGACGGTGCCCTTTTTCGCCGAACGTCCCGCCCGACCGGCCACCTGCGAGATGAGTTGGAACGTTCGCTCGTTCGCCCTGAAATCCGGCAGGTAGAGACACGTGTCGGCACTGATAATCCCAACCAGCGTGACGTTTGGAAAATGCAGACCCTTGGCCAGCATTTGCGTGCCGGCCAATACGTCGATCCGGCCTTCACCGAAATCTTTGAGCAACCGGTAATAGTCTTTGCTTGCCATCGAATCGCTGTCGATCCTTGCGACACGGGCCTGGGGAAACTGCTTGGCCAACTCCTCTTCAAGCCGTTGTGAGCCCAGCCCGATCATCGCGAATCCCTTGCCGCACAAGGGGCATTTCTCCGGTACGAGCGTCTGCGCCAGGCAATAATGACATATCGCGTAGCCATAGTTGATATGCTCGCCCGTGACGGTTCGCATCCGCTTGTAGCGAGGTGTCTTCGATTTGTGAAAGGTCAGCGTGACATCGCAGTTGCGGCAGTGCAGGGTATGTTTGCAGGAGGGGCAAAACACGAAATTACTGTAACCTCTCCGGTTCAAAAGCAAGATGGCTTGCTCCCTCTTTGCAAGGGTCTCTTTCAAGTGCTCGGCCAGCGGCTCGCTGATCAAATTGATGCCCTTCTGCCCCACTGCCGCCCGCGCCAGATCGACGAGCCGCATCTGCGGCATGGGCAGGTCCATGACCCGTTTGGGCAGGCGCAGCAAGTGAAAGTGCTTTTTGCTGTGGCAGTTGGCCAACATTTCCAGTGACGGCGTTGCACTGCCTAAGATGCAGTGTGCGTTCGCAAGCTGTGCTCGCTTGATTGCCACGTCTCTGCCGTTGTACCGCGGCGCGGTGTCCTGCTTATAGCTGGGCTCGTGTTCCTCATCGACAACGATCAGGCCGAGGTCCGAGACCGGCGCGAAGACCGCCGAGCGAGCGCCGATGACCACGTTCGCTTCGCCCGACCTGATCTTTTGCCATTGCACATTGCGCTGCGCAGCGCTCAGGCCCGAGTGCATCACGGCGATTTCTGCGAACCGCGCGTTGAACCGCTGGGCAGTCTGGGCTGTCAGGGCGATCTCAGGAAGCAGGATGATTGCGGTCTTGCCTTTTCGCAGAACCGCCTGGATGGCCTGCATGTAAAGCTCGGTTTTGCCGCTATCGGTCACCCCATGAAGGAGCGTGACGCCGAATTCGTCGGATTCGATCTGGGCCTTGATCGCGTCGAGCGCCTTTCGCTGATCTTCGTTGAGGACGACGTATTGTTCGGTCTTCAGCGCCATGCCGGCCGGAATGGCGGGCAGAGATTTCAATATCGTCCTCTGGGCGATCTTGACGATGTGCTTCTCGGCTAATCTCTTCACCGGCTCGACGCCACAACCGACCGCTTTCAGTATCTCTTCCAGATCTGGGGCCGCATCCGGGTCAAAAGCTTTTTCTTCCCAGAGGCGCGCGACAATCTGTTTTTGCTTTTTCCCTTTCAGATTCTCAATCGTCTCGTTAGTATCAGCCTCTTTGATCGTCAAGTAGACGCATCGTTGGGTCTTGAGGCCGACCTTCCTCTTGACCGCTGACGGCACCATCGCCGACAAAACCTGGCCGAGTGGACAGACATAATAGCTGCTGATCCACCTCGCCAAGTCCATCAGATGCAGGTCCACCAGCGGCGATTCTTCGACCACGCGCACGATCTTCTTGAGTCGAATCCCTCGACCCCCGCTTCCAAACGCCCGTTCTGAAGGAACGTCCGTTTCCACGCAGAAGCCCTTCTCCAGCTTGTCTTTTTTCCCGAAGGGGGTTTCCACTCGCTGTCCCACCTGGACCGGCCAAATCTCATCCGGCACAAGATAGTCAAACTCCGTATCCGCCGCCGACTCGAACGCTACACGAACAACGTGACTGCAGGCGGCTTCCTGCGCGTTCTCTTCTGTTACGAACAGAGTGTTGCTCTGGTGTTTGCTCATTTGTCAATTACCGATCCTGTACAAACCTTCCTGGCGACGTTCCTCAGATGTCTCGTTGATGTAGGTGTCTTCGCGGACATCCAATCCGAGCCTGGCGATCAGGGTCTTGAGATAACCCAGGTGGGGGCAGGGCGGTGCGTGGAAGTTGTCTTTGGTGATGCAGGAGGACAACTGCACGACGATTCGGTCTTTTCCGATTCCCTCCTGCTTCTCGATCCGGCGGGTCAGGTTGCTCAGTTTGCGCTGGAGCGCCCGGCCGCAGCAGCCGCCACACGTGAGATTGAGCATGCGGTAGGCTTTATCCTTCGGGCACGCCGAGAAACCGCCGGTGCGCTCGTGGAATGCTAGCTCGCAGTTATAGCCGGAGCATCGCTCCTTGACGATATGACATTGTACAATGACGACGTAATCCTTGTTCATCAGATCGATCATGTGGCAGCCCTCTCGTGCATGCTGCTGTAGATGAGTCCTTACGTTTCGGCTCTTGACGTGCGTGTCGATTTTCGTTTCTTTCTCTTGGCTGCTTCGGGCCAACTTGAAATAGTCCGCGGCCATCCGGCTTATGTAATCGCCAATGGCCAATGCTGCGGTCGCCGCCGGCGAGGGGGCGTTTAGAACGTGGATGGAATTGCCTTTTCTTTCTATTCTGAAATCGTCGATCGGCTCGCCGTTCGGCTTCAGCGCCTGAGCCCGGACGCCCGCCTTGCAGGGTGTGATGTCGTCAGCCTGGAGCGAGGGAATCAGCCTCCTGAGCTGTCTGAGCAGAAGTCTCTTGGAGAGCGCTCTGGCGTATTCGGCCAATCCATATCTCCAGTACCTGAAGAACATTCTCCAGAGCCCGGGGTAGGACAGGGCGTCCCAGGAATCGGCAAGGCTGAAGTCATGGCGGCCATAGCCCTCGCGCTTGAATGAAAAGACGGCGTTCGGTCCACACTCGACTGTGCCGTCGATCATGCGCGTAAAATGGACCCCAAGAAAAGGAAGGGCCGGGTCGGGCACGGGGTAGATCAGACCTTTGACCTTTTCTTTCGCCTGCTCTGTCAGCTCGTAGTAGTCCCCGCGGAACGGCACGATCTTCATCCCCGGTGTGACACTGTCCAGTCGTGCGATTCTGTCGCATTGAAGTCCCGCACAGTTTATGACGTGCTTGGCCCCGAAAGAATCTTCATCGGTCACGACCTTTGTATAGAAATCGTGCTTGTCGAGCGCCGTCACCCTGTGCGAAGCCAGAATCTTGTTGTCCGAACCCTTTGCCACCACAAGCTCGGCCAATTTCTCTGCGACTTTGGCAAAATCGATGATCCCCGTGCAAGCCACCCGAATGCCCGCGATCCCCTGGCAGAAAGGTTCGATTTCCTGGATTTGCTCGGGTCCGATTTCTTCGATCCCCTCGATGTTGCTTTCCAGGCCATACCCGAGGATCAGCTCCAGATCCGCCAATTCTCTGGGTCGTGTCGCGACAATGATCTTGCCGCAAATCTCACAGGGGATTCGGTGCTTCTTGGCAAAAGCGACAAGTTGTTTTCGCCCTTCGATACAGGTTTTTGCCTTGTTCGAGCCGGGCGCATAGTAGAGCCCCGA
>SMTZ1_10016959_pt1 | contig 15943 bp, 21 predicted proteins | sample DeeMarSWOR136_30_FD_25667 | JGI IMG/M metagenome (IMG submission 25667)
TGATGTCTCTAACCTTTAAAAAACCCAAGAAAACCTGCGACGACAGAAATTGTCCTTTCCACGGAACATTATCTGTGAGAGGCCGTGTTTTAGAGGGAGTGATCGCCACCTCGAAAATGGATAAGACAGTTGTTGTCGAACGCGAGTACCTCCAATTCTCACCTAAATTCGTAAGGTATGAGAGAAGGCGCGGTCACATTCCGTCCCACAACCCTCCTTGCATAGACGCAAAAGAAGGCGACCGAGTGAGAATTGCGGAGTGTCGACCCATAAGCAAGACAGTAGCCTTCGTTGTTGCGGGTTCCACATTGAAATGTACGGATAATACTGGAGCACGCGTGCTGCGTTTAATTCAGGTCATGGGATATAAAGGCCGATTAAGACGCTATCCCTCAGCTACAGTGGGTGACAAAGTCACAGTTTCGGTTAGGCAGGGGTCACCCGATATGAGAAAGAAAATTTTCCAAGCCGTGATTGTGAGGCAGAAAAAACCTTACAAAAGAATCAATGGCGTTTGGGTTCAGTTTGAAGATAATGCCGCAGTTATCATAACTCCCGATGGTGAAATGAAAGGCTCCGAAATTCGCGGTCCCGTAGCAAGGGAAGCTGCTGAAAGATGGCCAAGAATAGCTAGTGCCTCAAGCACAATAGTGTAGGTGATAGTGTATGCAAGCAACGAAACCTGTAAAAGACCCGCGAAAACAGCGAAAACGGCTCTACAATGCACCTGGTCACCTGCGCCACAAGTTAATGGCGGCGCCTCTCTCACCAGAACTTGTCTCGTCAAAAGGTGTTAGGTCCCTTCCAGTTCGTAAAGGCGACACCGTTCGCGTAGTACGTGGAGACCATACAGGATTCGAAGGAAAAGTTAACCGAGTAGACTTGAAAAAGTATCGAATATTCATTGAAGGCTTAACACGCGAAAAGGTTGACGGAACAAACATATTCGTTTCGGTACATCCGTCCAAGGTAATTATACGAAACCTGAAGCTTAATGACAAATGGCGAAAATCAATTGTTGAAGGCAAAGGGAAACATGCTCCATCCGAGAAAGAAAAGAAAACAGTCAAAGTGCCAGAGAAACGTCTAAAGAAAGCTGGAGAAGAGAAACCCAAAAGGGAAAAAGCCATAGTGCAAGAGGAACTCGGGCAAAAAACATCGAAGCCTGCACCAAAGAGAATACAGAAGAAACCTGTAAGAAGAACGAAAGACGCAATTGCAGTAAAAAAGAAACTTTCAGAAAAGAAGCAGACAGCTGAACCCAAACCAGCACAGAAAAAGCTCCCGGCAACAACGAAAGAAAAAACAATTGCGAAAAAGGAAAAAGAGGCAGTGGCTGAAAAGGCTTCTCTTAAAAAAGAAAAGAAACGTAAAGTAGTGAATAAAGCACTGGCAAAGCGAAAAAACGTTGCTTCGAAAAAGCAAGGAGGAACCTAGATTTGGGAAAGAAAGGAAAGATTGGAAGATTAAAACGTAAGCCAGCTCCAAGGTTCTGGCCAATTCATAGGAAAGAGGCCATTTGGATCGTGAGGCCTTCACCTGGTGGACACTCTCTTGAAAAGTGTTTGCCCTTGTCACTTGTTTTACGTGACATTCTTGAAGTGGCTGAGACGAGGAAAGAAGCCAAAAAAATAATCTCACAGGGCAAAGTTTTCGTTGATGGAAAAGTCAGGCGCAAGGATAGTTGGGTTGAAGGTAGAACTATAGTTAAGGATGGAAATTCGCAAATTGCCCTTCACGATGGATCAAATATAATTACAAAAGCAGAAGCCTCTGAAAGTCCTGCGGAAGTTGTCTACCAAACTTTTGACACGTTGAAACTTGGGCTTCCCGATAAAGAAGTGCTCGATCAAATCAAAACCAAGAAAGGTAACGTGGCTGTGATTACGGGCGGAAAAAACATCGGAAAACAGGGAAGAATAGTGGATATTGAAAAAACTGAAGCGAAAAAACGTAGAAACGCCCTCGTAGTTGTCGAGGATGAAAAAGGTAATCGTTACCAAACGATTTTAGACTTCGTTTTTTCGATAGGTGAAGCACAGTCCATCATATCTTTCCCGGAGGCAGCTTCTGTTGTCTGAGGATGACATTCTCAAGAGGTGGGAGGAGCAGCCGATGCTTAAACCCAGAATCGACAAGGTTGTTGTCAACCTAAACGTTGGAAAATCGGGCGAACCCTTGGAAAAAGCTTCTAGAGTGTTGAAAGATTTGACAAGTCAGGTACCTGTTAAGAAGAAAGCCAAAAAAACCATAAGAGATTTTGGTTTGCGAAAAGGCGAGTCAATTGCGTGTGTCGTGACGCTGAGAAAACAGGCTGCAATCAATTTCCTTAAAAAGGTTCTGCCCGTTGTCGATAATAAATTTTCTCGTTCATCTTTTGACAGACAAGGCAACTTTGCTTTCGGCATTAAAGAACATATTGAAATTGCTGGTGTGAAGTATGATCCTGACGTTGGCATTTTCGGCATGGATGTCTGTGTCTCAGTGAATCGTCCGGGGCACCGAGTTAAAATCAGGAGAAAAAAGAAAGCGCATATTGGTTCTAATCACTTGCTAACCCCTGATGAGTCAGTTGTTTTCGTCAAGCAAATTCTTGGAGTTGAAATCCTATAATACTGGAGACAAGTGCATGGCCAAACAAAAAATGAAGAAAGAAAGAAAATATGGCAAGGGCGCACGACCTTGCGTAAGATGTGGTTCTTACGGACCCGTTATTAGACGTTACAATTTATATTTGTGCAGGCACTGTTTTAGGGAGGCAGCGCCGAAGCTTGGTTTCAAGAAATATGAATAGTGAGGTGGCATGATGGATACGTTGACGAATGGGTTGATAACGGTCATAAACAACGAGATGCGTAATAAGCGCGAGTGCATTATTAGTCCCGCCTCCAAACTTTTGGGTCGAGTATTAAGGATAATGCAGCTTAATGGCTACATAGGCGAGTTCGAATTTATCGATGATGGTCGCTCTGGAAAGTTCAAAGTGCAGCTTTTGGGCAGGATAAACAAGTGTGGTGCTATTAAGCCGCGCTTCTCAGTTAAAGTGGGTGAGTTCGAGAACTGGGAGAAAAAGTTCCTTCCGTCAAGAGACGTCGGGATAATGGTCGTTTCAACCTCGAAAGGTGTTATAGCTCACAGAGAAGCTGAGGAAAAGAACATGGGAGGCAGGTTGTTAGCTTTCGTTTACTAGGTGAGGTGTTTTTAATGAGGCTGCCAGAAATCTCCAAAACTATTCAAGTTCCAGATGGTGTAGACGTGAAAATTGAAGGGCGGAAGGTCACGGTTAACGGTGCAAAGGGCTCTCTAACACGGGATTTTTCTTATGTTCCGATATCAATTAATGCTGAAAGCGATAAGAGCGTTCGGGTTTGGGCTGAGTGGCCTCGCAAGAAGGAAGCCTCTCTAGTGGGAACCATATACTCCCACATTCAAAACATGATTACTGGAGTGCAAAAGGGTTTTTCGTACAAGCTGAAGATAGTGTTTTCTCATTTTCCAATGTCGGTTAGGGTTCAGGACACATCGGTTTTGATTGAAAATTTCACTGGTGAAAGACGGGCACGAAGAGTGAAGATAATTGGAAACGTTCAGGTTCAGGTTCGAGGTGAAGATGTGGTTGTTGAAGGCATTAACTTGGAGGATGTTAGCCAAACCGCCGCAAACATCGAGCAAGCCATCGAGCAAGCCACAAAAGTGAAAAAGAAGGACCCGCGCGTTTTCTTGGACGGCATATACGTTTATGAACGAAAGGAAGGAATGGCTTAATGGCGGAAAGAAAGGCCTCCACACTTCAAAAAGCACTGAAAGCTAGAAAACGTGCTAAAAAGAAAAAGCCCGATTTCGTCAGGCCAGAAAGCTGGCGTTACGTGAAGTTAAAGGAAAGCTGGCGTAAGCCTCGTGGATTGGATAACAAGGTGCGCCGGAAGATCAAGGGTTGGCCACCGGCAGTTAGCGTTGGCTATAAAGGATCTAAAGCAACTCGAGGGCTTCACCCGGCCGCGCGGATCGCTCATAGGGTTGGCAAGAGAAAACGTGTGGAGATTATAGCTGAAGCCAAAAAACGCGAGATTTTTGTTCTTAACGTTCAGCTGGTTCCGGAGCCGGTTGAGAAAGAAGCTGCTTCTCTTGAGGAAGAAAAGGCGAAGCAAGCAGAGAAAGAGAAGGAACCCAAGGAGAAAGAGGAGAAACCAAAGCGCAGATGGAGTGGAGGCGCTAAGGTTTCCAAAAAGGAGCAGAGGTCACAAGCCAGAGCGGAGCGGCCGAAGAAGACACTGAAGAAGGGAGCTGAAAAACAATGACCAATCTAAGCAGTCAAAGGCGTTTGGCAGCGCAGATATTGAAGGTCGGGCAGAACCGGGTTTGGATTGATCCTGAAAGAACGGATGATGTTGAGGCAGCCATAACGCGAGAAGAGATTAGGAAACTAATTCATGAGAAGGTCATTCTATCTTTACCTGAAAAAGGTGTGAGCAGGTCTCGAGCAAAGGTAGTTCGGAGAAAGAAGCGGGTTGGTCGACGTAAAGGGTCAGGTAGTCGAACAGGTTCTCCACACGCAAAAGTTTCCAAGAAAGAGGCGTGGATGAGCCAGATTCGCTCTTTAAGGAAGAAGCTTCGAGAGTTGAAGGCAAGTAGGGTTATCACGGAATCCACTTATAGAAAGGTATACCAGATTGCTGGCAGTGGCAAATTCGAATCGGTTGCTGACTTGGAGCGTTACTTGAAAGCTAATGATTTTTGGAGGAAACGTTAATGGCACGTGGTTCTACGTATCGCGTTCCGCTTAGGCGGAGAAGGGAAGGAAAGACCGATTATCAGGCGCGAAAAGCTCTCGTTCTTTCTGGTAAACCCAGGTTTGTTCCTCGTAGCACCGCCAAAAATGTTGCTGTTCAGATAATTGTTGCAAAGCCACAAGGTGATGAGGTTTTGGCTGCAGCGCACAGCAGAGAGTTGAAAAAGTATGGTTGGAAGGCTCCGACAGGCAATGTCCCAGCAGCCTATCTTACTGGGCTGCTTTGCGGGTTAAAAGCTAAAGCCAAAGGTTTGTCAGAGGCTATTCTGGACATAGGGTTGGTTTCGCCGACGAAAGGTTCTAAGGTTTTTGCCGCTTTAGGCGGAGTCTTGGATGCCGATGTTGCTGTTCCTCACGATGATGAGAAAATCGTTAAGGAGCGTTCGGAAGGAAAGCATATAGCTGTGTATGGAAAGAGCCTAGTTAGTGACTCTGAAGTTTACTCTGCCAAGTTCTCTAGGTATTTGGAGCAAAAACTTGTTCCTGAGAAGCTTCCTGAACATTTCGCGAAGGTCAAGGCTGAAATTGTTGGTTCATTTGAGAAAAAAGGTGACAAGAAAGCATGAGTTACAGGAATAGAGGAAGAGGGTCAGAAGATTTAGAGGAATGGATTCCTAAGACCCGTTTAGGAAAAATGATTCAAGAGGGCAAGGTAACGTCTATTGAAGAGGTTTTCTTGAGCGGCTTGAAAATCTCTGAACCTCAGATTGTTGACGCATTACTTCCCGATCTTCAAGAAGAAGTTATCAACGTAAATTTGGTTCAGAAACAGACGGACGCAGGTGAAAAATCCAGGTTTAAGGCTATCGTGGCTGTGGGTAACAGGGATGGTTACATAGGCTTGGGTTCTGGAAAGGCTAGTCAGGTCCGGAATGCGATTGAGAAAGCATCGGCTGCAGCGCGTTTGAATATTGTTCCCGTTAAGCGTGGATGTGGAAGCTGGGAGTGCGGTTGTGGAAGGCCTCACTCCGTGCCGTTTCAAGTTGAGGGCAAGTGTGGAGGCGTGCGCGTGGTTATCGTTCCAGGTCCAAGAGGCTTAGGGCTTGTGGCTAGCGAAGTCGCAAAGGTAATTTTTGGTTTGGCCGGCGTGAAGGACTTGTGGGTTAGAAGCCGGGGTTCTACGAGAACCGTTCCGTCGTACGCATGTGCAATTTTTGATGGGTTAAGAAAAACCTATGGCTTAGTTACTCAGGCGGACTGGGTGAGATAGTTGACTGGAAAAGCTAAAGAATGCAAGTGTTTTGCTGTGGTGAAGGTTAGAGGAACAATCAGCGCACAACGTGAAGTCAGAGAAACCCTTCAACTGCTTCGTTTAACCAGAACTAACAACGCAGTGCTCATTGATAATCGTCCTTCATATAAGGGTATGTTGTACCGAGTGCAGAACTACGTCACGTGGGGTGAAGTGTCAAAAGAGACTGTGGCACTGATGTTGAAAGAACGAGGAAGACTTGCTGGAGGCAAGAAACTCACGGATGAATCTGTCGATAAGCTGGGTTTCAAGTCAATAGACTCGCTCGCCGACGCCATAGCAAGCTGCAAAGCGGAGTACCAGAAGCTCCCGAACGTGCAGCCTGTTTTTAAATTGCGTCCACCGAGCAAAGGGTTTAAGGGGAAAACCAAGAAGAGCTTTACTGCAGGTGGCGAAGCCGGCTACCGAGGCGAAAGAATCACAGACATAATAAAGCGAATGGTGTAAGCAAATTCCTGTGTTGGCTTGCATAAGAGCATACCTGTAAATGCAGAACTATAGTAAGTTTTGAGCTGCTGATTATTCAGAATTATCGGAGTAAAAATCATAAAGAAGTTGTTTTACTCTGCAGTGCCCATTCCTAACCTTTTGTTTATCATCAATTGACTACAAAAACCCAAGGACTGTTTCGTTAATAAAATCTTTGTTAATACACAACGCATGACTTTCCACCTCCTTGCAGATGCGACCAAAGAAAAGGACAGATGCAAAATCTACCCATTTGCTCGTTTGTTCCTTTAAAGGAAAAACTTTCAATTTCTTTAAATAAATGGATTTCTTATCAAATTCACAAAACCAAGCAGTGAAGTTCTTTTTTTATTCTCCCAGTAAATCTTTTGTTTTATAAAAACATCACCAAGCGCAAAAGTAGGCTGCTTGTGTTTTTACATTTTTCAATGTACATTTCTAAATGACTTTTCAATTATGTTGTTCAAGCAAACTGACCTTTTAGGCTTGCTTTTCAGGTTTTATTATGAAAGAGAGTATCAATAAAACGATTGTTGACAGTATGAATAATGCCCCAAATATTGAGATGGGAATTTTAAAAACGGGCAGATGATGGAGAACTTCGTTCGAGGGAAGAGCAAGCGCATAAGATGCCAAAAAAACTGTGTAAAATATCGCCCCTGCTCCTTGCACCAGAAACACAAGCATAACTAATTGGTTAATTTTCAAATGAGCTAACCTCTCTGTTAAACTGTTGCATTATTATTACTATGTTTCTTTATAAGACTGATTCTCGAAAGAAATTGGAAATAAACTCACCGCAAGTGTAATATATTGAAAGTCGGCGAAACTATAATTCTCAAGAGGATGCGGACTGAAATGACGGCTGTAAACAGGTATTGGCCGCTCAGGGTTGGCCTTCTTTTTGTCTCTTTTTCATGGTTTTCTTACATGCTCTATGAGTTCGCTAACGGAGTAATCAATCGTGGTCCGCTCGAGAATTTCTTTATTCTGGTAACAGATGTACCTCAATGCATTGGTCTCGGTTTCAGGACGGCAGCTGGGTTCATTGCCGTAGTCACTATTCTTTTCTACATTTTCAAAAAAGACCTTTCGCAGCCAGAAGCTTTGATGGCACTCAGACTTATTGTGTTATTTGAAGCTTGCTACTGGTTCCTGAGTTTCTTCATGTCTGGGGTTTTAGGAGCAGTCGGGCTTGCAGATCTCTCCGCAGTTTTTAATGGCATGATCGTGGTATTTATTGAGAATACCTTGCCATGCTTAGTACAATCATTTGGTCTTACCGCTGTTTTGCTCAAGTTATTTTTAGAATTGAGCCCAAATAAACCTGCGAAGAACTCAATAAAGTGGGGATTGATAGCAGGAACCTTTTATGCTTTCGTTTTCTGGCTCAACAACACAGGCAACTATATAGCCGCAATAATCGAAAAAGGAACAGCCTTTCTTCTCCATCCATCTAACCTGTTCAGTTTTTTCTTCACAACGGGCGGCTTGCTCCTCATAGCGATTTATGCGGCGTATTTCTCCAAAAAATCCATAGGAACCGAATCCTTGTCAAAGCTTAATCTACACATAATAGGCGCCATCATAACGCTTATCGGACTGTACTTTAGCCTGAATTATGTCATGTGGATTTTCCTCGGAAGCGTAGGCGGTTGGGGCACATGGTACGCTTGGATAATGGGTCACAACCTAGATCTCTGGGCCATGTCGCTGCCCTTCGTGGGGTTGCCGTTACTCTATCAAAGAAGAGCCACAAAATCCGCTATACAATAATTAAACTGACACAAAATCAATCTCCAAAACCCCTCCCGTGCACAAAATCCCAGTTAACCTACTTCTGTTCTTACCAGCATCCAACTTATAGATAGAGTGGAGCATAAACCAAAAAAGTAGAGTTTCGACTATTCACCTAGGATTCTTCTAAAGGCTGGGAACATTTCAGCCGCTCTTTCACGCATTAATAGCTCATAATACTGGTAGATTATGCCAACCGAAAGTAGAATGCCTGTTCCTGTGCCAAAAACGCCCAAGAAGTCAGCAATTCCAGCTATCAAACCCACAATTATTCCGCCGAGAATAGTTACCACAGGGATATACCGCTTAAGAATCGCCTGTATGGGTCTTCCCGAACGCCTGTAGCCTGGGATCTGCATGCCTGAATCCATGAGCTGTTTGGCAACTTTGTCCGGTCCAAGACCGCCAACTTCTAGCCAGATAAGCGAGAAAATTGCGCAGAAAACCACCAGAATGCCAAGGTAGACAGAGGCTCGGATTGGTTCAGCTGCTACACTCGTGATGTTATTTGGTGGAGTAACAAAATACGCCAAACCGCCAACAGGCTGATTATTCGTCGTGTTGTATTGGCCAATTATGTCTAGTAGAAAGTTTTGGCCTGGAGCTGGTCGCCCTTGAGTGCTCCAAATAAGCTGGGAAAAGAAGTAGACGTTAGCAAAAAGCGCAGACGCGAAAATGACTGGAAGGTTAGAAACATATAAAAGCTTGATCGGATAACGACTGCGGAATCCCTTGTAACCCGCGTATGTCATTGGAAGCTCAACCCTTACGCCTTCTAAGTAAATTATCACCAGAAACGTGCCAATCGTTGCCAAGAACCCAATTAAAGACGGATAAGAGCCTACGCCAATTATCCATTGCGTCAAAGTCTGTCCGCCACGCAAGAGGTTGTCAAGCGACCCAACGAACAGACCTGCACCTGGATTGAACGTCTGCCAGAGAATGTTTTGTGCAACACCAGCCATAATAAACAGGCTGATTCCGCTGCCTAGACCCCAACCTTTCTGAACAAGTTCATCCAGCAACATTACGATTATTCCGGCGCCTATAAGTTGTAAGAATATGACTATTGTTGTAGGTCCTGCAATGGAACCGTACATCCCGCTTATTATGTAAGCCGATGCTTGGATTCCAGTAAGAAGTATGGAGAAGAACTTGCTTGCTACAGTAAACAAACCTCTGTCTTGAGGATCGGACATGTCAGCTTGTATGATTGCAGAGCCAACCAGCAGCTGCAGTATTAATCCTGCTGTGACTATTGGGCCTATGCCGAGTTCCATAAGGGTGCCACGGTTTGAAGCAAAAATAACTCTTAATTGGCCAAATTGATCTTGAATATCAGGGGAGATTCCGTAGAGCGGAATTTCGGACATGACTAAGTAGACAATGAGAACTATTGCTGTCCAGAAGATTTTTTCGTTAAACCCGACTTTGCGTTCGGGAACTTTGATTTCGGGTAATACTCTTGCAAGAGGTTTAAAAAGGCTTAGGAATCTTCCCGCCATCGATCAATGTTACTCTCCGTGTTCCTCAGGCTCGGTTAGGATTTCTCCGCCGGCTTTTTTTATTTTTTCTGCTGCAATTTTTGAACATGCAGATACGGTAATTGTGAGGGGTTTGTCTATTTTGCCGGTGCCGAGGAGTTTTGTGTAACCCATGTTTGTCAAGTTTATATGCACTGTGCCGTTTTCGACCGGTAATCCGCTGAGCTGCGTGATGTTGATGGTTCTTTCTTTACGTTTAATACTTTGCGGCGAAGTAAAACCTTTTTTGCCGAAATAGTCAGGTTCATGAGTTACTACATAGCTCCACAGGTGTTTATGGCGTCCAACTTTTCGATGTCCTTTTGACCCTGCATCTCTATGTTGACCTATTCTGCCGTAGCCGTGTGTTCTGCTGCCACGCATTTTTCTGGTTTTTCTTTCTTTATGGGGCATTTTCCTTCCAGCTCTTTTTGTTTATTGCTAATTCTTTTGGTGCTTTCTTGAGTTTGATTTCCAGAACGCCGTTTTTGTAGGTTGTGTGGACAGCGTTTGGAACTACCACTTTGGGTAGATCCAAGCTTTTATAGTATCTGCGGTCTTTGGCTTTTGCAGATAGTGTTAGCTTCTGATCTTTCACATTTATTTTTAGGGTTTCCTTATTAAAGCCTGCGATTTCGGCGACTATGGTGATCCCGTTCTTCTCTTGAAATATATCGATTAGTGGCTTTGGACTCTTCCATTTTCTCTTTCCGCAATCCTTTGAAGAGCGATAATAGAGCGGATAAATTCTCTTGGTAGCCCGCAAAGCGGCAAAACGGAAGATTTTAGAGCGACTCTTATCGCCAGTTAAGTCTAACCACTTTAACTGTTTCCGGCTTCTCCTCCACTTCATGCTCAAATTTGCGTCTCCTAGATACAATGGCATTTCCAACGTAACTTTAAAATGTATCGCAAGCCACAGAAGTTTTTCCTGCAGATCATTTATGTCTATTTTGTGTAATTTTTTTTTGTCTATCTCCGCACATAAATAAGTTCAAATAGGAGTCACAATACCACGAAGTGGCTGTTTGAAAAAGGTTCGAGTTCTCGTTTACGGGGCATGACCTCTTTCGAAAAAACAAGAAGAATCAAGTGATGTAATAGAAAAAGTAATTAGCCTTTAGCAGCTCAAAAGCTTAAAGAAGAAAAAAGAAGAAAATAATTCAGCCTCAGAGAAATTAGAGTTTAGAATAATAGGTGAAATTGACTGACTATACTATCTGATAACGAGATCCTATTCTTACTTGTCAACAAAAAAATGGTCATAAAACCATTCTCAAAAGACAGGTTAACACCAGCAGGATACGATTTCTCGTCTGGAATTGCTTGCGCTTTATATCCAAAACAACAAAAGTTGATCGTCACTGCAGAATATCTTGAGATACCCGCCGATGTTTTAGGGACAATTTACCTAAAATCCTCCCTATGCAGAGAAGCACTTATTGGCGGATTTGCAGTAATCGACCCCGGTTTCAGAGGTAAACTAACTTTATCCCTTTTCAACTCAGGCGAATCAGCTGTCCACATAGATAAAAACGAACCTCTAATCCAAGTTATATTTCACAAGACTGGAGAACCTGTTAGTAACCCTTACAAAGGTAAATATCAGGATAGCATAGGATTAGTGAAGAGCAAGAGGAAGAAACATAAAAAATACAAAGATCAGAATGTCCTAAATTAAAAGACTGTCTTGAGGACAAGTTTTTGTTCAAGTTCTTTTATATATAGAAATAAAGACTTTCGTCTATATGATAAAATGCTTTTTGAATGTGACAAGGGAATTGGTTGGATTCGTAAGAGAATCTTCTGCAATTGTTCATTATTTTTCCGATATTATAGTAATCATATCACTTCACACAATAATCTTTGAGCAAGGTGAATTGGCAACATTTATACTTTGGCTTACAATAGCATTGATTTCCGCGACAATTGCTGAAGTCCTAAAATCGCACCTGCCTACACCCTTAAGAATAGCCTTGAGAAGGAGTATCTCATAGCTTCATTATTTTGGTTTGACCATAACTTTCTCTGAGAATTCCAGCAGCTTAATAAAATGTTTGGCCTTTAATAAGGTCCTTAAATTAGAGTTTTTCTTGTCTTCTTTTGCTTTGCAGTTATCAAAAGCGGTCGGAACAAGATATGCTAGAGCGTCTTTCACAGACGCAAAGTGGATATTAATGTGCAGCTCTTGCACCGAAGCCAATTGTAAGGTACTGATCCCTCAACACACTCACCAAATTCTTATTCTCTTAAGACATTGACTATTTCGCTACTGTTATTCTTCATCATTATCTCGTGTTAATTTGTGATATTAGTCACAGTTCCCTTACTCTTTTTGTTTCATTCATCTCTAACAACGAAAGTTCTCTCTTAAGAGGTAATTTTTTTAATTCTCAAGATTGTAAGAAAAAAAGGAAAACGTTACTGTGCCCATATTGCATAATTCTTAAATATTTTTCTAACCTATAATTAATTGAGGGAAAAGAGTCAAGTCTCCTATAAATAGTAAAGCTTCAACAAAACAGGAATTTACTTAAATACGAAGCTGGTTGCCAAGGTCTCAAGTTTACGCAAATAGTAATAAGTGCATTGCTATCAAACACGTTATTTCCAGTATACGCATCAAACTTCAAAATATACTCTTTCCCTCCCCTTCTTTTCTTTCAAAATCTGTGGTTGTCCAAGCTTTCTTGATTTTCTTGAAATTAGTTTTTCAAAAGCCAAAGTGAAAATTTGCTACAAATATGCCAAGCTTTTAATCTAAACTTGATAAAATACAATTGGCACACTCCACTTGGCCGAATTTTCAGTGTTTTGTCATGGCAGAGCTTGGGTTGCGCCTACAAGGTAAACTGGGTATGGTATGATTTCCCCGAATTTTTGTAAGTCTCGTTTTATGAGCTCAAATTTGGGTTCCTTGTATGTTGGAACTATGAAAACGAGTAAATCCAATTGTTTGTTGGCATGAGCCCAAAGACATCGGAATAGCGAACTATGAACCGCGTCAGTCAAAGACCGTTTAATTTCGATTCCTGTTTTCTCTTTGAAAGCATCAAGTTTGTAGGTGATTACTGGAAATAATGACACTTCAATGTCCCATCGGTTCTTATGCAGAAAGTGCTGTACTTTTTTATGATCTTCCTTTGATGACAAGTCGGTTAAAGAAGCAGCCTCTAGAATAATCGAAAGTTGTCCTTTCCTCTTAAGTATCTTTTCCGCTTCTTTATAACTAAATACCTTCCTTTCGATCGCAATTTCCGAAGTTAATTTGCTTGAGCTATCTGCATTTGTCTCTGAGGGTTCAGAAATTACTTTGCTTTTCAGAGCATATTTGCCCTGTCCAATTCTCCTCAGCACTCTGTCTTCTGGAAGGAAAAAAGAAGACGTAGTTTCTGTAGATAGATCGGCCATGACAGTTTCAATATGCTTCCATTCTCTTCCGTACCTCAACTTGAGATAATGTTTCACCTCAGATACTGAGCCAGAACCACCTAAAGCATTTAACGCTTCGACAATTATCTCTTTCAAATTTAAAACAGGACTCATTTATGAAACACAATAAACAGAAGTGCTATTCTTGGTAAAAATGTTTTGCTGGCGTATCACTCAAAAACAATCCTTAACTGCCAACCTATACAGGTTTGAACTGAGATAGAGAAGAAATTTACTGTGACATGCATCAAATATTTCAATTTTGATTCAGAAATACGCAGAAAAATTAAATTTAAATGTTAAAAAAACGCTATGATTCCATTTTATCACTTCGAAGTTCGAAGCTTTGGCAACAAGAACAGCTATAACCTTTATGAGCTACTGATTCCGTATGGGAAAACCTCCCATTAAGAACTTGGAAAACAACAAAAAATTTGATCCTGCCATAGTGGAACAGCTGGCTAAGATTATCGAAGTTTTGTCAAACTTAGATGATTAGTTACAAATTTTCCAACTTCTGTAAATTGAAAACCTTCCTAATAACTTCATATCTATCAAAAATAGCGAAAATGATTATTAACAAGAAAACAAATAAGCACTGCAAAGGAGAAATAAGATGATAGACATTACAGCTATTCCGTTAGCCACAATTGTAGTAATGCTCGTCGCATTTGCTATATCTTTCCTCAGCATGGGTATTAATCGCTTGTTGATTACCCGAATGTGCGGATGGGAAGAATACAAAGTAATGAAAAAGGAAACGTCTGAATATCAGTCTCAGCTGATGAAAGCCATGCGCGCTAACGACACAAAGCGCATCGAGAAACTGAAAAGGAAAGAGTCGCAGATGAGAAACATGCAAAATAAGATGATGAAGCCTACATTGTTACAGTTCCCGATTTCTATGAGCTACATAGTTATCTGGTGGTTCTTTTTGATCCCTACTTTCGGGGGAAACGCCGTAGCGATGTTCCCTGGAATCGCGCCAGGAGCCTTAATGTCAACGGGCTTACCTGTGATATATTGGTATATGCTCTGCTCGTTCTTCTCCGGAACTCTTGCTTCTCGCATAATGGGCGTAACACCTGTAGCGTAAAAATGCATGGTTGAGCGCTATGACCAGAAACAAAAAGGGGAAAAGCGCTCCTGAAAAAAAATTAGTTGTATGCATATCCGGAATGGCTGGAACTGGAAAAAGCACATTGGCTAAGAAACTTGCAAAAAAATACCAACTGCATTACTATTCAGGAGGAGATGCTCTAAAAGCACTGGCGGCAGCGGAAGGATACGATTCTTCCAACCGCGGATGGTGGGAAAGCCCAGAAGGTCTCCGCTTTTTAATGCAAAGAGAAAAAAATCTTAAATTCGACAAGAAAGTCGACGAAAAACTTCTTGAATATGCGAAGGAAGGAAGTGTTCTTTTAGACAGTTGGACAATGCCTTGGCTGCTGAAGACAGGCTTTAAAATATGGCTGATTGCTTCAATAAAGAAACGCGCAGAACGAATCGCTAGGAGAGATCGCATTACTGTGAAAGAAGCCTTGCGTGTTTTGAAAGAAAAAGAAGCGCGAACAAAAGCCATTTATAAGAAGCTTTACGGTTTTACATTAGGCGAGAACTTCGAGCCTTTCAATCTGGTTTTGGACACTGACAATTTGAACGCTGGAGAAGTTTTTCAAGTTCTCTGCATGGTAATGAACAATATTGTTTTTAATAGTGAAGATTAACAATTAATTCTTCGATTTAGCTTGAAAGTGAGGCAAAGGAATTCGAGTAATTTTAAAGCTCCAATTTAACTTCATGATATTTCTCCGCGGAGCTGCACTCTGTACTAGAAACCATAGCGCGTAAAAGTTCACAGTTCGCGGATACAGAAAATTGCGAAGATTATTGTAGATTTGCAGAACTTGAAAATTTAGTGCTTTTTCTCAAAGAAAAGCTTAGCGTTTTTCCATTGTTCCTTGGCTAGCGCGAGGTTTCCGAACGGGCTGCCGTAAAGCGAATAAAAAATGTAACATAGGTATGAGCATTGTGTGCATTCATTGTAGGTTTGACGTAGCAGATCGAATTTTTCACTCTTCCAAATTTTGGGCAAATCAAACACGGAACCTGCAAAAGTATGGCTGTGGCAGCCGGCGATTCTGCCTAGATGGTCTATGACTAGAAAGTTATTAAGTGCCTGGCACTTCCACATTCTCTTGCCTTCTAGAAATAATGTTCTCAGCACCTTTAAGAGCTTGGTCGTCATAAAGATTTTGTTGTTTTTCTTTTTCATCTCGATTAAAGTGTCGCAAAGCTTAACCATTGCCTTTTTGTCCCTTATGATGAACTTATCATTTGCTTTGCCTATTCTAAAAAGTTGGTTTACGTCTCCTGTTTGATCGAAAGAATAAAGGCAGTACCAAACCGGGATTCCTTTTTTTGTGAAGTAGTTTGTGATATCCACGATTTCGTAAAGATTTTGCTGCGAAATAGTAGGTGTTACACTAACGCTTATTCCTTCTCTGTGCAGCGTTTCCACGGCTCGCATGGCTTTCTTCCAAGCACCTGGAACAGCTTTTATATAATCATTTTTAGCTTCGTCTAAGCTGTCTATTGAAATAGCCACAAAATCCACGTTTCGCAAAGCCTCAATTCTTTTCGCGGCCATGCTACCGTTATCGTAAACTGTTGTTATGAAAA
>SMTZ1_10003425_pt1 | contig 15938 bp, 12 predicted proteins | sample DeeMarSWOR136_30_FD_25667 | JGI IMG/M metagenome (IMG submission 25667)
CGACAGCATTTTTTGACCATTCCCCAGGATCTGGTCGACGCTGCCCGCATGGATGGGTGTTCTGAATATCATATATTATTCCGAATTTTTTGGCCTCTCTCAGTGCCAGCCATTATTACGGTTGGGATCATAACATTCATGACGGTGTGGAATGAAGTACTGTGGCCACTGATTGTTATTCATGAACGGGACATGATGACGCTTCCTCAGATTGTGACGATTTTCGTTGTTGGAGGGCAGGCTGAAGGTTTGATGGGAGTAAAATTGGCGGCTGCAATGTTATTGGCGTTGCCGATTATTGTTACCTACAGTGTCTTTCAGCGTTACTTTATTGAAAGCATGGCGACTTCGGGTTTAAAAGGGTAACTGGTTGATTGGGTAATTAGGGAATTAGGTAACTGGAGAATTAGGGAACTGGAAATCGGTTTATTAGATTTGAAATGATGGCGTTGTTGAGGTTGTTCTACAAACATCAAGTCCCTAACGGGACTAATACAAAAATTAGGTATGAAAATGAACATTGTATCATAAAAATAAATATTTTCAAAATCGAAACGAATGATCATAAAAAAATATCCCGTTAGGGATAAAATGTTTATAATAAAAGACGGATCGAACAATATTTTGAGTCCCTTTAGGGACATCATGTCCAGAAGTGTTAAAATTTCTTCTGGTCATTCATATTCCAAAATTTCAGGAATCCAGAACTCAATATTTTTCCTTCAGGATTCTCCACAATAACTTGTTGATGAGAGGAACAACATCTAATATGAAATTGAGAAGGTTAATCATTTTTCTGTTCATCCTGCTGTTGATTCAATGTTCCAATAACTACATTGAAAATCAAGGGGGCCGCCTGGTCAACTTTGCTCATCTGGAAAATTTGACCGAAACGATTCATTTAAACGGACAACCGTGCGACATCATTCATATCTATTCTGAACATCCCGATTACCACTGGGTCGATGCTGCCGAGGAAGGCATTTCCTGCGTCGATGATGTGGCACGGGCAGCAGTGGTTTATTTGAGATATTTTGAAATGACTGACATCGATTCGATACTGCTCAAAGCCAAACGCTTGTTAAGTTTTGTCCTTTTTATGCAGGCAGAAGATGGGGAATTCTATAATTTCATTGATTCGAACCATCAAATAAATAAAACATACAGAACCAGCAAAAAGTCGTTTGATTTCTGGGCAGCACGAGGGTATTGGGTAATCGGATTGGGGTATCGCATTTTCAAAGATAAAAATGATGATTATGCTGCTAAATTAAAAAATGCGTTTTTAAAATGCAAAATGCCAATTAAAAAGAATCTGGAATTTTACAAACAATATGTTGAAATCAATGGACGAAACTACCCGCTGTGGCTGATCAACAAATATGGCTCGGATGCAACGGCGACCCTGCTATTGGGTTTGAACGAATTTTTTAAAATTGAAAAAGATGAGGAGCTTGAGGAATACGCATCTCAATTCGTTGAAGGTATTATTGAAATGCAGGTTGAGGACGGGAGTGTTTATCCAGGTGCATTTCTCTCCTGGCAGGATATCTGGCATGCCTGGGGCAATGCTCAAACACAAGCGCTGGCTTCACTCGGTAAGACTTTGAAGCGACCTGAATTCATTCAAGCCGCCCAAAAAGAAGCAGATCAATATTATTCCAATTTGTTGTCACAGGGATTGATACGAGAGTGGCAATTGGGCAGAGAAAATGAAGCACAGCGATTTCCCCAGATTGCCTACGGGATCCGCTGCATGTCGCTGGGGCTGTTGCGATTGTGTGAGGCAACAAGAAATGAGGATTATGCAAAATTAGCGGGACTGGCTGCCTCATGGTTTATGGGCAATAATGCTGCCAAAACTCAAATGTATGATTCCAATACGGGACGATGTTTTGATGGGATTGTGGATAGCTCAAGAGTCAATTTCAATTCTGGCGCCGAATCCACTATCGAGGCGCTTTATGCAGTCATAGAGATTACCAATCATCCTATTGCTTCAAAATATTTTTACTTTAAGACTTCCAATGTCGATTCTCTTAGAGACGAATCGGGCAGCTTACTTTTTCAATAAAAATCTTTGAGACTGAACAAGGCAGCAAAATAGGTCTACTCAAGAACATAGAAAACCAGAAATTTAAGCTTCTTGAAGATGAAAATTTGGATAAAATTTTAAACAGGAGTAAATTTTAATGATGGAACCAAATTCTTATGCAGAATTGTTTCAAAGACATTCGGCGAATCCTATCTTATCAATAGATAATTGGCATTATCCTGCCAACTCCGTGTTCAATTGTGCAGCGACAATATATAATAACGAAACGCTGTTACTCGTCCGTGTCGAAGATCGAAGAGGTCTCTCACATTTAACCCTCGCAAGAAGCAAAGATGGCATATCAAATTGGCAAATTGATTCCAATCCTACGCTTTTACCTGATCCACAACATTATCCCGAAGAAATATGGGGCATCGAAGATCCCAGGATCACTTACCTCGAAGAATTGCAGGAATATGTGATTGCTTATACCGCTTATTCCAGGGGAGGTCCCCTGGTTTCATTGGCACGAACAAACGATTTTGTTAAATTCAAAAGATGTGGGGCAACCATGCCGCCCGAGGATAAAGACGCTGCCCTGTTTCCAGTCAGGTTTAATGCAAGGTGGGCAATGCTTCATCGACCTGTAAGTGCCACGCCAGGTGCGCCCGCTCATATCTGGATTTCTTTTTCACCAGACCTTCATCACTGGGGCGATCATCGCATTCTGATCCGAGCCCGAGAAGGTGGCTGGTGGGACGCCAATAAAATCGGTCTCTCTCCCCCACCCTTGCAAATTCCAGAAGGATGGCTGATCCTCTACCATGGCGTTCGCAGAACTGCTGGTGGTGTAATTTATCGATTAGGATTAGCGCTGTTAGACCTGGAAGATCCAACCAGACTGTTGCGACGCAGCGATGAGTGGATCTTCGGTCCCAGGGAGAGCTATGAACGTGAAGGTGATGTTGACGATGTGGTATTTCCCTGCGGTTGGATCATCGCCAATAACCTGGTGCGAATATATTATGGCGGTGCGGATTCTTGTATCGCTTTAGCCACTGCTAAATTAAGTGATTTAAGAGATTATATTACGCATTGTCCACGAGTTGATTCTATTTATGGGTGGAGTTAGAACTTTTTGGACAATAAAAAGTTAAAGCTCATTCTTATACTGATTCCATCGCTGAGAGCGATGGAATCAGTGATAATTTTAAGCCAAATAAATTTCAAATCACTTAATCAATAACATCATTTTGAAAAAGCACCAGGGATGAAAGCACTGCGAACGGATATTGTCATTAAACCAGATCACACCCGTGTTCTGTATCGTCCATTTGAATTAAAACAAGAACAGCGATTTGTAAAAATTATTGCCCGTATCATGTCTCTTTCTGAGGCGGAAATCAAACGGGAAATCGACGAAGTGATGGCAGATTTTCATTATCGTCATCCAAGAATTAAAGATTTTTTCCTCAAACGATTTGAACAGGTCCGTCATCACCTGCTGACCGATCAGCCGCTCAGTGAAAACCGTAAACTTCTGATCGGTGCATATTTTACCCAGGAATATTCCCTGGAATCAGCCGCATTATTCAATCCATCCATCGTCTGGCATCCAGATCAATCCAACCTGGATGAGGGCAGTCGTCGGTTTATTATAAGTCTCAGGGCGACTGGTGAGGGGCATATATCCTCAATCACGTTTCGAGCAGGCATTATTGACAACAATCGTCGCTTCATTTTAGATAAACCATCTCGATTCGTTACAACGCCAGAGATGATTCCCAATACCTCTTATGAAAAAACTCTTTTTGAAAGAAAATTATTTGAGTTAGGATTGGATAATGAATTTTCAGATCGTGTCTTTACCGCCCTGGATGATTACTTTTCGCTGAATGATCTCCAGGAAAATATCAATTACGAACTGAGACAAAATCGCAATCGAAATGGTCAAATGGAAATGACGGCCAGGGGCATGATGTCCCTGGCACAATCGAACTACGAGGTGAAATTCAGTCCTGACCAGCCAATATCCGAACGTATCATCTTTCCCAGTACACCAGCAGAAGTCAATGGCATTGAGGATGCCCGCTTCGTTCAATTTTATGACGATGATGGACATATTATTTACTATGCCACTTACACGGCTTATGATGGCAAAGTTATTCTACCGCAACTACTTGAGACGACCGATTTTCTTCATTTTAAAATTAGCACCCTGAACGGCTCTGCTGTCCAGAATAAGGGATTGGCGCTGTTTCCACGAAAGATCAACAGCAACTTTGCCATGCTATCCCGACAGGACAATGAAAATATTTACATCATGTTTTCCAAACATATTCACTTCTGGCATACCAAACAAATTTTATTAAAACCAACATTTCCCTGGGAATTTGTGCAGTTAGGCAATTGTGGTTCGCCAATCGAGACTGAAGCAGGTTGGATCGTTCTCAGTCATGGGGTGGGACCCATGAGGAAATATGTGATCAGCGTTTTTCTGCTCGATTTGAAAGACCCGACCAGGGTAATCGGGCGACTGAAAGAACCCCTGATTACACCCAACGAAAACGAACGTGAGGGTTACGTTCCAAATGTAGTATACAGTTGCGGCGGATTAATTCATAATAGAGAATTAATAATTCCTTACGCCATGTCCGATTATGCCACCAGTTTTGTGACAGTTAATTTAGAAGACCTGCTGAAGGAACTTACTTCTTCGAAACAAACTTAATTTTATAATAGAAAATCCTTGATGAAATTAATATTCCTTGCATATTATTCTTTTTTTTTATATCTTCACAGAATTGTGAAAAATTAAAACTAATATATTTACAGTAATTCTTCAGAGGAATGCTAATACCGATTTCCCATTGGAAATTAATTATAAAAATCGGTATAAAATTTAAATAAATATTAAACTCCTTTTAATTCAAGATATAGTAACTTAGGGTGAGGATTATGGAAGATGAAGTTAAAAAATTAACAGACGACGAAGCGATTTCGTTAAATGGAAAAAGTTCGAGATTTCCAGGCTTTTATAAGCATGATTTGTCGATCCGATTAGAGTTATTGGAACAATGGTATCCATTGACGACCAAAGAAAAATGGATGTTAAAACGAGAGACCTTAACCCCGGAATTAGCTGATGTAATGGTTGAGAACGCAATTGGTGTTTTCGGATTGCCGTTGGGTGTTGCCGTAAACATCAAATTAAATGATAAAGACTATGTGATTCCGATGGCAGTTGAGGAATCTTCCGTCATTGCTGCGCTTAGTAATTCAGCACGGTTGATCAGGGAACATGGAACGCTTACAGCCAAAGCAACTGATCCCATAATGATCAGCCAAATCCAGCTTGTTAATATCAAAGACCCAGAAAAGGCTAAAAAAAAGATTTTGAACAAAAAGAAGCATTTTCTTAGAGTAGCCAATGAGCAAGACCCTGTTCTTGTCAAAATTGGGGGCGGTGCAAAAGACCTTGAACCAAGAATCATTGACACACTCAGTGGACCTATGATAATTGTCCACCTTTATGTGGATTGCAGGGATGCCATGGGTGCCAATGCGGTTAACACGATGGCGGAAACATTAGGACCTATTTTAGCTGATTTTGTTGAAGGTGAGGTTATTTGCCAGATTGTGTCCAATCTTTCCGATAGACGATTAGTTCGCGCAAGAATGGAGTTAGAAATTGATTGTCTTGCTCGAGCAGGTTTTACAGGTGAGCAGGCAGCAGAACGTATTTTAAAAGCCTATCATTTTGCAGAGGCAGATCCCTATCGTGCTGCTACGCATAATAAAGGCGTTATGAACGGCATTGATCCTATTCTTATTGCAACTGGTAATGATTGGCGTGCTTGTGAAGCTGGCGTTCATGCCTTTGCTGCACGTTCTGGAAAATATAAACCGGTAAGTAAATTTTGTCGAGACAAGACTGGCAAACTCATCGCAGAGATGGAAATTCCTATGGCTCTTGGCATTGTTGGTGGCGTAACCTCAATTCATCCAGGCGTAAAAATATTACTGAAATTAATGAAAGTCCATACCAGCAAAGATCTGGCAGAATTGTGTGGCGCTGCTGGTTTGCTACAAAATTTTACGGCAATCTGGACATTAGCAACCGAAGGAATCCAGAAAGGACACATGACACTTCATGCACGAAACGTAGCTGTCTTTGCTGGAGCAATCGGTGAAATGGCAATTAAAGTCGCCAATCAAATGGCACATGAAGGTCGAGTTAGATATGATCGAGCAAAACAAATTCTGAGACACCTTTTAATTCGAGAGAAACAGGAACAAGAGAATCAAGCAAAATAACGTGAGTAATGATTTCCTCTTATGCTTCAGCTTCGGCGAAAATAATTTTGTTTGGCGAGCATGCTGTTGTTTATGGACAGCCAGCCGTAGCAATCCCATTGCAAGATATTAGGGCATCTGCCGCTGTATCGATAGATATTTCAATCTCAAATCCAATTGTTGAAGCGAAAGATTTAAAACTCGAAACAGCTTTAAATGTAACATCACATCCAGAATCAATTTTACATATAATAAAGGCAATTAAACTAATTAATGAACGGGTGGTAAATCTTCCTCAATCTGGTTGGCGACTTACAGTTTGGTCTAAAATTCCAATGGGAAGAGGTCTAGGTAGTAGTGCTGCCACAAGTATCGCTGTTTTACGAGCATTATTAAAAGCAATGAATGAAATCATATCAGCAAGAAAGCTAATAAAATTATCTTATGAATTAGAGAAGATCCACCACGGCAAACCGAGTGGAATTGATAATACCGTAATTTCTATGGAGAAACCAATCCTTTTCCGAAAAGATAAGGCACCTACAATGATCAATCCCGATAGCATGTTTTTTGTTGTTGGAGATACAGGAATTGCTAAAAAAACTTCTGAAGTTGTCTCTCAAGTAGCGGATGCAAGAGACGAAAATTCTGAACAATACGATTATATTTTTAACCAGATTGGAAAAATAGCTCTGAATGGTGCCCGCGCTCTGCAAGAGGGTGATGTTTTAAAATTAGGAAATTTGATGAATGAAAACCAGTCGCTACTGGAGAAAATAAATGTCTCCTCGCCTGAGTTAGATAAATTAATTAGTGAAGCACGACTGCATGGTGCTTTCGGGGCAAAGCTCTGCGGCGCGGGAAAAGGTGGTTGTATGGTAGCCATAACCAAAGATGGTAGAACTGCAGCCAATGTTACTAAATCATTAATCAAAGCTGGAGCGAAAAGAAGCTTCACCACGAAACTAATAAAAAACCCTGAAGTATCTCTTTCATAGCTAAGCTCATCACCTTTCATGGATTAATAAATTGAAAAGATATGTTGTTGGAATAACGGGCGCCAGTGGTGCCATTATCGGAATTAGGTTGATTGAAGAACTACTTCAAAGAAAATTTTCAGTTAACGCAATTGTATCACAGAATGCGTTTACGGTGATTCAGCATGAATTAGATGCAGATTTTCAGCTACCTGCTAAGGCTCAATATTTTGCTGAAAATGACGCCTCAGCCCCTTTAAATAGCAGTTCATATTTAACTAATGCTATGGTTATCGTTCCGTGTTCAATGAAAACCTTAGCCGCTATTGCTAATGGATTCGCTTCCAACCTTATTGTCCGTGCTGCTGAAAATCAACTGAGAAATTGTCGCCCACTCATTGTTGTTCCAAGGGAAACACCTTTGTCAATTTCAAATTTAGAAAATATGATAAAACTAAAACAAGCTGGGGTTATTATCTGTCCTCCTATGGCAGCCTATTACCATCATCCAAAAACCGTTGAAGATATGACTAATTTTTTTGTTGGGAAGACACTTGATCTTTTGAATATCCCGAACCAGCTTTATAAACGATGGGGATAATTTCCTTTTAAAAAATTCCGAGTTCCAAATAATAGACTCCAAATGAATTCTAACAATCTAATTTAAATAAAAAAAATTTTTAGACATTGGAATCAAGGTTTATAATTTGTATGCTAACTGGTATTTAAATATCGAGATTTGCAATTCAAGGAATTTGAAATGACAGATTTTCGAAAATGCATAGAAAAAGAAAAGAGAAAAAATAATTTAAAAAGCATCTCTGAATCGACTCTCCCCTATCTCAAGGTAAGTGGCAAACTAATCGAATTAGAACCATCTCCTGTTCTATTTGAAAATGTAGATGGGATGAAGGTCGCAGGTAATATTTTTTGTAGTCGAAATCGGTTTGCTGAACATTTGAACCTTATGACTTCAAATTTTCTTTCGGATTTGTCACACAAATTAGCATCATCAACTACAAAAATATCCTTTATAGCCGATACCTATGGCGAAGATGAACAAACTGAAATCAATTTATCTCAATTACCAATTCTGTTTCATTATCACGGCGATGGTGGTTATTATATAACCTCGGGGGTATGGATTGTTAATGATCCAGAATATGGACGAAATCTCTCCTATCATCGCTTGATGATCTTAAACAACCATCGGGGAAGCGTTCGGGTTGTCGAAAATCGTGGAATGGATCAAGCTCTGGAACATTCTAAAGGAAAGGCAGAAGTGGCTATTTGTATTGGTGTTTCTCCATCTGTTTTACTGGCTGCTTCGCTTTCGCCACATAAAGATATAGATGAAATAGCCCTGGCAGCGAGGCTAGAACCGATTAAGCTAATGAATTGTAAAACAGTAAATCTTCAGGTACCTCAAGACTGTGAAATTTTGCTGGAGGGACATTTCACTGGCGAATATGCCAAAGAAGGTCCATTTGTTGATATAACTGGAACATGGGACAAAATCCGAAACCAGCCAGTTGTAGAAATCACACGAATCGCATACCGAAAGAATCCGATTTATCATGCGCTTGTTCCAGGGCGATCAGAACACAAAATTTTAATGGGAATGCCTAAAGAACTGGACATCTTTCAGGCAGTGAACCAGGTTTGCCAATGTCTTGATGTAACAATGACATCAGGCGGATGTTCCTGGCTTCATGCAATTGTACAAATCCGAAAACAAAATGACAATGATGGAAGAAAAGCACTTGATACTGCTTTTGAAGCGCATCGATCTCTAAAACACTGCATTGTTGTGGATGATGATATTGACATCCACGACATTCATCAAGTGGAATGGGCAGTGGCGACAAGATTCCAGGCAGATAAAGATCTTATTGTTTTATCAGATCAGCCATCAAGTTCGCTTGATCCATCAGCCCTTCATGCAGAAGGAAAGAAAAGTCGAGGAGCGAAAATGGGAATGGATGCGACAATTAAAAAATCTGGTCAGGAACGAAAGATGTTTGAAAAAGTAAAAATTTAAATTTAATTCTCCCAACTGATTGAAAGAGACCAAAAATTATTATAGGTGAAAACCTGTTGGTATTATTTATCATTTGACTATCTATAATATTACAAGTAAAGTCTTTGTTTTTTTGGCAAGAATTTTAAAAAGCTTTCTAACCGCTAATTATGCTAATTAAAAATAAATTCGCATAATATAGTAAGCTTCGCGGGTTAAGCTCTTGTAATTTTTGGCTGCGGCTATGCCGCACTGGGAAATATAGGTTATTGCACAAATAACTTGTTATCTTTCTTAATCCTTTCTAATCCCTCATCACAGTTTAATAATTTTACTCTTAAAACGCTTTTCGCCAAATCGTTAATCAGAGAAATATCACGGGGACGAAATGCTGCTGTCGCAAAATCAAACATAGATGCTTTAATCATTTTTCTAGATGGTAAATTGAAAATCAGACAGGTTTTTAATCCAAAATCCCAGCGGCTGATTCGTTCACCCCCGCCCAAATGAATAATTCCATTAAATTCGTTTTCTACCAATTCAAGTAACGCTTCTGCTAAGTTATTCACTAAAATTGGAGTTCTAAATTGATCATGAAAAAGCGTAACAGAATTTTCCTGTTTCAGATTTTCAAGCATTTCCTCAAAAAAACTCGTTTTTCTGGAAATACCGATGCCATACACTAAAGCTACCCGAGCAATAGCATAATTAGAATTATTGTTTGCAATTAACTTCTCTGCATCGACTTTTGTCTGTGAATACACACTAATGGGATTGGGTTTGTCACTTTCGCGATAATATCCTTTTTTACCATCAAAAACCATATCGGTCGAAGTAAATATGAAGCGAGCTTTGTTTTTCGCTGCCCATGCTGCAACCGCTTTTGTTGCCTGAACATTAACAAGTACAGCGTTTTCTTGATCTTGCTCACATACATTAGGATTTGAAATGGCTGCTGTGTGAATGATCGCATCGGGATTAATTTTATATAAGAGTTGTTCGATTTCAGAAACCTGGGAAAGATCAAACTGATATGTCGAAATTCTATCACTGTAAATCGCATTTGTATGATAAATTGCATGAACAAAATATTTATCTTTAGCTAATCTGATTATATGTTCACCGACAAAGCCACTACCACCGGTTATCAGAATTTTTTTCATTTTCAATCTAAATTTTTTATGATTGTGAACCGCTCCTGTTTTCGAGAGATGGAACCGCTAATCAAATCTGTTACTGTTACATTTAAACTGATTTCACCAAATAATTTCGGATCAAGTACAATTTTTTGATACTGTAATTCTGTTGATGATATTCCTGCATTTTCGTATATTGAAGTAACCTGTCCTCTCTTTTTCTTCAGCCCTAAATTGGTTAATATTTTAATTATCGCGGATAATTCCTGCAAGTCTTTGCCAATTCGATACTCCACTTTGTACCTAGTTTCTCCCATTGAATTGCTACTTAAGTTATAAATTTCATAATATATTACAATGGATTTACCATTCTCATAAATTCTCATTGGATTAGGCAGGATTTGAAAATCTGACCGTGCAGTAGGAACATTCAAATTTGGAACCTCAAGATCATCCGCGAATAAAATGTCGCTAATTTGAAATTTATTATGCAAAAACGTATCCACCCCAACATTTTTATGAGATCGGGATATTCTCCCAGAAACCTTATCTAAAAATTCTAAAGCGAAATGATAGCAGCCAGGCTTAACTTCAATTGGCTCATGCTGAACATAATAAGGTCCTAAATATAAATTTAAAATATCTCCTTTTTGAAAATTTAATTCCCTTTTACTTTCAACAACTGGATTCCAAAACTGATCGAACAAAAAAATCCCTTTAAGCAAATTATAATTATCATTTTCAGAACTGCTCATTTCAATGCTATTGATTGGAATGCTGTAACAAACTTCGAGTTCAGTTCTTCCATTCTGACCTTTAAATGTGACAATATCATAAGGAATATTAAATAATTGGGAATCAGGAAAAGCTCTGTAATAATCAGGTCGCACTTTGATCATTTCATGAAAAATCTCTTTGTAATCGTTTTCAGGTCTATCACCCCAGGCGAACGAATAGTTATCAGTGAGATATTCATCCTCAAAAATAAATGAAAAATCTGGATAAATCCAGTATTCCTTTGAGTGGTTTAGCGGATTCCTGGTCCTACCTACGTAAGCGCCGATGTATGATCTGGTGCGATATTTATATCTCGGCTTGCCGTATCTAATCATCACCTTTCCCCTATCTGTCTGCCAACCTTCGATATTTTTCTCTGGTTTTGAAAATCTCAAATTGGCGTAAGCCATTCGGCTGCAATGCTCGAGTTCTCTCTCGTTGATATCTGTTAAATAAAAAGGATCTTTGCTCGCCCAAAATGAACGGTTAAACAGTTCTTTTTCTGAATTGCTAAGTCGATTAAAATTTACGAATTGCTCAGGATGTAATATGGACTCAATTGATTCTAATAAATCTCTTTCCAATGGATTCATTAAATTTTTTGCTATTCGATATTCTTTCGCTGCATCTTGAAATTTTCTCAGATTTTGATAACCGAATCCTAGAAAGAGGTGGCAATTTTTGTCCTCAGGCATCACTTTTACTGCGCTTTGCAATAACTGAATCATTTCATCGTAATTATTAAATTCATAATTAATAAGCGCAAGCCTGTAATAAGCATCGCTGAATTTGGGATTTACTGCAATTGCTTTCTTATAAAATTCAGAAGCCTCCTCCTTTAATTCTTCAGCAAAAGAATCCATATAAATTATCCCTTGAAGATCTCTATCAACACTGATCATGTCCTGATAATGAATCATTTGCTCCTCAGCCATCGTAGCTAAGTGATAATATATCCAACAATTATCTGGATCTTTTGTTGCTAATGTTTTTAACTTATTCTTTGCTACAAAGGCAAATCCTTTTTTCATGTTCAAAATGGCTTCATTGTATCTGTATTCTAAATTATGGGGTTCCAATCTAATCGCTTTCTCCAATTCAAATGTAGCTTTGAACCGACCATAAACAGTTCCTTCATCCATATATATAAGGGCTAATTTGTTATAGGCCTTAGATAACTTGCTATTAAATCTCAAGGCTATTTTTAATTCCTCAATTGCTTTTTCTCTTTCGTCTTTTTCATAAAAATTTAAGGCCTGTTGATAATGGTATTCAGCCTGGGTAGTTTTATCGGAAGCCTTGACAGAAAGGTTGACAAGGCAAAATATTGCAGCCAAAAATAGAAGAGATTTTATTGAACAAAACTCTACTTTCATTGCTTTATAATGTTAGGGTAAAAAAAATCTCTGTCATAAAAATAATGACAGAGATCTTTAACCACGCAAAGTTAACAAGGGAAATTAAAATCGAATAGAAATTGTTCCAAAAATTTTATCAAGGGTTATCTTCTCAGATACAGCAGGCAAATCGTCAGAGATGTATGATCCATCTCTTTCCCACCATCCATGAACCAGAGCGACATCGAATTTAACTTGTTTATCCAATAGGAGACCTGCACCTACAGTAACATAAGTGCGATCATCTTTTTCTGTTGCATTTTTCAAGGGGGATTCCTGTCGAATTGCTCCAGCTCGTAGCTGTAAATTAATCAGCGGTACTGTAAATTCACCGCCAAGCCGAAAAGTTTTTGATGGTCGCAACTCTCTAAGTCTAAGATTTTCATAAAACTTATCACCTACGGGAGGTTCAGTTGTATATCGAGTTTGAGACCAATCTGTATATTCTACATCGCCAGATAATACAATATTCGGCAATAGTGTAAAAACTGCACCACCCGAGAAAACAAACGGATGTTTTAATCCATAATCCCAGGAGCCACCAACTACCTCTTCATAATTTTCAGACGGACTGTCTTCATCCTCGACTTGATTCATACTTTCCTGCCAATCTTCTTTAGCATTTAAAGTGAATGGTGTGGAAATCGTTGCTGCAAATCGAAAAAATCGCATAAATCTGTATAAAGCACCTATTTTGAAATTTAGTCCCTGGAATTTTGTTGTAATCTGTTGATCATAAGTGTAGTTATTATAGTAATAATCATTCCGAACATCCTGATCATATAAATTGAAGTGATAATCATCATTTCCACGCCACAGATTTAAAGCAGCGCCGAGCGAAAGATTTTGTGTCACTTCCATCGCCCCGGAGAAAACCCAGTTTTGCATTCCGCCTTCTTCGAGTTCGATATAGTCCTGTTGAACGCCTAAAGAATCAATATAATAGCTGAAAGAAAAGCCTTCTTCAAAATCTCGAACCACGTTATAACCCACTGCCAGGACAAGACTTCCCCGGTATGTCGGTACTGGAAAAGCAAAACCTATTGAATTTGGTTTAGTTTTGGTAGATTTATCAATATTTGAAATCCCTGCATACCCAGCTTCATTCAAATATTCCATGTGCGAAATTGAACCGAACAGCTCCATCCGTCGAAGTTGCGTTAGACCAGCGGGATTCCAGAGTGTTGCCGAATAATCATCCGAAATTGCCAAATAGGCGCTTCCCATGGAAAGCGCTCTTCCACCAACTCCGGCAGCATGACCAAGAAAAAATGCTTCGCTTTGCGAATATCCTTTCGATGTAAAAAACAGGCACACTACCATCAAATATATAATAATCCATTTGTTCATTGTCGTCTCCATTGTTAGGAATTATTTCTTACCGCTTTTGGATGATGATTTTGAACTCCCAGAACTACTTCGACTGGTACTTGAAGAAGAACGAGTTGTGCTGCGAGTTGCCCCACTACTTCTGGGTGTATAAGAACTTGGAGCAGGTCTACTTACCTGAGGACTACTTGAACGCGAACTCGGCTTGTAACTGGGGCTCGATGATTTCCTGGAAGATGAATCGCTTTTTTTCGATGAACTCACCTTTTTCCTTGAAGGCGCGCGGTTTATCATCTTTGGTTTTGATTCAGCTTTCGAGGATCGCGGTGGATTTTTAATTTTAGCCGGCTGCCCTGGGGTTGATTTAGGTTTGGATACAGTCCTTCCACGAGCCTCATCTATTATTTTCGACGGTTTTGTTGCTGGTTTTTTTATAACGGGTTTCTGTTCAGTTGTCGGACGTTTGGTTCCTTTCGCTGGGAGGGCATCGTCTACTATCCTGGGATTATTCGTTCGTGAGCGAATTTGTTTTGCAATCTTTTCGTAGGAACGCTGTTTTTTATCTGGTATTACAACCCTTTCCTGATCTCTTGGAACAGTTAAATTCCCATCAGTTCGTTCAATACGCGTAGGACCCTGTGGTTTACTAACAGTCATGATATCTTCTGTGCTGGTTCTACTATCTCGTCCTACCGTTCTCGCTGAACGTCGTGAAAATGGTCGTTTGCTGTAATATTTAACAGGAGCATTATTCGAATAATAATATGTATTATAATAGCCTGGATATCCACTCCACCACGAATCATAATAATAGAAACCTACATACCAACCAGGGGTCCACCAATGGTGATAAGGATACCACCAATGATGAGGGTATGGTCCCAAGTATCCCCAATGATAAGGAGAATAATACCAATCCCAATAATCCACATAGCCATCCCAATAAGGATAATAATAATTATAGATATTTACATCGCGAGTATCTTCAGCAGGTAGAGTTCCCTCGTCTTGATAATATTCCTCAACCTCTTCATATTCCGATTTTTCAAAATATTCATCCTCAGTATCTACCCGAGGTCGGGAAAGCTGCGTGTAACATCCTGGCAGGATAAAACTAATAATTAAAATGAATGCCATTCCCAGGAAAATTGATTTTCTTGATCGTAACATCAGCTTCACCTCTTTCGATTAAATATTAAAATTTTTCTGTGATTTTTTTTAAAAGATAAAACACTGTAGCAATGTATCTAATCTTGATCAACCACTATTTTAGACGTATGAAAGTTTAAAAAGTTCATAGGAATTTTGTGGGGAAAAAATATTTCGTTCGGATCTTTTGAAGTATAATTCAGAATATACTCGACACGAAAAGGTTTTCGCATTTTGAGCTTGTTCGAATGTAATTCCCGAGGATGCAGGAATCTCTATAATTACAGAGAGTTAGAAGATACCTGTATTCACAGGCATGATATTCATCCAATCCGAAAACTACTCTGCTTTTAGTATATAGAAGCGCTATTTTCTCTGCAATTCTCGAATTTGGTGATAGATTTTTTGAGATTCCTCAAAATGCTTCGGCCCTAATTTTTTAAGAGCGCTCAGTTTAATTTCAAGTGCGGCTAATTTTTCTGAAACAGTCAATTCTGATTGGACCTGTAACACTTGTTCAATAATTTCAAGCGAAATATTTGGATCATGTTTGTTCAATTTTGCCAATTCTAATTGGCATTTGTAATTACCATACCAATCAATTTCTGCCCCTTGTTCTAAATATTTTTTTGCCGCCTTATATTCACTTCTCTGTATGTGATCCATACCGAGATGAAAATGCATAACACCACAGTCGGTTACATATTTATTATAAGTGGCAATTAAATTTGGAGGATAATAAGGTACTCGCTCATTCTTTTTAATTATGCTTAATAGCCTGTTACAAGCTTGCTTTTTCTTATTTAAAAATTTGAACTCTAA
>SMTZ1_10003426_pt1 | contig 15934 bp, 19 predicted proteins | sample DeeMarSWOR136_30_FD_25667 | JGI IMG/M metagenome (IMG submission 25667)
AATTTTTCAGCCAGTTCGGGTATCGTTAAAGCACCTTCTTCCAGCGCCTGCCGGATGGCCCTTTTCATCCTGTTAAACTGCTTCAGTTCCTCTTTAACAGCAGCCGGTACCTGCCGTTCCTTTTTCACCAGGTCGATGGTCCGGGTTGCTTTGGTATTTTTGTCCATATCATTGTTCTGTCGAGATGATCGATTCAATCATACTTTCCATTTCCCGGTTGGTATAACCGATGAGGTCAATGGCATCGGTCGGGCAGACTGGATTGCACATGCCACAGCCTTTGCAGCTTGCTGAGACAATTGACGCAACCTGTTTTCCGTTCCGTTTCTCCATTCTGATGGCATCAAAAGGACAAATGCCTGAACAAAGGTCACACCAGGAGCATTTGGCCGGATCTATGGTGGCAATCGTCGGATCCAGTTCAATTTTTTCTTTTCTTAAAAGGGCATTTGCCTTGGAAACGGCAGAAAGTCCCGATTTAACTGATTCAGCGATATTTTTTGGACCCTGGCCTGCGCCCGCAATAAAGATCCCGTCAATTACGGTTTCAACCGGCCGTAATTTGGGATGTACCTCATTGAAGAATTTATCCCGTCCGAGCGGTGCCTTGAATAATTCTGCTGTTTTCTCGTATCCTTCAGACGGGACCATCCCTGTAACCAGTACCAGCAGATCGGGTTGTATTTCAAGCTCCATACCCATGGTAAGCTGGTCCCGTATTTTGACCGATATCTGCTTATCTCCTATGGCCACTTCCGGGGGATCATCATCGTCAAATTTCAGAAAAAGATCCCCGTTCCTTGCAGCTTCCTCATACATCAGCTCATACTTCCCGTAAGACCGCATCTGGCGGTAAAGATGGATGCAATGGATCCCGGGATTTGCCTTCCTGATCTGTATGGATGTATCAAGCGCATTGGTGCAGCAAATGCGGGAGCAGTATTTATTGTCCCCTTCGGTCTGGCAGCTTCCCACGCAATAGATAAAGGCGATCTGACGAACCCCCTGCCCGTTCCAGGAGGCAATTGCCTCCTGCCTTTCCAGTATTCTTTTCAATTCGTCCAGGCTGATGATATCGGGATGTTTGCCATAACCAAATTCTCCGTATTCCGGCCGGTAGGGATCAAAACCGGTGGCCAGAATCACAGCACCCGCCCTTATTTGATGCTGCTTGCTGGATTGGCCGGGGTCAATGCAATCGTTAAACTTTTCCAGAAAGGCTTTATGATCACTGAGGGCATCAGCATCAGCTGCAGGAATTCCAGGCTTGGCACCTTTATATTTGAAATAAACAGCCGGTATCTCAGTTTTATGAAAATTGAAAGGATCGGGGATCCTGACCGGACAGGCATTCATACATTCTGTAATTCTCCCGGAATCAGCATCTTCACTTATATATCTTGGCCTAACGTTAAAATGCAGGGTAAAATCCCCTACACTTCCGCTCACCGTTTCAATTTCCACCCCTGTAAACAATTCAATATTTTCGTGCTGTAACAGTTCATCATATATCGTGTCAATAAGCTCCTTCCCGGTCCTGTCAGTCCCCGTTAGTTTGCCCCACTGGGGGATCCTTCCCCCTACAAAGTGATCTTTCTCAAGCAGGTAGACTTTGGTCCCCAATGAGGCCAGTCCAAGTGCCATTCGCATCCCCGTAATCCCTGCACCAATAATCACCACGGAATTATCAGCATCGATCCAGATGGGATCCAGGGCTCTTGCCAGTTGTGCTTTTGTGATCCCGGCCTTGATAAGCTGAATGGCCTTTTCGGTTGCCTGTTCAGGATGGTCAGAATGCGCCCATGAGCTTTGTTCACGTATATTTACCTGGACATACTGATAGGGATTCAGTCCCGCGCGTTTTGCCACATTTCTGAAGGTGGGTACATGTAATTTGGGAGAACAGGAAGCAACGACCAGTCCCTCCAGTTGATTATCCCTGATATCTTCAATGATCTCATTTTGGGCTGAATCGGAACAGGCAAACATGGTGGTTTTCAATATGTGCACCCCTTCCACACCGGCTATGGCCGCGCTGGTTTTTTCCACGTCAACGACATCGGAAATATTTGATCCGCAATGGCAAATATATACCCCTATTTTCTTTTTCATAGCAGGTAATTTAGGTAGGTGGCCGCTTCCGCTGCAGCATTCCCTGCACTTAAAATGGTATCAGGGATATCCATGGGTCCTGAAGCCGTTCCGGCAACATAAATCCCTTCCATTGATGTCAGGGAGGGTGAGATCAATTCATCAGAAGGTCTGATGTAGTTGAATTCATTGGTTTGTGGTTGCTGTCCTTTGAATGCCTCCTGGAAGCTGGTATTGGGAAGCAGACCCACAGACAGCACAACCAGGTCATGTTCCGCGGTTAACGGTTTGCCGGTATTTTCAATATCCTCGTAATGCAGGATCAGGTTTCCGTTTTCCTTTTCTGAGATCCTTGCCACCCTTGATTTGACGAATTCAACCCCCATCTCCCGGGTCTGGTCATAAAACTCCTGAAATCCTTTTCCGAATGCCCGGATATCCATGTAATAGATCGTTATATCGGCCATGGGCAACGCACCCATGAGCAATTGGGCCTGTTTGATCGAATACATGCAGCAAACCTGCGAACATAAGGGATTTCCCATGCTGTGATCCCTTGACCCGGCGCACAATAAATAAGCTATATTGTCCGGCATCTTCCCGTCGCCCGGCCGCAGGACGGTGTTGTACGGCCGTGTCGGCACCAATTGCCGTTCCATTTGCATGGAATGAACAACGTTCTTGAATTTGCCGAAACCATATTGTTTTTTGGCAGCTGCATCGAACAAAAGATAACCGGTGGCAATAATGACACTCCTGGCTTCTATCGGAATGGCCATCTCTTTCTGGGTGAAATCAATGGCGTCCGCGGGACAGGCTTTTTCGCAGGCCCCGCACAAGGTACAATGCTCAATATCTACGGCGGCAATCCTGGGGGAAGCCACACTGAATGGAATATACACCGCTTTCCTTCCCACCAGGTCATACTGGTACTGATCTTGTACATTTACCGGGCAGGCATCCTCGCATAACTGGCATCCGGTGCAATCCTCTTCCTTGACATATCTCGGTTTTTTAATGACCTCTCCAAGATATCGGCCATTGGTCCGTGAAAGATTACGTACCTCGCAGTAGGTCATCACCGTTATGTCTGGATGCCTGTCAGTCTCCGACATTTTCGGGGTGGAAATGCAGGCAGAGCAGTCCAGGGTGGGGAATACCTTGCTCAGGTGGATCATTTTTCCACCGATGGAATAATCCTTTTCCACCAGCAATACCTTGAAGCCCATGTTTGCGAGACTCAAGGAGGCTTCTTCTCCTGCAATCCCGCCTCCGATCACCAGTGTATCATATTGCATGGGCTCAGCCATTTCTTTTTGACCGCTTTGAATCATATTATCTGTGTGTTATGGATTGACTGCCTCAGACCCCTGCTCCTGCAGTTCTGACAACTCCCTCGTGAAAGTCTGGATATGCTTCACGAAAGCCTCTGAACATACCGAGCAAATGGCTGCCATTTTCAGACGTTTTGGCAGTATCCCCTTCTCCTTCATAAGCTGGTGGGTGGTTGAGACGATATTCCCGGTATTGGTGGTACAGGAATCACCATAGGGGCAATCTGTTCCATCGGCCGCGATGAATACCCCGTCAAAACCGTTCTCCAGTGCATGCAGGATCCACCTGGGCTTGATGCTGCTCGAACAGGGAACGGATATGCTGTAAGCCCTTGGTGAGTAATGCATTTTCAAAAGGCCCGCAAGGTCAATGGCCGGATCTGAGATTTTTTCAGTGGAAAAGATCAATATTTTGGATTGATTTAGCTGGTTGATCATTCCTATCCCTTTTTCAGATAGATCCTGAAATATCCGTCTTCCTCAATCACACCCATGTAATCATGTCCCTTTTTCTGGGCCCATTTTGGGATGTCCCTTTTGGTCCCTTCATCGGCCGAAAGGACCTCCATGACCTGTCCGGATGAAATATTGGCAATTTCTTTCTTGGCTGCCAGCAGGGGACCCGGACAGGCGGTTCCGCGGGCGTCAACCGTTTTGTCTACGGTGACTGCTTTCAATTCATTTGCTTCCATCATTTTCAGTTTTATAGATTAAATAAACAGGTGTACATCAGCTTCCTGTGCTGATGTGATATATTCTCCGATGCCACAGATATCATCAGCCAGTTCATTGAAATCCTCGAGTTTCTCTCCTCCCCATATTTTTCCTGCGAGTCCACAGATATGGATCTTCACATTGGTCATTTCCTTGGCTTCCTTGAAGAACTGGACCCAGGTATTGACCTTCAGCCTTTCCAGGGATGCAAAGAATTCATCCTTCAGGTGCGGTAATTCTGCCATTGAGCCCTGCTCACCGATGTTTTCCTTTTTGAATGCACGGGCGCCCATGAGGAGTACATAGATATCCACATCCATGTCATCAGCCGCTGCACCACTCAGGATTACGCCCGCTGCGGTTAATTTATCAACACTTCCGGAGAAAAGTGCCATTGTCATTTTTTGTGCCATAATGATATTGTTTTTTGATGATGAGTAATTGATGTTTCAAAAGTGAGTATTTATAAGTTTCGATTTTATTTGCGTCACGTGATGTTTATAATTGTTCAAAAGTGATTTTACTACCAGGTAAAATGAGACATCAATCACAATTTCATTAATTTTGCCCTAGTTTTCAAAAGCATATGGTTATGACAGAACTGGAGACCAGGTGTACTGATTGTATTGTGAAATCCATCCCCGCTGAGAAATTGACAGACGAGGAGCTGGGTCTGCTGAACAATAATTGCGCGAGGATTTCTTTTAAAAAGGGGGAGAACATTATCAAACAGGGGGCCTTTACGACCAATATCGTATACATTAAATCAGGAATGGTCAAGGAGCACATGAATGGCCCCAACGGGAAGGATGAGATACTGAAAATCACAAAAGCACCTGCATACATTGGAGTCCCTTCAGCATTGGGCGGCCGGATCCATGAATACTCCTGTACCGCACTGGAACCCACAAGTGTTTGTTTCATAGATCTCCATATTTTCAATGAATTGTTAATCACCAATACTTTTTTCTCCAGGGAATTGATCCTGAGTCTGAGCAGGGATCTGCTGCAGCATTTCACAAAATGTGTCAATAAGACACAAAAACAACTGCATGGAAGCCTGGCTGAGACCTTATTGTATTTATCCGAGAAAATCTATGAGTCAGATTCTTTTGTTTTATCACTCACACGGGCTGAACTGGGGGCAATGATAGGCACGACACGTGAGACGATAACACGGATCCTGCATGAATACACGGATAATGGCCTGATCAGCATCCAGGGGAAAAAAATAAAGATCCTTAACAAAGAAATGCTTCAACGGATCTCGGATGCCGGTTGATCCCCGGCGTCAACCACTAAATTTCATGGCATATTCGGTAATTATTTTCCCTTTGGCGATCTGGTGCAATTTGCTGCCCAGCAGCTTTTTTTTCAGGGGTGAAAGATGATCAGTGAACAGGATCCCCTGGGTATGGTCAAATTCATGCTGGATCGCCCGGGCCGTTAAACTGCTGAATTCCCTTTTCTGTTTCTTGAATTCGCTGTTTACGTATTCAATTTCTATACGCCAGTTCCTTTCAATGTCTTCATAGATGGTGGGTATGCTTAAGCATCCTTCTGTATCAATGGATGTGTCGTTTGACTGCTTTGTAATCCTTGCATTGATGAAAATTTCCCTGATACCTTGCCCCTCAGGGAAATATACGGCTCTGTTTTCCTCATTCATCCGGGCATAGAGCTTTTGGGTATCAACCATGAACAGTCTCATGGCTTCATTGATCTGGGGAGCGGCCAATCCCACTCCATCGGCAGCATCCAGGGTGTCCGTCAGGTTTGCCATCATGGCCTCTATGCCTGGATCGCCAGGATCAACATCTCTGCAAACTTGTCTCAGTACCTTATGTCCATATGAAATAATGGGTACGGTCATTTACCAGTCTTAATTTCCCAATCCCAGATCATCTTCAATCTCAGGGCTGGTATTGCCTGATGGACAATCGATAGATGGGATCCAAGGTTTAATATCCAGGACCGGTGTTCCGTCGAATGCATCTGTCCCACTGACATGTAAGGTGTTCCCTTCGATTCTGTTCAGTTTAATTACGCCAAATCCTATGGGATTGGGCCGGTTGGGAGATCTTGTGGCAAAGAGTCCCAGAGACCTCTTGCTGCCGGATGGCCTGACATCGGGGTGCCAGTCCCGGGACAAATGCATATGATAAAGCACAATGATATATTCATATTTCCTGAGATCGTTGAGTGCCGGGGTATAGTCTTCATATATTTCAATGGTGGCCTCAATCCCCGGCTGCAATGCACCCTGTCGCGGTGCACCGGTCTGTGGTGTCAGTTGTGAGTGAAACTCACCAATCGGATGATATTCTATTGTCATGGTTTCCTGATTTGGATGATTATCCTGCAATACCAATGCTACCAGTCCGGATAAGGATATTGTTATCCAGGTAGTGAAGATACTTATTGTCCAGTGAACCATGGTATATATTATTACCAAACGTAAAGTAAGCTAAAAAGCAACCTGGGAAATTTATCGGGATAATGGATTCTGTCAATTATTAAATTGATAGAGATCAATGCATATGTTAAATGGTTGCATGCATGGTCTGTCCAAGATCCCCTGCAAAATCAATAGTTTTATGCGGAGTTTTTATCTAGAAGAACCAGTCGTTGAAGGATGACAATCTGGAGCGTGGATGGTGACGATTCGAAAAATTTTAAAGGATTGCGGCTATTCGGACAAAGCCATAGCATATTATATAAACAGGGTAAATGTCGGTGTCATCGACAAACCCACTATCCAACATGCAATCACGGGACCCTGCGGCGACACCATCGAATACTATTTTATCATTGAATCAAATGTAATTCGGGAAGTAAAATTCCTGGCCATCGGATGCCCTGGCATCTATTCCTCAGGCTCGGCACTCACTACAATGATCCTCGGGAAAACACCTGAGCAAGCAATTAGGCTGCACGTTGAAGATATCGTTGATTTCCTTGAAGGAGTCCCGGAAATGAAAATGGAATGTGTTGTTCTGGCCAAAAAAGGGATGGATGAAGCGCTGGTCAACCTCTGATTCATTTCATCTTGCTCAACACTTAATAGCACATCTGTTCATCTGTTTCAAGATTCTTATTTAAGAAATCCATGACCAGGAACTCGGGATTTTTCTTCTTTGCTCCAACGAAGACATGGATTTTGCTATGATTTAATTTTTTGACAAGATGATAATCAATGCCCCTGGCTATGATATCAGTCACTCCATTATCAATAAGCCATGCGGGAATTTTCTCAATCTCAGGATAAGGCGGGTATTTAATAACCTCCCTGATACATGCCGGATTTTCAAAATCATATATCAGAAAATACTGGAACTCTTCAAAATGATCACATACGTCACGATTTGCCATTGGTATCGCAATTTTTTTCATGGTTTGGTATCATCCATTCAGAAAACACATCCGTATTCAGACATTACAAAGTTATCCTTTGACCGACTGGGATTCATTGTTCGCATCTTGCAAAAACAAAGTACTGTATATGAGATTTCTCAAGTTATTTCTTGATGAAAACTATTAACTTGTATGCGTAAATCCACAGCACAGTATTCGGCATGGATGAAACGTCAGAATCAATCACCTGTAAGGAGTGCCAGAAGATATCAAGATGTTTCAGGCAGCTGCTGCCTTCCGAACTCGACTTTATTGATCACTACAAGGTCCAGATACATTATTCTATGGGGGAGGATGTCTGTAAACAGGGTGCATTTGCTTCCTCCATTATATACATACTTGATGGATTAATCAAATTATCAATCGAGGGACCAAATAATAAAAGTTTCATACTCAGAATTGTGATTCCAACCGAATTCATTGGATTGTCTTCTCTTTATGGTGAGAATACCTATCATTATTCAGCAAGAACACTTATGGACACAACCATATGTATGATCGAAAAGGAAAGTATAAACAAATTAATTCGGGAAAATGGTGTTTTTGCTTCCGAGATAATCAAGTGGCATTGTCATATACAGACTGATCATTATAAGAAGATACAAAGCCTGACCTATAAACAGTTACATGGACGCTTGGCCGATACGCTTATCTACCTCAGCAGGGGAAATTTTGGGATCAATAACGTTTTTAAATACCTGACCCGAAAAGATCTGGCCGAATTATCAGCCATGTCCACAGAAGGTGCTGTCCGTATTTTATCTGAGTTTGATAAGGATGGAATCATTGAATTAAAGGGCAAAGACATTAGAATACTGGACCTGGAAAAATTAGTGAAAATCAGCAAAGCCGGGTAATATTACGCTCAAAGTAGAAATAATCATTATGATCAAGTCGATGCCATAAGTTCATTTGCCTTTTTAAGTTCCTTATTATGATATGCACAGAAGGTGAATACAGAACCAATTTATGGCACATTCCCATCCTTCACACTGGCTGAGCTTCTCTGGTTGTAGCATGAAGTTTTATCATTTCAAAGCTTATAGCTTTACAGAAATCAATATTCCGGTTGAGACATGTCATCTGTCTGAATAATGTAAATCTTTTTAATATCGTGGATTATTAGATCAAATGGAAATAAATTTGTTGTGATAATTCGTTGGCAAATGAAACATTGGAAGAAGTTTGTGTTTTCATACATCTGGGGTTTATTGCTGGTTGGTCAAATCTTATTGATTTTTGTATTTGGAATGGATAATGAGGACGGGTTTCAAATAATTAAGATTGCGGGTTATATTGTCTGGGTTTTGTCTGCCATTTTTGGCTGGTTACCAATCCACATTCTTAAGAGAAAAGGAGGCGTTGGGAAGGGCAAAAGTTATGTTCATACATCAGTTCTCGTTGACTCGGCACTCTATGCCATTGTCCGGCATCCCCAATACACAGCCGGAATATTGTTCAGCCTGGCATTGATTCTTATATCCCAAACCTGGCTCATTGCGGTGATAGGACTTATCTGTATGATACTTATGTACCTGGATATTTTGAATGCAGACAAATATGAGATCCGGAAATTTGGAGATGAGTATAAACGCTATATGGAAAAAGTCCCAAGGACGAATTTCATGCTGGGAATTTTTCGGATCTTAAAGCAGCAACTAAGGTGGCGGGTAAAATCAAATGAAAAAGACAAATGAATATGAATTCAAATGCTGTAGTAAGGATTCATTGAAATACATATATTCTAGTAGGTAATTCTTCCCATACCCCTTCCCATGCCGCGGCCTCTGCACTGGCCACGCCCGTAACCCCAACCACGCCCGTAACCCCGGCCATACCCATAGCCCTGACCGTTTCTGCCAAAACCTCCTCTGCCGTAATAACCTCTTCTGCCATTGACAAAGCACTTCTGGTTGAACCATGTTTGCTGCTCAGGAGTGAGCAAACCAGAAATTTCCCGGTAATGGTTTGCCCTCTCTGTGTTCATCTGTGCCTTAATGTTGGATGCTTTTACCGCATCGTTTTCCGCGTAGAATTGTGTACGCAGCGCGTCCATGGTTTTTATATGTGCGAGGCTTAGCTTGTCGATTTTGTGTTTCTGTTCATTGGTCAGGTTGGGTATATTCTGACAGACATCGGCACGGCTGGTTCTTTGCGAATAGGCACCTGTAAACAATATTATGAGAGCTGCCGAAAGTAATACTTTTATGGGTTTCATGACAATTTTTTATAAATTTAAGTAAAATAAATTTTATTTCGCACATAGGTGGAATATTATTTCTAATAAAAAATAAATATGCCGAGACCCCAGGACGACAGAATTGTACATGAGCCACCACTCTTCTCAGCGTTTAAACCGACGGGAGCAAGCGGAAAGAACTTGGAACAGATCCTGCTCACGCTTGATGAATTTGAAGCCTTTCGTTTGGCTGACTTTATAGGCCTATCACATGCTGAAGCAGCTGATGAAATGGAAATCTCCCGTTCTACTTTCACAAGGCTTATTGAAAAAGCCAGAAGAAAGATTGCAGACTTTATCATTCAGGGAAAGTTGCTGACAATTGAAGGCGGCAGTATTCATTTTAGGAATAATATTATCAGGTGCCTAAGTTGTGGACATATGTTCAAAACAAATATCAGCTGTTACATAACCGAATGTCCGGCATGTCATTCAAGCGATCTTATCAATATGGCCGGTGGTTTTGGTCATGGAAAATGCTGCCACTCGAAACAGTAAGAATCGCCCTTCCAAGAAGTTGTATTTTTGCTATATATAAAGTAGTCCCGCTTTATCAGCCAGGTATGTCAGAAAAATCGAAATCAGAAACGCAAAAACGGGTGCGATCAGCCAGACCAAAAAGAATTTATTAACAGCGGTTTTTTTCAGGATATTTCTGAATCCCAGTCGGGCAACACCAATGCCAATTATGGAAGTGGTATTAACCTGGACGAGGGAAGAAGGTATACCCTTGATAATGGAAGCCATCAGTAACAGACTGGCTGTGATAAAGGATATTACAATGGCTTCGACAGGGCCAAACAGGAAAATCCCTTTTCCGGTTTGTTTTAATAATCTATGACCGAAAAACGAACTTCCAATACCAAAACTGGGTGCCACTATCAAAGTGGCCAGTATCATTATCAGAATAAAATTTTCCCCATCATTTTGTATATTCAATTCATTCATTGTCATTGATGCAATCGGGCCGGATGCATTGGCAACATTGTTGGCCCCGATAGAAAAAGCCACATATGCTGACATGAGAATAATGAGGACCCTGATGAATGGGTGTTGTGCAATACCCCCGTAGGTAAAATACCCTTTTTTGCGGATGGGTGTATAAATGTATTTGCCAATGATATAACAAAGAAGAAAGGAGACAACAGGCAATATGAACCAGGCTGGGATAATCTCAAACAATAATTTATGTTCATTCAATACCCTGAAATAACATGCGGGCCCTGATACTGACAATATCGTTGCCTGGCTGGTAGATTGCGGAATACCAAGAAGATTGGCAAACAACAGGCTGATGGCAACGGAAAATAAAATGATTGAAACGAGTGATACACTCATCATATCTGCGGGAAGCAATTCCTTCCCAACGGTAACAGCAGTCGCTTTGCCTGCGATAAGTGCACCGGCAAATACCATTATTCCAAAAAAGCCCGGAATTACGCTTTTCCTTAAAATATTTGCACCAAAGGCTGCCGAAAAAGAAGGAGAGGTTCCGCTTCCTCCCATATTAATAGCCAAAAAAATGCCTATTAAAAAGGGGATCAGGAGATGATTGAACAAGGGCGACATTATGCTTGAATAAACTTACAAGGACGCTAGTAGTTCATTTAACTTGTAAATCTCTGTATTGATGATGCGTGTATTGAGCATAATATATCCTTCAGCGTGCAACTCTTTCTGACCCTCTGTCAGGACCCATTTAATGAAATCTATATGCAATCTGTTTGTTGGTTGTTCACTCGCAATAATATAGTAGTTCAGGAATGAATGACAGGGATATGTGCCTAACCACATGGCCCTCCGGAGCATGTCCAGATTGTCATAAAATTTTTCCTTATCCTCCAAAGTGCCATTGGCATTGCAATCAATGGGTATTACTTTAATTTCCTCTATTTCCATTCTGGTGAGAGGATCATAGGCATATCTCTGGCAACAGAATCCCATTGATAATGGTTCCGTCCTGATTGAATCGATCAAATCCTGGAAACTTACCGTTCTGACACCGTTCAAATCATTCAGGGTAATTCCTATGAAATCTGTCCATAGTTTACACGGTAAGAATTCATCAGAGCATATAAATACCTTGATCGGTCTGTATTGATCGTATCCCTGAACCTGTTTCAAACCATCTGATCTGACACCTGTAAGCAGGGATGCAAGTTGTTGTTTGCCCAGGCCGGATTCAGTGATTTTTTTACAAAATGGATTTGATTTGTTGATTATGCCAATCACACCGTCTCTGGCATATTTTGTGCGCCAAAAATCATCAGGGATATTTGGAGCATATGCATCGGAAACCAGAACAAGATCATTCCTCCCCTGAGACATTATCTCCTTTGGAGTCATGCGTTCATACAATGAGATTTCAGTGATTATTTTCCCATGACATTTCTGGAATTCATCTGTTAATTTCACTGTCAGGTCAAGCTGATCTTGAGTGCATAATATCCTGAGGGTATCATTCGATATATTACAATCCGATGATAATTCAGTCCCGGTTGGCTGGTAAGTTTCGGGACATGTATTACAACCACCCAGAAAGATGAGAAAAATATAGACCATATGTTCAAATCGCAGATTCATTTTAAATGGTTTTTAAAGATTTCAACTTTATATCAGCATATGGAATGTATGACCTGTTTCACACATCGATCATTAAAGATTTAATTTCACTCAAGACCTGTTGATCTGTGAAATGGTTCCCTTCCATTGCGCCTGAAGGGCATGTTGACACACATGTCCCACACCCGCGGCAGAGCGTTTCATTGACCATGGCGGTTTTAACAGCCAGATCATAGGTTATGGCATTGTAAGGACATACATTTACACAGCACTGGCATCCCGTACATTTCTCCTCATTGACCATCGCCGTGATGGGTTCAAGAGCCATGGTATGCGGTTCCAATAAGGCCATGGCGCCTGCTGCTGCGGCAGATGCCTGTACAACTGCGTGAGGGATATCCTTTGGTCCGGCACAGGTTCCGGCGATAAAGACACAAGGATCCTGTGTGCCTATGGGATCCAGTTTCGGATGTGTTTCCAGGAAGAATCCATCCTGGTTAACAGCAATACCAAGTTTTCTGGCCAGTTCCCTGGAATCATCCCTGGCTTTGATACCGTTGGCCAGGATGATCATATCCAGCGGAATTTCACGGACTGTACCTGCCAGTGTATCTTCTACTTTAACAACATACTGTCCGCTGTCGGATAATTCCTCAGGATTTTTAAACACTTCTGCTACCTTGCCGCGCACAAACCGCACTCCTTCATTCAGAACCCTGAGATAAAATTCATCATAGGCTTTGCCGACACATCTCATATCGATGAAAAAATTGTACACGGTTGCATCGGTATGATCCCTGATGAGATGGGCAAATTTAAGGGCAAACATGCAGCATATCTGGGAACAGTAGGGAAGGTGCCTTTCGTCCCTGCTCCCTACGCAATGTATGATGCCCACCCGGGAGGGAGTTTTTCCATCCTGTGTCTGAATATGTCCGTTTGTATATCCTCCGGAATTTAACATTCTTTCAAATTCGAGGGCACTGTAAACATCCGGATACTGGCCATACCCGTAATTGTCCAATTTGGATCCATCAAATGTCTCATGTCCAGTCGCCACAATGATGGCTCCCACCGTGAATTCTTCAAACTTGTCTTCCTGGCTGAAATCAATGGCTTCCCGGGGGCACAATTTTTGACATGCGCCACATTTCCCCTTGGTAAAATAGATACAGCTCGATTTATCGATCACCGGCTTGTTTGGAATGGCCTGGGGAAACAAGGTATAAATAGCCTTTCGTGTTGCTTTGTCCTGTTCAAATAGATTACTGGTTTTGGCCGGACATTTCTCCTGGCAAAGTCCACAACCATTGCATATCTGGTGATCTACAAAGGCAGCTTTGCGACGCACCGTAACAGAAATATTGCCCGAATAACCACCCACTTTCTCAACGACTGAATAAGCCAGCAGTGTAATATTGGGGTGCTGGGCAACATTGACCATTTTGGGTGTTAAGATGCAGGCTGAGCAGTCCAGTGTCGGGAAGGTCTTATCCAGCATGGCCATGTGTCCGCCAATGGACTGTTCCCTCTCAACCAGGTATACTTTATACCCGGTATTTGCACACTGAAGGGCAGCCTGTATCCCTGCTATTCCACCGCCAACAACCAGGATTGATTTACTTACCGTGACAAAGCTTTGCTTTAATGGGCGCAACATCCGGGCTTTGCCTACAGCGCCAGAGACAAGCGCTTTGGCTTTCAGCGTGGCTTCAGCAGGATCTTCCGTCACCCAGGAACATTGCTCACGTATGTTGGCCATCTGCAATAAGAAAGGGTTCACACCGGTCGATTGCAGCACTGATCGGAACGTTTTTTCATGCATCAGCGGCGAACAGGCCGCAACCACTACCCGGTTTAACTGATGCTCCTGAATGTCCTGTATGATGAATTGCTGTCCTGGTTCAGAACACATATACTGGTATTCCCTGCTGATGACCACATCCGGCAATTGTTTTGCGAAATCCGACACCGCCATGACATCAACTTTCCCGGCAATATTGGAACCGCAATGACATATATATACTCCGATTCTTGATGACATTGACCTACCTCCTAATTCTCATTTATGTTCAAGGGGATGCCCTGCATTGCAGGAATCTTCATTTTGTTCATATATAATTTCCCTGGATCCAAGCCAAGTGCCAGTCCCACCATTTGGCCTATATTGATAATGGGCAGGGATCTGTTTCGGGCCATTTCAAGATTTAGTTGACACAGTCCGCATGGTGTAACGATCAGATTGGCATTGGTTCTCTGTATGCTATCCAGGATCATGGAACTCAATTTTCTGGCCTGTACTTTTAAAGTAAACATAAGACTGCCACCACAACAGAGTGTACGAAAAGGAAAATTCACGGGAAGGGCACCCAGTACTTTTATCAGTTTTTCCAAATGCTGTGGATCCTCCGATTTATTTCCGTTTGCGTAGGGACTTACCAACTGACAGCCATAATAGGGTGCTATCCTGTATCCGCTGAGAGGATTGCGAACCTTATTCGCTATGGTATCCAGTCCAACAACACTCACCAGGAATTCCAAAGAATGGTATACTTCTGTGTCTGTTGAAAAGGCAAGATTTTCCTCTGCCATCAATTCATTTACCCGATCGAATTGGGTTTTATTCTCCTTGCTTTCTTTCAGAATGCGTCTCAGCGAAACATAACAACTCGGACAGGGTGTTACAACAGGCAGTTTGTATTGATTTGCCAGTCCCAGGTTCCTTGCTGCAAGAAATGATGAAACCATTTTGTTTACTGAAATCGCAATGGTGGTTCCGCAGCAATTCCAGTCCTCAAGTTCGATGAGCTCAATCCCTAGCACCTTACATACGGCCAGGAATGATCTTTCATAGGATATGGCACTGGACTTTTGCGAACAACCGGGATAATATATATATTTCATCATATCAGGCTTTTAAACTTTTTCAAGCATCAATGCATGATCGGTTATGCGATGAAAGACTTTGGCGTTCTTGATGTGCTCAGGAAACAGGGAGAGGGACCCGGATATCATCATGCTGATACCATGAGGAACCTGCTGCAATAATTTAAGCGGATGATGAAACATCATGTATTTGAACATGAGACCCAGCTCATATGTCCGCCCTGATTTGCTCACCTGGTTAAGGAAGATGGAATAAAACCGGCTTGCATCGGTTTTCTTTGATACAATCTGTTCCTTTATACACATCCTCTTAAGTCTGTACATTACTTCCGTAATATTGATCTTCGCCGGACAGTTGACGGTACATTTATAGCATGAAGCACAGATCCATGGAGTAATACTCAACAGTACTCTGTGTTTCATGCCTTCACGTATCATGGCGAATATCTGTCGGGGTGGATAATCCATGACCTCGAAAACCGGGCAGGATGCGCTGCATGTTCCGCACTGTATGCAGGACAGAATCCTGGCACCTTCGCTGGAAGATACGATATCCCTTATAAATCCGGTATCTTCATGTAACCGCACAATATTCAGGCTACTTCGATTTCTCATCTCCTTCATTGATGTTGTTTAGCTTGAAATCATCTCATTCATAATAAGCTCTTTGAGGGCTATTGTCGTATTTGCATTA
>SMTZ1_10007787_pt1 | contig 15932 bp, 13 predicted proteins | sample DeeMarSWOR136_30_FD_25667 | JGI IMG/M metagenome (IMG submission 25667)
AATGGGTGGGCGCCTCACGCCTTGCATGTGAATAAGAATCGATATTATCATTTACTATGGGTGGGTCGAGGATTACTATGTCCTTGTCACATGGAACAATACGGGAAGAATCAATATCCGTATTTTTCATAAGCATATCGTCATTTATTTTTTAGATAAGAGTCGTTCACTATTAGAGGGGTCAAAGCATGAGAAACGACGAGTGCATCATCGAAATTTATTATAAAGATAAACTGGTGAACACGTGGTACAAGGAAGGAGACAAGTGGGCACTCATCAGCACGAGAGGAGTCACTCACTACGCCACGGCGGAGCAGTTCCTATCTCACCTGCTACCATCCCTCATGAAAGACGACTATACTATAAAAGTCAAACCAAGGGATCGGCTATAAAATGCATTATTTTGAGGTAGATAATAGCTCCTTTGAAAAAAAATGAGTATGAAATTGATATCAGAAGTGATTTTTTATATAATTTGACAAATTTAATGCATATAATATTCATACATGCATTCTTTGCATAGAAAAGTGATGGATTAGTTATAAAATGGTCTTTCACCCCACAGTAAACCATTAAATACCTATCCCAACCAAGTGGATTCAGGTTCTTATGTAAACGGTCAATGACGGTTAACTGATGAGCCTAGCTCAGAAGTGGGGAGCTATACTAATACCAAGAAAAGTGAGGTGAATAAAACGAGACTCAATAATCTATTAAAACTAACTTTTATCTTCATATTAGTTCTGTCAACATATCCTCTCCAATTTGAAAAAGTCCAAGCTCAAACACAAGATCTACCCACCAATCTGCATCTAACATGGCAAAACGATACAAGCACCACTATAACAATAACATGGCAAACCAACTCATCCACATCAGGAGACATCGTTCTATATGACCAAACCTCGAAGCTAGGGGAAGAGAGCGAATACCAATATAGTGCAACTGGGGATCATTTCACTTACGAAGGAGCCTCAGGATACATACACAACGTAGAACTAGTGAATCTTACTCCAGACACAATATACTATTTCATGTGTGGAGGCCCGACTGGAGGATACAGCAAAGAAAGAAGTTTTCGTACATCTCCTTCAGTATCTTCCGATGTCAGATTTGTAGTAGGTGGAGATAGCAGGTCCAATGTGAAAGAGCGAGAAAATATATCTGTGGCTATGGCGAGAGTCAATCCTTCTTTGGTACTACACGTTGGAGATATGATTTACGACGGTCGAGTTCAAAGTCAGTGGGACCGCTGGTTCACTGATTTGGACTCCAATTGGATAGGAGATAACAATCTGACAATACCGATCATACCAGTCCTTGGAAATCATGAACACCCGGAGAGGCCAGATAACAAATATTTTGTGCAGTTCGCCTTACCAGGTAATGAAAAGTGGTTCTCACTCAATTGGGGTCCTGACATTCACATAATTTGCCTTGACAATTCATACATATTAGACGATATTTCAGGCCCTCAGCGTGATTGGCTTGAAAACGACCTAGCTATCCACGCCGGTTATTTATGGACGTTCGTCGTATTTCATGTACCTCCATTTGTGACCGGCCCCGAGAGTGCAGGCGAATGGTTTGAGCGGCGCGTGCGCGAGCACTGGGTTCCCTTATTCGACAAATATCACGTTGACATCGTCTTTAGTGGCCATGTTCATAATTATCAACGGACCCACCCGATTAATTGGACAGACTCACAGACAGAGCCTCAAGATTACTCAAACGGAACAATGTATATAATCTCAGGAGGATGGGGGGCACCATTAACCGCCTTAAGACCGGTTTCGTATATGGCTTATCAAAATAAGACATACCATTTTTGCGTAGTGGATGTCTCTAAGAACGGTACATTACATTTACAAGCAAAAGACAATCTAGGTAACACAATCGATGAGGTCACCATCTACAAAACACCGGCAGCCTTCGCACTGAGCAGTCTCACTGTAGATCCTCTTTCTATTGAGGAAGGTGGGACAGTGACAATATCATGTGACGTCGCCAATACAGGAGGACATACTGGTTCACATACCATCACTCTGAAGATCGACGGCGAGGTAGAGGATGAGACGACAATCACCCTGAGTCCCGATGAGACGGTAACAATTAGTTTCGAGGTCTTAACAATTCAAGAGGGATCATACTCGGTAGATGTGAACGGTATGTCCGGAAACTATACAGTGACCAAGCCATCAATATGGGACCTTATCCCAGGATTCCCCTACGAAGCGATCATACTCGGACTCGTAGCTGGAGCCTTCATACTATGGTTAATGCAAAGAAGACAATAGCTTCATACCTTTTTTCATAGATTATAGGACCATGATATTTTAACGACAAGTATAAAACCAGTCATACGAGCGCGTTTTACTCTTTTCATACAAGAATGGTTGAAATATTCTTTTAAAAATAATTGATTATAGATTCAGTCATACACCCTCTTGGAGTTCCATTCCCCACAGCTCATGCAAATATAGACTACAGGGAACTCCATAGGATATCCTATTGGCTTCGGAGTCTCACAACATTGTCCTTTTTTCATTTCACTCATTCCCTCCTGGTATATCTAAACCACTGTCCTACGTGATAAACATTGCATGTTTATATCGTTTATGGCATATATGTCGCATAATAAATCATGGTTGTAACAACTGGGGTAAACGATATGCCTGTATGCGTGCGCGCAACGGTGGCTTCATGTATAAAGGTGAATGGATCACATTTCGTCGAAGGGCCAGATTGGCCTCGGTATATTCCTGTATGTGAACCACCCTAGGTTCGGGGTGGTCAGCCCCGGCGCGTTCACCTCGATCACCGCCTTACTGAAGGGCTCGTAGGCGGCCCTGAAGTGGCCCCGGCTCTTGAGCACGAGTATCTTCTTGTCAGTGGGCTCTATGCCGTTCCGCCTGTAGACCTCGGGGTCGTTGGGAGCGTGGCTCCTCTCAGTGAGGATTATCTCGACGCCCTGCACCGCGATGACGGCCGTCCTGCCCACGTCGGCTGGGACCCCCACCGACCCGGCCTTGTGGATGAACCTGCCGTCGGTGATGGTGCGCACCGCGCCCTTCACTCTGAGGGGCTTCCCATGGTAGCCGTCGGTCTTGCCACCGATCTCCATGTCCAGCGTCCCCTTAACGCCCACCTCTATCGCCTTGGCCACCGCCTCGGGGTCCTTGATGCAGGCGACACCCACGTTCTCGGCGCCCCGCCGCAGCAGCGCCCTGAGTATCTCGGTGCCGTCCCCTGGGGCTCCTCCGCCGGGGTTGTCGGCCACGTCTGCGAGTATTATGGGGCCCTCGGGGGCGTCCATCGCCGCCCGGACCGCCTCCTTGAGGGGGGTGAGGGGCTTCAGGAACTCCTCCCTGAGGCTCCACATCTGTTCGCCCAGCTCGTCGCAGAGCCTCTGGGCCAGCTCGGGGTCGTCGTCCGTTACCGCGACCACAGCCGAGCCCACCCTCTCTACGTCTGCGTAAGGAAACGCGGGGAACAGGCATACGTTGATGACGCCCGGATGTCGCTCCATGCACCTAGCCGTCTCCAGCAGCTTCACCATGGGCCCCTCCCCGGTGCGCTGGTTTATCGTCGGCGGCACCATCCTGAGCTTCTTATGGGCGACCACGGGCCTCAGCGCGCCCTGGACGGCCTTCACCATGCACTCGGCCGCCTCTACGCCCCTCTCGTACATGTCCACGTGGGGGTTGGTGTCGTAGCCGAAGATGGCGTCGCAGTGCTCCACCATCATCTCCGAGATCAGGCCGTGGAGGTCCAGGGTGATTATAACGGGGGTGTCGCCCACCAGCTCCTTTACCTCGCGGAGCAGCGTCCCCTCAGCCTCGGGTACGTCCTCCGCGATCATGGCGCCGTGGAGGGAGAGGAGTACGCCGTCCACCCTCCCCGCGCCCCTGATTCCATCCTTGATCTCCTCCACGATCTCCCAGTAGTCCGCGTTTCTGAGGGGCCCCGCCGGCGTTGCACTAGCCATGATGGTTTGTAGATACTCGAAGCCCTCACGCTCAAGGACGTCTATGTAGCCGCCTATGCTGGTCCTCGTGCCCTTGTATTTCTCTGTGATCTCGTCGCCGTAAACGGGTCGAAAATCCTCCAGCGTCGTCTTCACTGTGCTAAACGTGTTGGTCTCGTGAGACATGCCGCCGAAGACGATTCGATAACCTGACATGATTAGACCTAGGCCCCAAACGTATTAAACGTGAGGTAGCCGCCGCCATGCATCAGATGCCTGTGCATCAAGGCAAGGTATTTATTCGTTTTAACCAAGGTATTGATAATCCATTTGAGTGAGGAGAATCAGGTTCTAAGATGCGGTGCATCAACAAAGAGGAAGGAGCCAAGGTAAACCGTCGATGAGCGTGGGAATACCTTCCTTCGAAGACGCTTTGAAGATGGCGGAGGCCAAGCTAAGCCGCTCCATGGGCGGAGACTGCGTCATAACCGTCCATCACCGCCTTGACGACGAGTTCAAGCGGATCATCATGGAGATCGACCACGAGAAGTTCAGGGAGGAGCTTCAGTACGACAGCGACGAGATGGACACTCGCGGAGGTAGCAAGGGATTCCTCCTCCTGCTCATCCACCTGGACGGCAGACCCGTGGGCTTCGACTACGGCTACGAGGACGACGAGGGGGGCGCCTTTTTCAGCGACAGCTCCGCGACCCTCATCGAGAGGAAGGGGGTGGGCAGCACACTCACCGCCCTCGAGCTGATATACTGTTACTGGCAGGGCTACAAGACAAGCAAACTGGTCACCGAGGAGCGCGACGAGCAGGATCGGCCCCTGAAAGAGATATGGGGAAAGTTCGGGTTCACCGTTGCCGAGGTAGACCCCAAGACCGGCGTCGAGATGAGGCTCACGCTGACCCCTGAAGCCGTTGCCAACGTCTATAGAAGGTACCTAGCGAGCGAGAGATGAAGACGCGAGCTCCTCAGTAGATGTCGCTCGGTGTCAGATGCCAGTTTTTGACATCAGACAGCGTCAGCTCACCCCTGATGACATCCCCGCCCATCTGGACGACGTTGTTGAGGGCCTTCATTATGACTGTGAGCCACGGCCTGGCGGTGAAGCCCAGCCTAGAGGCGGCCTGCTCAAGCCTGCTTCCGTGTACCGCGTTGACCTCCACGACGCCGGCGTCGGGGTGAAGCGCCTTCAGGCAGGCGACGGCTCCTGGGAGCGTGGAGTCGAGCAGCCCCGGCGTGTAGTCGTCTATGGTCAGCTGGTTGACGCCGCCCTCAGTCACCTCGTCGACCACGACGTAGCCACGAGGCACGGCGCCGGAGAGCAGCCTGTAGGACGTCACCTTCCTCACCGGGTTTTCTTCGACGCGCCACCTCAGGTACGGCATCGTCCTGTGGAAGTGGATGAGGCCGCTGGTCACAGCCCACTCCGTGTAGAGGTTTTGGTACGTCTCCGTGTCGATGGGCTCCAGCTCTACTCCGCTGCGCGTCAGTCCTGTGAAGCCCTCCCGGCCCAGCAGGCACTTGTCCATATCGTAAACGAGCTCCGAGTCGGCCTTGTGCGCTGCTCCAGCCGACTCCATGAGGTTGAAGCTGAATAACAGCTCCGGGCTGCGTCCCTTCATCTCCTCCGCCATGAACTCGATGGTCCTCTGGAAGAGCCCCCTACGTCTATGAGCCTCATCTACGAAGCCATCGACACCCTGGAGAGCCATGAAAACCTCGCCTCTGGCCCTAACCTCAAGGGGCATGAAGGGGTTGAAGGCCACCGGCGTCCCTGTGGGGACGTGCTCCACGACAGCGACGGAGGTGAAGCCGAGGCTGAAGGGCGTCCGACGATGCTTCCAGTCGAAGACTCCCTCGTCGTACTCGTCGTAGAGAGACTTGTTCACGCCCTCGATATAGGCGGGGAGGTCGTCCTCCATAAACCAACGAACAATGTATTCATCAGACAAAACGATACAAATGAAAGAGGGGGGAGATAAAAACCTAGAGTTTTCACCTGAGGGTGACTATATCCTTCGCGTACTTATCCAGCTTGGAGTCGTCGAGCTCCACGCCCAGCCCCGGGCCGTCCGGCACGTGGACGTAGCCGCCGTCGAACCTGATGGGCCTCTTGACGACGTCGTCCTTCATCCACTCGGGGTAGCCGGAGAGCTCGCACTTGTGGGTGATGACGCGTCTATACGCCGAGATTATCTGGGTGGCGGCGGCGAGGCTGACGCCCATTTCCACGTCGTCGTGGAATATGCACGGGATGTTCATCACCCGAGCCATCTCCAGCAGCCGCGTGGCCCCGGTTACTCCGCCCCACGGCCTGTACGTCTTTAGGCCGAGCACCCCGACGGCGCCCACGTCTATGAGGTTCTTGACGTCAGAGAGCAGGTACATGGACTCGTGGGGCATGACGGGGGTGTCCACAGCGGCCGCGACCTCGGCGAGGGACCCGAAGTCCCACCACACGGTTGGCTGCTCCACGAACTCGACGCCGTAGGGCTCGATCGTCCTGATCATCTTCACGGCGTCCGCGACGCCGTAACCCTGGTTGCAATCCACTCTAAGCGAGATGTCGTCGCCGACCGCCTCACGGACGGCGGCGGTGCACTCCACGTCCTTGCCGGGGCCGACCTTGAGCCTGATACCCGTGTAGCCCCCGGTCACGAGCCCCTCGGCGGTCGAGGCCACCTCCTCCGGCTCACCGAGGCCGATGAGGGCGATGTTGGGTATCTTCTCGGGCGAAGACCCGCCCAGCAGCCGGTGCACCGGCACCTCGAGCGTCTTACCCTTGATGTCCCAGAGCGCCATGTCTATGGCGGCCTTCGCCATGCTGTAGGTGGGCGCATAGTAGTCCATCCTCGCCCATATCTCCTCGGTCTCGAAGGGGTCCAAGCCCAGGACGTTTGGGGCCAGCCACCTCTCTATGACTGCCGCGACCACGGGCTGTGACTCCGGGGAAAGCGGCGGCAGCGGCGGCACCTCACCCACCCCGGTGACGCCCTCGTCCGTGTGCACCCGCGTGAGTATGAACTCGAAGGGCTCGCCCTCCCCAAGGTTGCCGTACCGGGCCAGCTTCAGAACCTTACGCCGCGGCACGTCCACGGGGATGATCTCGATCTCCTTGATCCTCAACTCAAACACCTATCAGAAACCATGGCGACTACGTATATCAGGTTTAAACACAGGTATACTGTGAGCCTACCTGAATACGAGATTTTATCATACGAAATGATGACTCAGGTAGAAGAGGGGATTCAATGGTTTTTGGCTCTGATAAGATCAGGTACGAGGTGGTCGAGAGGTGGGGCAGGCTCCCCGAGGGGTGGAGCTTCGGCAACGTCATAGGCGTCGCCGTCGACTCGCAGGACGACGTCTACGTCGTCAACAGGGGCGAGCACCCAGTGATAGTCTTCGACCGCGAAGGCAACTATAAGGGCTCATGGGGCGAGGGGGTCTTCAACGCCCCTCACGGCCTCTGCATAGACGGCGAGGCCGCATACATCGCGGACTATAGGGACCACACGGTGAGGAAATTCACCCTCGGAGGTAAACTCCTCCACACGTGGGGTACCAAGGATCAGCCCGGTGAGGATGGGGAGCCGTTCAACAGGCCCACGGACGTCGCGGTAGCCCCCAGCGGCGAGATATACATCTCTGATGGCTACGGGAACGCGAGGGTCCACAAATACTCTAGGGACGGCGAACTCCTCCTCTCGTGGGGGGAGCACGGCTCCGGGCCGGGACAGTTCGACATAGCCCACGACGTCTGGGTGGCGGCGGATGGCCGGGTGTTCGTCTCGGACAGGCAGAACCACAGGATACAGATATTCACGCCAGACGGCGGGTACCTTACGGAGTGGACCGGCTTCCGCCAGCCATGCAGCGTCTATATCGACGATGAGGGGCTGGTGTACGTGCCCGAGCTCCAGGCTAGGTTCAGCATACTGGACATGGAGGGAAGGGTCGTTGCTAGGTGGGGCGGCGAGAAGAGCAGGGAACCTGGGCTCTTCATAGCGCCTCACTGCGCCTGGGTCGACTCCAAGGGAGACCTATACGTGGGGGAGACCCTGGAGGGCAGCAGAATACAGAAGTTCGAGAGAAGGTAGCCTCGAAACCGTGGAGTACTCGGCGATCACTGTTGATAAACTCCGGCCTCATGGCCGCGTGGATCGTGCCTACATCGAGTCCAGCGCCTCGGCGAACTCGTCCAGCCGGATGCCTGTCCTCGCCGTGAGGACGTCGTGAACTCTCTGGTAGTGTTCCTTCGACGCCTTCATCATCTCGACTACCTCAGGCTTTAGCCCTATTGAATCGACTTCGCCCTTCATGGTTGTGGCGAAGTCGACGATCCTCCTCGCGGCGGCCATGACCTCGAAGTACTCGATGTACGCGACCTCTTTTCCACTCTGCTCGGTGTACTCTGCGAGTATGGGGTCCCTGAACATCTCGCCTCCGAACGTCGTGTACAATAGCATGGTCCAACCAAGGTCCATCCTGGGGTCCCCGATACTGGACGCGCTCCAGTCGATGACAGCCTCCGATCCGTCCTCCCTCAACATGACATTCATCCCATGATAGTCCATGTGAACAAGCGAAGGGGAAACAGCCTCAATGAACGGCTTACGTTCCGTCAACCAGTCCACGACAGACCCCAACCAGGATAGATGCTCCTGAGCCGTTCTCCCGTACCAGTCTAGGTTATCCTGAACGTGGTCGCCGTGACACGGTAACTCCGGGATGTCCTTGAAGGGGGTGGCGTCGAGTTGGTGTAGCCGGACGAACAGCCTGATTAACCTGTTCAATCCTCTCTGCAGCTCCTCGGGTGTCTCGTTCCTGTATGCAGCGTCCAACGTCGTTCCGAGAATTCTCTCCATTAGGATAAACGGCTTCCCGATGGTCTCCCCCGAAGCTTCATGGCTGTATACCCGTGGCACGGGGTAGCCGATATCACCCAGCTTCCTCATCAAGCTATACTCTTTAACTGACTTGCGTCCTGCGCAGTCTCCTTGGAATACTCGTATAACCCTATGCTCCCTGAACTGGTCTCCGTCTTTCGTTGAATCGACCTCAAGTGTATACAATTCGGTCTCCCAGCCCATGTTTATCTCGTCAAGGCTGTTAACGGAGATGCTTGACCTTTCAGGGTAAAGAGACTCAAGATAGGCTACAAGCTGTTCAGCTAGGCGTTGCCTGTTCATCATGAAATGACCAGCCGGTTGGGGGTTAAAAAGGGAACTCAAGTCTAGTAATCACATGTTGATAGCTTAGACTCGCATGAAAAGCGGGCTCGATTGGACTCGAACCCCACAGCCAGTGAAGATATCTCCCAATTTACTCCCCTTTTTCTGTAATTAGATCTATAAGTGGGATTTAAAAACAAATGAGCCTACGCACCATTAATCAACGATGAGGAGAAGATAAAAGTGAAACAAGACTCCCAAGAAGGTATAAGCAATGCTATTGATATGTGGCATGATGCTTAACTCAGATAGTGGCATTATCTACAGAAGGCGTCAGATCTTCGCGCCACAATTACTAATAGCGACGTACAAAATCGAGAGACTTTAAATCCCGGATTGTTATCATTCAGGTGAAAAGACGATAATAACAGCTTCCTTCACCTACAACGACTGCGTAGATTTCCTACAAGGAAGAGGATATCGGATAACCACAGTGCGGTCATACCTTCAAGTCTACCCATAGAATCCCTGAGGATGTCGTTTTTCAGTTAAATTTAAAATATTACCTAAGTGGGAGAAGAAACACAGATTTTCAGCATCAACAGTTGCCCCTTTATCATCTGTAGAGTTAACCCACATCTGAAGGAAAAAACAGGCATCACTGGATGAGCACAAATTATATAAATAAAACAAAATAGTTGAAAATTGATGGAATATAAAGTTAATAGGAATGAAATTAGGGAAAGTGAATTGGATAAAAGTCCAGACATAGTGAATCTAAATTTGCCGTGGTCGCTCGCTGCGGTCGGAGACGCGCTCATCGCGACCCGTCTCAATCAATTCAATCACCCTCTGGACTCAGGATTCCACGACATGGTAAAGATAATTAAAGAAGCCGATGTGGCGTTCATCAACCTTGAAGGTTCACTGTTTCGTCTATTGGATTTTAAAGGCTGGCCTGAGGTAGAGCACGGCGGTTATTGGCAGGTCGGTCCACCTGAAGCCGCCGAGGACCTAAAAGCCATGGGCTTCAATTTAGTTAACTGTGCCAACAACCACACGACTGACTACGGCGTAGAAGGAATGCGATTAACGAACGAGCTACTGGATAGGCTTGAGATGGTGCATTCAGGCAGCGGGATGAACCTCGGGCAAGCCAGTCGCCCCGGATACCTCGAAACCATGAAAGGACGGATAGCTCTCATCGGTTTCGCAACGACATTCACACCTATGTCTCGCGCTGGTAACACGCGTCCTGACATGATGGGCCGTCCTGGTCTGAACCCTCTTCGTGTTGAGCGTACGTATGAGGCTGACCCAGCTCTCTTTAAAGTCCTCGAATCGGCGGCTCTCAAACTCGGGGGACGTATTCCACAGGACTCTGGCCAACTTCGCTTATTCGGCGTTACGATTAACTCCGGCATAGAGACCCGAGTGATCGAGAAGCTAAATGTGCATGATGAAGGACGGATCCTCCACGAAATACGAAACGCGTCCATGTTGTCTGATCGCGTGATCGTCAACAGCCACTCGCATGAACCAGGTAACGAAAGTGTCGTACATGTTGTCTGATCGCGTGATCGTCAACAGCCACTCGCATGAACCAGGTAACGAAAGTGTCGTACCCCCACCTTGGCTCGTTGAATTCGCTAAAAAATGCCTCGACGACGGCGCGACGGCCTTCATAGTACACGGGCCTCATCAGCTCCGCGGCATAGAGGTTTACAGAGGAAAGCCGATATTCTACAGCCTCGGCAACTTCATTTTTCACGAGGAGCTGTATGATCCCCTTCCATCAGACTTCTATGAACTGTACGATTTGCCTGAAAGCGCGCTCCAGTCGGATCTTGAAAACATCCGATTTAAGGAAGGCACGATCGGGTTCCCGTCAAACCCCGTATGGTATGAAAGCGTCGTAGCGGTGACCACCTTTGATGGCTCCAGGATGACTGGTCTACGGTTGCTCCCCATCGATCTCGGGCGAAGATTGCCGAGATCACAGCGCGGGACGCCGCGGATGGCGGACAAACCAGTAGGTGAAAGAATCATTGAACGAGTCGCTCAGCTTTCCATGTCGTTTGGCACGAAAATAGTGTATGAGGATGGCGTCGGCGTCTGGCAACAATGACCCGTGGAGATGAGTTCAACGTAGAGAATAGCTACGCACACGCTATCTTCATTGAGGCGGACAAAATCTTGGAAAAAGGAGCTATTTTCTCTCTCTTTGCGAAACCTCCATCTGCCGCTTCGCTTCCTCAAGCGGAGGGTTCAGGTCAGGGGGAAGAGGCGAAGTATAGACACGGCCCTGCATCCTATCCGCAAGCTCCTCTTTAGCGGCCTTCAAAACAGAGGGCTTGGTCAGCAGATCGAGAACACATGTCGACAGGGTTTTCGCCGCAAACATCAACCCTTTGTGGCCTATGCTCATGCCAAATTGTGCGGTGCCTTGCCAGGAGTGACCCGGCGTGCCCAGCACTGCACACGTTGTCGAAAACTCCATCGTAGGCATGTTCCAGCTAACATCAGACACATCAGTCGATCCTCCTCCTACCTCGCCTTCTCCTGAGGGATCGAGTATGTCCCTGACGATCTCTAGTCTATCTAGTTTCCTCAAACCATATCTGTTCGCGCCGCGTAAGACGGCCTTCTGTTTATCTGAGGGTATCGTGTCCGCTATCTCGCGGGCAAAATCGTTCTCTTCTTCGGTGTACTCCGGTGCACCGATCTCGCGCATGTTGCTGACGACGAGGTCGGCTAATGTCTTGTTGGGGATCTTGTTTGAGATGGCTGTGACGATCCTCGCTTCATGTGTTGTCCCCGTCATGAGCGCCGCTCCCTTGGCGACGTCAAGGATCCGAGCGTATATCTCCGCGACTTGTTCCCTCTCTGGGGCTCTGATGAAGTACCAGGAACGGGCATACGGTGGCACTACATTTGGGACCTCACCGCCGTCCTCTATGATGTAGTGGATTCTGGCTTTCTCGATGACGTGTTCCCGGAGGTAGTTGACGCCCATGTTCATCAACTCGACGGCGTCGAGGGCGCTTCTACCGTCCTCGGGATCACCCGCCGCATGCGAGGCAACCCCCTTAAAGACGTACCTGCTCCTTAGGCTCGCCGTGTTCGCCTGTCCGGGGTGGTTGCTGAGGCAGGCGTCCACCTCCTTGAAGACGCCGTCACGCACCATGAACACCTTACCAATGTCTATCTCCTCGGCGGGGCAGCCAAAGAACTTCACAGTTCCCTTTATGTCGTTTGCCTCTATCGCGACTCTGGTGGCGATCGCCGCGGCAGCCCCAGAGGTGCCGTTGCCGTGGATGTTGTGTCCACACCCGTGGCCTGGGCCCCCTTCCTTTAATGGCTCTTTAAACGGGACTGGTTTCTGAGACAGTCCGGGCAGGGCATCGTATTCGCCCATTATACCGATGACTGGCTTGCCTGAGCCGTACGTCGCGGAAAAGGCCGACGGCATCCCGGCTACTCCACGATCGACGCTGAAGCCTTTCTCCTCGAGTTCATCAGCCAGTAACTTTGAGGACTCATGCTCCATTAGCCCTAGCTCGGCTAACTCCCATATTCTATTGCTGATCTCGATAATCCGTGACTCGTTACTGGATATCCAGTCTAAGGCAGTTTCTTTCGACATGTTGACGCATTTATAATTGCTGGATAGCCCATATTTTTCGCTTCTTCTATGTGTGTCATGTATGCACGCAACGGCTTGATGCCGCACTATTCACCGACCAGGACATGTAATACTTTATAGGGCATCCTCAAACGTCGACGAAGCTATGAGCCTCGTCGAGCCGGGATTTTCGTGACATGCCTATTAGATGACTCCCATGCAACCTTCTTATTACTCTGTGAGGATGTGTCTTGTCCTCGCCTCACCATAGAATAGGCGTCATTTTTGTGTACAGATGGTTGTCACGCGAGGAATGGCTTTTGAGTGAGTCCATCTCTCCATATCTGGTGCATATTGAGGGACACATGGAAGTACGCTGGCCCCATCTTTGACGCGCATACACACATCGGAACCATCGACAAAATATCCAAGATGATCGCCATCGAGGATGACTTCGGGGTCTCGGTGCAGATCGGGATCGTACACGACGAGGAAGGGTTCCAAGCCGCCAAGGAGAGGTACCCAGACAGGTTCGTTTTCGCGAAGTATCTCTCCCTGCGCGACATAGCGCAGTACAATGTGGGGCCCGTCCTCGACGAGATATCGAGGCTGCGGGACCAGGGCTACTCCCTCGCCAAGACGTGGTTCGGCCCCCGATGGCGCGACTATCATGATGTACCAAAGGATTTCCGGATCAATCACCCCAAACTGGAGCCCATATTCCAGGCCCTCGAGGACGACGATATACCCCTCATCATCCACATGGGCGACCCCGACACCTACTACGCGGCCCAGTACAGGAACTCGGAGAGGTATGGCACCAAGGATGAACACCTCAGTCAGCTTGAAGATGTTTTTTCCTGGCACCATAAACTTAGGTTTCAAGTTCCCCACTTTGGTTCGCAGCCCGAGATACACAGGCTGCCGAACCTGTCTAGGTGGATGGACGAGTTTCCCAACGTCGTGGTCGACACGGCGTCGTCGAGGTGGATGGCCCGGGAGCTGAGCAAGGACACGAGGAAGGCCCGGGAGTTCACGCTCAGGCACCAGGACAGGGTCCTCTTCGGGACCGACATCTTCTCTGGGAGAGGAGACCTTGACTACTTCTCTGGTCGGTACGTCGCGCAGAGGGTCCTATGGGAGACAGGTGAACGGGGCACACCGCTGCCGTTCCCTGATGACGACACCAAAGACGCGGGGGGCACGTTCATCAATGGCCTCGATCTGCCTCTCCCAGTGCTCAGGAAGCTGTACTGGGGGAACGCAAATCGTATCTATAAGGCGTAGAGCTCCTAAGTACCCAAATTCATCATCAAAGTAGTTAGAGAAGCCGCTATTAAATTTGAGATGAAAGTGCTAGATAGCTACTACAGCTGAGTAGGCCAAGGCCCTAATCGTGAAATGTTCTGAGAAACACGAAGAGTCCCCAAACGGCGAGCACCTCTACTGATGGACGAAAATGAGTTAGGTTTGTTCGTGGCGGGCTCGGTGGTGTGCGCCCATTGTACTGAGCGGATACCAAATATTTAGTAATTTATAAAAAATAATATTTTTTTTAAACCCTCCGATGTATAATCCAGTGGGTTCGTACTCCACTCCTAGGCTAGAATAGAGGTGGGTTCTACATGAACTAAGTAAAGTGAGGATAAAATAATCGCCCAAACCCTTTTCCATTTACTTTCATTTTCTCATCCAACTATCCTCTCTATCCTTCCTTATCATACATACACAAATAGTACACACACGCATAGCCTTTTTTTAATAAACTATTGTTAAAAGAAGATACTTTTATCGCCCAATTAGATACAATGATATATTTCCACACATGCATATTTTTATTATTAAATAAACTTTTAACATTAAAATACAAAGAAAAAGATGGAAACATAAGGATATGAACATTCAAAATAAACATGTTTTCGGGTGAAACATCTAGATTTGGTAGAAGGCAGGTGTAATCTCATTTTTATGAAAGCTCTCCAAAAATTACTGAGTTTAAAGATAATCAGTGAACAGATTCATAATCTTAGTTCCAACATATGGTGCTCTAACCCATATTAGTGATTAATAATCAATATATCTTCACGGACCAAGTCCACGGCAAACAGTGATACTTAATGCAATATTTCATACCATATGTTGCTGGAAGTGAGGCGCAGACCCCAATACAAGTAGAGAAAGAGTTAGCACTTGCATTCTTGGTGGGGCTAAGTAGGGAGGAACGCGGTGAACCGACGGCTTTAATGAAAGTTCATTACCCTTTCAGGGTCTACACAGTTGATGACGAGAAAATCATATTTGACCTATTAGGGTATTCTGAATCCGATAAACACCTTCTGCTACCAAAGGACCTCTCAGAGATCCTCGATGAGTGCGACAAGATTGAGAACAGTGAAGACAAGAGAACAGTGAAGACAAGAAAGTATGGCTCAACACGGTCATAACGTTGCTGAGCGAACAACAGGAGTACGCCGCAGTCAGTGTTAAAGGACTAGTTGAGCAGGGACCTAAGGTGACCTACCTCTTAGAAGCGTCAGGCACCGAAGAAGGAGACCCCAGCCTGTTCGAGCCCCTCTATACTAAAAGTAAGTTCACCGCGATGCAGAAAAAACTCAAAAAGGTCCACGCGGAAACCCTAGAGAGGATCGAGTCAACGGAACAGACAATAGAACGCCTAGAAAAGTTATATGGCGCTATCAAGAAGGAAAACAATAAACAACAAAAAGCATTTAAAAAAGAGTCTAAGAAAAGAGTCGACGCCTTGCTTAAAGAGAAAGACAAGGCCTTCAATGAAATAGACAAAAGACTCAAGAAAGAAAACGAAGCCATCGAAAAGGGAACCAAAGACTTCATCAAGGCAAAACAAAAGGAAATCGATGAGATAAACAAGGACTTGAAGAAACTGGAGAAGAGCGCAGCCGAGGGTGACCGAGACGCAAAGAGAGAGATAGGCGATCGAAATAGAAAATTAAAACAGCTTTCCAAGGAAATAGAGGAACAAGAGAAAAGGAGCCCAAAAAGGGTTTTAGAGAACGAGAACCGGGCGAGATCAGAGAAATCGATCTGGGAGTCGAAGGTAGAAGCCGAGAATAAGAAGAATGAGACTGAGCTAGCCGAACTGGTTGGCAGGCAGAGCGAATTAATTGACATATGC
>SMTZ1_10006006_pt1 | contig 15926 bp, 7 predicted proteins | sample DeeMarSWOR136_30_FD_25667 | JGI IMG/M metagenome (IMG submission 25667)
GCCAAAAAACTCCTCACGTCGCCACCCCGCGTTTAGTGCAACAAGGTTTTCGAGACGGTAAAACGTCTCGAAAAGCCATTATTAAATTCAATGTACCTTTCCAGTTGAGGATTGGCTGATAAGTCGTAACGTGGATGCCTCAAAGAAAATTATTATAATAACAGGGATTTTAGTATTTGACTTTGAGCTGTTATAGGTGTCCTGTGCTCATGTTCCTGGCGGAGGTCATAAATGGTGGTGTGGTCGGAGCTCAAAACAAATAATTGGCCCGTGCCTGCCAACTATATCGCTGATAATTGTCCAAGTTACCCCAGATGCACCGCTCACGTCCGCAGCCAACTCGAAAATGGGTCATCAGCGAGATGCCACTAGTTTTTCCTTGGCCTGCCGTCAATGAAACCTTATAATGAGGCGGTAGAGGACTGTTCGTAGGCTGCGTCTGAAGACTCATTGAGTCCAGTTGTCTCGATCGAGTCAACGCTGCTGGATGCCCAATAATACTGCTGCTCAACGTTTCTCTGTGATAGGAGGTTGGCAAAAATGAAACTGAGAATATTGGCGATTGGAATGCCTCTCTTGATGCTGGGAGCGGCCTCAGCAGCCAACTGTGGTGGAGAAACACAATGCGGTTGCGGAGATACTCTGACAGAAAGCCACACAATGTCGTACGACCTGCTTTGCGGTGGCGATGGATTAATCATCGGCGCTAGTGATATTGTCCTTGATTGCGGCGGCCATAAAATCATCGGACCAGGGGGTCACAATGGAATTCATTTGGAAGGGTGGGTAGGCGTCACAATAAAGAACTGTATTATAAAGGGATTTGAGAACGGAATTTACCTCCGATGGTCCGACGGCAACACGCTAAGTAACAATACTGCGAGCACGAACAGCCAAAGCGGAATTGCCATCTATGAGTCCGGCGATAATATCATCCGTGACAATGAGCTAAGCTACAACCTTGACGGTCTGAAGATAATGTCAGGCGAGTACGGAAGTGGTAGGAGTATAACAGACAACAATATTGCTCATAACACGAACAACGGAATCCATCTGGAAGGCCAATATGAGACCTCAATTTCTGGGAACGAGGTAACGTCCAATGGACGGGGAATCCACCTTAGATGGTCATACGACAACACTCTATCAAACAACGAAATACGATCAAACACGTATGGAATCGACTCTACGGCTAATAGTGATAATGCCTTCAATTCAAATATAGTCTGCGATAATACGACGTATGACTTTTATTCTGATAATTGGGGAGAGTCAACAGGCTTTGACAATACGTGCGACAAACCAGATGGATGGAACGACGCAGAAATGACAGGATGCACCTATTCCTGCCTTGTGGATGGTGATGGTGACGGAATTGCCGACAGCGAAGATAATTGCCCGACTGTGCCAAACCCCGGTCAAACAGACATAGATGCGGACGGATTTGGAGATGTTTGCGATAACTGCAGGAATGTCAATAATCCAAGCCAAACAGACTCTGACAAAGACGGCATAGGAGACACCTGTGATTGCGGTGCTGATGGGTTCTGCACTGCGCAACAGCTTTGTCGATTGGTAGGGACGCCTGACCCTGATTGCTGTACTGATGCTGATGGAGATGGCTATAATACTGAGGGAGGAGCTTGCGGACCGGTAGATTGTAATGATGCTAATGTCAATATACACCCAGGGGCGCCAGAAATCTGCAATGGTGTAGATGATGATTGTGATAGTCTGGTAGATGAGGGATTTGACGCTGATGCCGATGGAATAGCCGACTGCTTTGACAACTGTCCTTTGGCCGCTAATCCGGCGCAAGAGGATTTGGATGGCGATGGTTTAGGAAATCTTTGTGATGATGATCTGGATGGAGATGGCATTGCTAACTCCGAGGATAACTGTCCATTCGCACCAAATGCAAATCAAACTGATTCAGATGTTGATGGCATGGGGGATGTTTGTGATCTCTGCCGAGATGACATTTATGACGATGAAGATGAAGATGGGCTATGCGGCGGCCTGGACAACTGCCCATCTGTTCACAATCCACTGCAAAAGGACAACGACCGCGATGGTTTGGGAGATGCCTGTGATCCTGATGATGACAACGATGGCATTCCAGATTCTAATGACAACTGTCCGTTTACTTATAACCCCGGACAAGAAGACTTGGATGGCGACGGTTCAGCAGATGCATGTGAAGATGATGATGACGATAACGATGGCATTCCGGATTCCAACGACAACTGCCCATTGGACTATAACCCGGATCAGACTGATTCTGATGATGATGGCATAGGAGACACCTGCGACCAATTTGATGTCACCATTACACCTGAAGACCCTGGGCCGACTGATAGAGTCTTGATAAAGGCAAAATATTTTGGTGCTGCGACTCCTCATATAAAACTCTACGTTAACAGAAAACTGGTAAAGGAGGCTGATGACGATGAGTGTGAGCATGAAGGCGGTCCTTATCCAGGTGGATTCGCCTATCGTGCTGAGTTTTGGTTTCGCTATTATGAGGTTTACAGAACCAGGGAATGGTTCAGGGTCAATCCAAGTACCGACTGGGATGATGATGGGATCGATAACACCACTGACAACTGCCCATTAGACTATAACCCAGATCAGAATGATACCGACGTAATATGTCTCCCACCTTTTTGCTATCCCTGCTCCGGTCCTTTTGGCTTGATGCAGTGCTGCGACAACGGAGTGTGTGCGTTTCGTCCAGATGGCGTGGGAGATGCCTGTGACAACTGTCGAAAGATATATAACCCCGACCAGTCCGATGCAGACGGTGATGAGGTGGGAGACCTTTGTGACAACTGCTGGGCCGCTCCGAATCCGACACAGCAAGATTCTGATTCGGATTGTCCCGCGATGCCTGCCTGCGGTACGTTTCCCTGGTTTGACTGCCCCGGCACACCTCTTCTTGAAGATCCTAAGTGTGGTGATGCCTGTGACAATTGTCCTTATGTCTATAACCCCGACCGGGCTGATCTAGATGGTGACGGCATAGGCGATGTCTGTGACCCTGACGATGACGATGATGGGGTGCTTGATATTCACGATAAATGCGACTTGATTCCAGACCCAGATAACAGGGATTGGGACCTCGATGGTGTAGGAGATGTTTGTGATAACTGTAGATACGAAGAAAATCAAGACCAGGCTGACATGGACGGAGATTGTTCTTCCTTCACGATGCCTTACACAGAAGACCCACGCTGTGGAAATGCATGTGATAATTGTCCATTTACTCCTAATCCAGACCAGAGAAATAGGGATGGTGACCGTATGGGAGATGCGTGTGATCCAGATGACGACAATGATGGAGTTGATGATGATGTTGATAACTGTCGTCTGATTCCAAACCCAGACCAGTTGGATACTGATGGTGATGGTGACGGAAACCTATGCGATCCTGACAATGACAACGACGGAATACTAGATGATGGAGACTCAAGTGGATCCGCAAGAGACAATAAGTGCACTGGAGGGGATACAAGCAATTGTGATGATAACTGCATAAACACTGTAAACCCAGGCCAGGAAGATACGGATGCAGATCTCGTAGGAGATGCGTGCGATAACTGCAAGACAATTCACAATCCGGAACAAGAGGATAATGATGACGATGGTCAGGGAGATGTATGCGATCCGGATGATGATAATGATGGCGTTGGCGATGGCACGGATAATTGCCAATTTGTGTCCAATCCTGGACAAGAAGATAATGATGAAACAGACTCCATCAACGCATACGGTCTCTTGGTACAGAACCCTCCGGACGGTGTGGGGGACCTATGTGATAATTGAGACTTGAATCAAGATGGAGTGGGAGATGCATGCTGCTCTGATGGTGCAAAGAACGGAAATGAAGTCGGCATTGATTGTGGTGGGCGTTGTAGCCAAAGTTGTTGCGGTAACGGTTGGTGGGACAGGGATCTTGGCGAAAGTGGGGTAGACTGCGGCGGTCCCTGTACTGGTGACTGCGACAAATGCACACGTGTAATAAGGAGGGGGTCTTCCCAAGGGAAGATTGACCTCGTCTTCGTGCCCGGTGGCACTTATAGAGGCAACATGAGCCTCTTCTTGGATCATGTCGAAGATAGGATTAACAGGTTGGCCACAGCACCACCTATAGATGAAGGAATTGAGAAGTTCAATTTCTACTACGTAACAGCAATAGGAGATGCCAGTGACGGCTGTGGTGGTGAAGCACCTGATCGGGTTGACAACAAGTGTTATTTTGCCGACGCTGTGGCAATCCTGCACCAGAATAGCTCAGTGTGGGATTGTACAAGTGGTAGTCAATTTACTGCACTCGACAGAGACATTTTCTTGCATGAAGCAGGGCACGGTGTTTTTGGATTAGAAGATGAGTATTGTGGTGACACTTATTATGAAGAAAAAGACAACCCGAGCCGTTCGAATATATGGGAGACTCGTCGAGCATGTGAGGACTATACTCATAATGATCCCTGTGACTGTTGGAGATTTTGTTCGGAATGCATAGGAGGATTCTTAGGAATTGGCGATCATTGTAGGTGGTTTAAGGCAGACCAGGGTATCAACACGCCCTTCGGCTGCAATCCACATGAAATAATGTGTGATACTCAAGGGCCCTTTGGAGCAGATTGTACACATCGTATTAGATGGGTACTTAGCAAGTATACGGCTCCTGATCTGCCCGCTTTTTTGGGTCCAGTGCGTATGAGAGGATTCCACAGTCCGGAACACCAGATAAAGATGATAGAGGTTCATCTAAACATAACAAACGATATAATTACCGAACTGGGAAGGAGGATTATTTATGGTTATCCGCCAGACCATCCGTCACTATGGAATCACTTGAATGTTAGCATTCTCTCAGCAGATGGTTCACTGTTGGAGAATTATAGTATTATAGATCCAAGAATTCAGTTCCCTCAGCAAGGGGCACCATACAACTGGTTCGAAGATGACAAAGACTTCTTTTTGAGATTCAAATTTTATGAGAATGTGAGAAGAGCGAAAGTAACGAATTCTAATACTGGCGAGACTATGATTGAAATTGACTTTGGTAAGGACCTTGTTGAATTCTGTAGTGCCATAGACTACAACGACATAGAATGCCGGTCACTAGACCTGGACAATGATGGGATAAAGGATTACGAGGATAACTGCCCCTTAACAGCAAATGCTGACCAGAACGACGCTGATGCGGATGGAACTGGAACCGTTTGCGATAACTGCCCAACTGTTCACAATCCTTCCCAGGCAGATTCAGACTTTGATGGTATAGGAAATGCGTGCGACAATTGTTGGCATATTCGGAATCGTGACCAATTAGACTCAGATACCAGCTGCCCTGCCCCGCCTTACAGCGAAGATCCTAAATGTGGAGATACCTGTGAATACTATTCCGATATAGTCAGTTTGTGGCCTGGAAATGGAAATGCACAAGATGTTATAGGTGCAAATCATGGGACACTATTGAACGGTGCGTCCTTCGCTGGCGGCAAAATTGGCCAAGCGTTCAGTTTTGACGGTGTTGATGACTTTGTGTCCGCCCCCGGGGCAAATATCAATGATTTGCAGCGGCTGACAATTGACACGTGGGTGAAGCTCAATTCGTTGCCAGATCCGGCCATGTGCTTTGTAGCGCTTAGAGGTGAGAAAGCCGGGTTAGGCTATAGAGTGCACGATACTTTCCTACAGCTTGAATTCTATATGAAAATCGGTGACCAGGTACGTCGCATTGTCGCAAAGCGTGTTCTGCACACTGGAGTCTTCTATCATGTTGCTGGAACTTATGATGGTAGTGTTATGCGGCTGTATTTGGACGGTACCGAGGTTGGCAGCCATACAGTAAGTGGGACAGTTGCTCGCGGAGATGGTGTTGAATTTAGTTCTGTCGACGAGCCTCTTGATGGCCTTCTTGACCAGGTCGGTGTCTACAGCAGGGCCCTTTCCGCGGCAGAAGTCCAATCAATCTTTGATGCTGGAACAGCCATTCGTGAGTGCATCTACGACCTTGAACAGGATGGTATTATACGGCCAGGTGATCTTTCGCTATTTGCCTGTTGCTGGCTGCATCCTGCTGTGGATTCCGGATGCGGCGGGGCAGTTCCTTGTAGCGATTGTGACTTTGACTGCGATGGCACTGTTGATCCAGGCGACCTTGCCTTCTTTGCGACCGCCTGGTCGAAAAACTGTAGCGATCCTTCAATTCTGTGGCCGACCTGCCACGCTGGGGCGATGGTATCTAGCTCGCTCGGCGCTCTGGTGTCAACGTATTTGGTGCCGGATGTTAAGGTTTGTTCTGTGACTCTGACATCGCCGTCCACTTCAGACACAACAGAGGCTCTGCCGGCATCAGTGTCGTCCCTGACGGCAGGCCAGGACTATTACGTTGAAATCTGGGCCAGCGATGCAGGCAGCACCAATACAGGTTTGACATCGGTATATGTCGATCTGGATCTCAATCCGTGCAGTGCAGTATCGATTCAGTCAGTTGCTCATGGTGGAATCTTCACGGCATTTGACTCAGGTACGATTGAGGCCTGTGGTATCGACGAACTGGGTGGTTCGTCCCTTGCTGCGGCTGGTATAGAGCCGCAGTGGGCGCGAGTAGCGATTGTACAGATACATGCGGAGGCATCCGGGCCTGTTGGTTGCTCTTTAGGCCAGAGCACCACTGGTGTTGCTGCGTTTGGTCGCGGGCTGATTCCGCCGCCCCAGATAGAGTTCGGCCCGTGCAGTGCCGGCGGATGCCTGCCCGATAGCTATTCGACGTACAACGACTGGTTAGCTTTGGGCAGTCCCGATTGTTGGTGCGCCCCGTATCAGTGCGATGGTGACGCTGATGGTGCCACACAAGGCTTTCAGAAATATCGAATAATGAACAATGATTTAGACATCGTCGCGGCTAACTGGAAGAAGAAGATCGATGATCCGACGCTCGATCCTTGTGCTGACGTCGACCACAAGCCGCAAGGCTCGCAGAAGTATCGTGTAATGAGCAACGATTTGAACATCGTTATTGTTAATTGGAAGAAGAAGGATTCAGACCTTGCCGGCGATTGTCCGAGACCTGAATAAGGAGGTTGGTCTCAACCGGGAAGACGTCACTATATGAAGGGGACAATGAGCTAGAGAAATCACCCGGCGATTCTGATATAGACGGCATCGTTCATACTAACAATGTTGATTATCGAGTTTAATCCACAGCAAGAATCCTCATGGATTAGCCAAGAGATAGATCATGCTCTCATTTGGAGATGAGGATATGGGACGCGATTGCGGCAGAAGCGAACAGGCCAAAGGCAGAAGACAATGGTTTTCAGTCCTTAGGTTTTGCCTTTTCCTTTCCTCTGGTTGTCTTCTATTCTGGCAGGTCGGCTGCCAGGGGCAGGCCAAGCTTACAGAGGGTGACGCTTTACAAAAGGGTGTCAAACTTGAAACCATAGACAAGTCCGAAGCCGAGTTGACAGCATCCAAGCCGTTGGTTGATCCAGAGAAAGATGAAGCCACCCCTGAGGCACCTATGGTTGCAGGACCTCGACCCGGCAAATCGGCGCCCAAGATAGAGTTTGACAAAGTTGTCCATGATTTCGGAGAAGTCGGGCCCGGGACAAAGAGGGTTGGCGAATTCAAGTTTACAAACACAGGAAGCGGCCTGTTGAGAATCACCAAGGTTGACAGGTGCTGTGGCTTCTCCACCAGATTATCCAAGAACGAGTATGTGCCCGGTGAAAGTGGAACCCTGATAGCCGAGTACCACTCGGGTCCACGAACTGGTACGATGATACGAAAGATAGTGGTACACAGCAACGATGAGGAAAGGCCAGACTTTGCACTGACCGTGAAAGCCAAGATCGTCGAAAGAGTTGCTTATGAGCCCAAGAGACTTAACCTCTCGCCCAAGGAGGCAAACGCTGGCTGCCCGAAAATCGCGCTTACCAGTCTTGACAACCAGCCTTTTTCAATAGTCGGGTTTAAGTCAACTGCCAATTGCATAACTGTTGACCATGACTCTTCATCTGAAGCCACAAAATTTGTGTGTCAGCCTACGGTCAATATGGAAAGATTACGAAGAGGCTTGAATGGTGTCGTTGAGATTAGGCTGACTCATCCGGAATGCGATAGAATTGCTATCCCCTTTACCACACTGACAGAATTTAAGATTAGCCCACCGCAAATTACCATTCTAAACGCAGAACCACAGAAGCCAGTAACGAGAAAAGTCTCGGTACTGAGCAATTACGGCGAGGATTTTGAGGTTGAGTCAGCATCGTCCAAGAATGACTTTGTGAAGGTTAAGAGTCAGCAGAAAACTCACAATGGCTATCAGTTCGAAGTGGAAATAACACCGCCTGTGCGTGAAGGCAAGCGGGAGTCCTTCGTAGATGTATTTTCGGTCAATATAAAGGCCGGCGAGAAACTGGCGGTTGTCTGTCGCGGGTTCTATCCAAAAAAGAAGACATATCTTGAGGTCCTAAATGAAGGGCAGAAAGCCTATATGGACTGGACAGAAAGCAACTTCGCGTCTCTGCTCAATCGCAACGAGTATGCAAGTCTTTCCAATTCCACCAAGCGAGAGCTGGAGCAAATGTGGACCAGTTTTCTGGAGGGGCCACGAAACCAGAAATACTATGATGCAATCAATTGTCTGGCAGCAATCGAAAGCAAGAGAGCTGTTAAGCCCCTGCTCAGGATTGCTACAGAACGCGGCGAGAAAGACAACCGTGCTCGATGGATGGCTGTCAGAGCATTAGGCATTATCTACGATGAGTCAGTTGTTCCGGAACTTATCCACCTCGTTTATCACTATCACCAGAACACTCGGTTCTGGGCTCAGATCTCACTGGTGAGACTCACTGGCGTCAACTTCGGCTACGACTGGCAACAGTGGGGAGAGTGGTGGAATAGGGAGAAAGGTAAGCCCCTGTTCTCAGTAGATAGAATAACATGGACGCAAAGAGCCGATTGGGCAGACGAAGACAACCAGAGAGAAAAGGACAGGGTGTTCCTTGACCGTCTCGAAGGAGACAGAAAAGATGGCCCGGCAACTTAGATCTCGTGGGGCTATACCGGCTGTTTTCGGAGTCTGTGTATAAGGGGTTATTCAAGCCCAAGAAATGAAATGGCGTTTGGTCTGATTGTGCATTTGAATATGAATGCCCAGAGGTCTCTTAAGAGAATGTTTGCCGGTGATTTTTCAATATCGGCGGCAAATGTACTCAGACACTCTGAGAGTTTGTCCAACTCGCTTGTTTGCCCGATGGGTATGGCTGAATTGCCACGTTGCTCAAGAGATTCAACTACATATTTGACGGTAAGTATCCCAATATCAGTCGCAGGCTGATATGCGGCATCCTTATGGTCATCCTTTGTGACCTCAGAGAGAATTCCTGATTCAACTAATTCAAAGAGTATTTGCCGTACCAGACGAATCGGTATTTCAAGTTCGTGTGAGATTCTACTAGCATCCCAAGGCTCCTTGCCTTTACAAAAGTTTTTTATCACAAGATGAGTCGTTAACAGCGAAAGCAACTTCTTAAAGGAATAGCTGGCGGATAAGCAATCCTGCTCAAATTCATAGGTCTCTACATTTTGATGGGCAAAGGAAAGTTCTGCGCCAAACAAAACAACCAGCCAGCTAACTTGAAGCCATAATAGAAACAGGGGCAAAGCGGCGAAACTACCGTAAATAGCTCCGTATTTAGCAACGCCGATTTGGAAGTTTATATAGAACCATTGCACAAGTTGAAAAATCGTCCCTGCAACGATTCCTGCCAGAAAGCCGGATTTCATTTTAACCTTGGTATTCGGCATAAAAATGAAAACAAACGTAAACATTATCCAAATAGTGCAATAAGGTAGTAGGCTCAATAGAAAGAAAATGAATGGCCCTAGGGCGTCAAAGATAGAGAATTTTTGAATTATGACTCGAACCTGACTGCTTATGACAACCGTGGCACTGCCAGCCATAACCATAAGAAATGGGCAGACTAACATCATAGAAAGGTAATCGCTGAATTTCCTACCAATGCTCCTTGATGTCTATACGCCCCATATGTCATTGAATGAGTTCTCAATATTGCTCAATACTTTTATGATTGTCCAGAAGAGAAAAGCTACTCCAACCCCAGCGATAAATCCCCCACTTGCATTTTCAAGAAGCGAATTGGCGAAATCTATAATTCTCTTAGCAACTTCTTCTTGACCCTGCATCTTCTTTAGAATCTCGGTTTCTACTCGCTTCTCAAGCCCAAAGCCCTTTGCTACTCCGAACATCATCGCAATTACAGGAACTACAGAAAGCAAAGAATAGAAAGTAAGAGCTGATGCCCTGAATTTACATTTATCTTCGTCAAACCCGCGGACGGCCAGAACGATAATCCTCAAGTGCCTAAGAAAAAACGATTTGGAGCGTGGGTAGTTTTTTAAGCGTATTCGCCAAATATCAGTTTTAAGAAAATTAATGACTCTCGCAAGCATAACAAGTCTTTCCTTAATATCAGGCGGATTAGTGTGTCAGAATCCAACATCACCGCAAAGTATACCTCTTTCATTGGGTAGTTCAAACCACAAGATTACTACTGAGGATAGATTGGAACAAATTATTTGACTCTGAGCTTCATAGGTGGCCGTCTCCAGTCGGTGACTGGCTGCAGCGAGACGAGTCGGTGCCGGGCAGGACAACCCTCTTTTCCACCGCTATAGCCAATCTAACCGGCCCCAGCAGACCCGACTCACGTAGTGGAACATCTCTCCAGGGTTTTCGCGGTGTACCAGAACCGGTAATGTTCGTCCGGCAACAGCGTTGCCCCTCAGACGATAGCGCATCCCCCACGAGGCGATTCGCCCAGGTATTTGCGACCTTGACTTCAAGTATGTTATTTTCCGGTTTGACTGCCTCGGTAATCTCTACTCGATAGGGAGGCTTCCAGACGATTCCTAACGATTTACCGTTGAGGAATACTTCGCCGATGCACCAGAGTCGGCCAAGGTCGAGATAGATCCTACTGCTATCACGAGACCATTGCTTAGGGACTTCAAACTCCTTCTCGTAGCGGGCAATACCAGAGAAATAGCGAATGCCGGGATTCTCGTGCTCTGTCCAGGACATGAGTTTGGCGAATGATACGGAATCCGGGGCTCCCCATCCGACAGGAAAACAAACTCTCCAAGGACCAGTCAACCTAACCTCAGGAGGAATCTCATCTAGTCCAAACTCAGCAGCCCGACCATCACACGTCTTCAGCTGGTACAACCCATTCCTAAAGGCAGTAACATGGGCCTCGCGGCCAGCAACCTCTCGGACCGTGAGTCCAGAGTCTACCGAAATCAGATGAGGCCGACCATTAGATTTCCGAAAGACAACACACAGTGAACCGGCCGGGCCGAGTTGCAGTGGGACGCGAACACCTTGAGCCGTTTGCTCGTACACAAGTTGCTCTACAATTCTTCCCGTATCAGGAAACCAGAGTTCAGGAGCCTTATCCGACACTCGGAAATAAGCATTGACCGATTCCCATCGCAGTCCTTTGTTTCGTATGAAGTAGACATCTGCTTCCGGGCTGCGCCGATGGATGTAATCAAGATCGGCACCCTCTTTCTCGCTGGTATAACTGAAGTCAGGCCCAACTCCTCGCTGCAATAGAATCTGGCGCAAGAATTGGCCCCAAATGATCTTACCCTTGCCACACCGGTGCTCTGATATCATTCTGCCATCACAATCTGCCCACAATGAATCAGCCAGTTCTTCTACTCTCCGGTCAGAATCAGGATAACCGGTAAGTCCGGTTGAACGTGTTGGCTTCGGGCCGACAACGGTCGCCCCCTTCCGCACCAGATCTGCGATCTTCTGCAGAACCTGCAGGTCAATGTCTTCCCGGTTCGGCAAGACCAGCAGTTCATACTGCAGTCCATCCGGCAAGACAATTCGACCATCTCGAACCGACATGCGATCCAGAATCACCTCGGCGTTGACGACGTCATAGTCGTAGCCAAATCCCAGTGACGGATCGATGTGTTTAGCAGGCACGAAATTGAAACCCTGATCACCATAGTAGTAGCATACATCTGCGACGAAGAGCCCTTGTTGCAGCATGAACGAACATCGGGATAGATACTGAATGAAAGGCTTTGCCTTAGGCCACCAGACAACGTTGGGTGTCAGATGCGTTCCGGCTCCGTAAACCCAACCAGGCTTTCCGGCCTCAAGGGGTTGATGGCACGAGGTATGCCACACGACATGGTTCATCCCTTCGCAGAACGCACGGTCGGCGGATGGTTTCAGATCGAAAGGCCCATCCTGCCAATGACGGAATCCGGTAAAGGCTTCCATATGAACCCGCCGGTGACCGTAAATGTGAGCGGCACAGGCTGCCTCTTTGACCACCCAGAGCTGGTCTCGGTCGGTTCGCCACGGCCAGAACTCACCCCGGACCTCATTAATCGACCCCAATGCCTTCAAGGCATCAACGGGGACCTGATGCACAGGAGGGCCAGGCCCTCCCGCCTCGGCTTCGATTCCCAGACCGGCACACCGGGCAAACTTACGAGCCGTCCTGTAGTAAGCATCCACGAGCAGATCGCCCAGAGTCTTGCGGAAATCGTAGAGGAAACGGTCGGTGAGATTCTGGTCTTTGATCGTGAAGCCAATCAAAGCTGGCAGATACGGTGTGGGGTTATAGCCGCGGTATTCTCGAAATTTTTCGATAAAGCCCGGAGTCCAAATGGCTCCTCGCACCTCATAACTCGGCAGATACAGCTGTTTCAAGGAGGTCTTTCTCAGATCTCCCAGGCGTTCCTCCAAGCGACTGGTGAGGTGTTGGATATAGCAACAGGTGGCCTGGCTACTGAAATGATCAGTAGCTAACCCATCTGAGGCTGGACTGGGGACCTTGAGCCGCTCTCCGGTATTGGCGCAGACAAACCGTACAACAGTCCAATCACCAGGTGGGACTTCCCAAGCAAGGCGACCATTTGGATCGAACTGATCCGTCAGGTCAAGTATCGAATCCTTGTCTGCAATAGTCAACTCAGTCTGTCCGGCAGAGTCTCTCCTGCTCGTGGGAAACGCCAAGACTGCCACCTTATGGATGAACAATGGCTGGCCTTGCTTATCTCTTGGCGAATTGGCAGGAATTGTCGGAAAAGGTAACAACTGATTCAGCTCGGTCGGACCCTGAACAACAAGTGATGAGTGATACAGGGCCATACTGGCATTTTGCGGCTTTACCCACGATGCCCCCATATCCCAACTACTACTCACAGCGAGTTGGACGTCCAGACCCAGTCTGTCTGCTTGCCGAGCGATGTGGACAAAGTTCTCAATCCACTCCGCACTCATGAAGGGCGGGCCGGTTGGAGGGAAGGCTTCTTTGAGACCACGAGCGCCCATGTCAAAAACGCAAAGACCCCCTATTCCCATATCGCGCAGTTGCTTGAGCTCATGCTCGATATGGTTCCGGTTAACGTATCCGTTCAGCAGAACATAGTAAACGCAGGGCCTGGCAGATTTGGGAGGAGCCTGGAAACCTGAAAAAAGTGAGATTTCACTTCCAGGAGTAACATCAGTCCGAGCCGCAGCAGTGTTTACAGGCATCCATCCGATAAGCGCGACGGTTGTTAGGGCAAGTACTCTGACCATTGAAGTTGACACGGTGACGTTCCTTTTTGTCCAGGTTCGGCAACTGAGCGTCCCATGTCAGTATATCACAAGTGTACGTACAAAGCACACGTATTGATGAAAGTGTTCGCACGAATCTTAGATCGTGCAGCACCGCAGGGTTATCATTGTTTGGACCCCATCGCTCCGACCAGCCTACTGCAGGCAGCGCGCGGACGGAAGATGCCAAGCATTGGGCTCATTCGCGGCACCTGAAAAGGGAGAGGCCCCTTATCCTTGCGGAAAAGTTGGAGTCTCTACCTTCCGACATATCCGGAGTGTCCAGAGATATCTGAAATAGGGTGAGATTGAACGCCGTTTCGGATAACAAATCGTAGGCTGATTCTTCTGAGATAGTCGGCCGTGTAGCAGAGGAGGTACGAGTTCATGATTGAATACTGTAACCACACAATGTGGGGACTGACCACCACAATGCCTGGGGGCGGGGACGCTTGGCAGCCAGCGCCACACTTGATGACACAAAACGAGCTGGTACGGTTCTTACGCATACCGGAAATCAGCGAAGCCAAGGACCAGAATAATGTCATCGAGCATCTGAAGCGGTACAGGGACCTGCCAAGGATTCGCCTGTGCAATAAGACACTGTACCCGTTAAACGCAATTCTCCAATGGATTGAGAGGCAAACCACCAATGGCAAATAATTGGGTGGCATCGGTCTGATGTCTGGCTATAATAGGATTTGGGCTAACCTGAGCCTAAGCCAGCATCAGAAAGGAGGTAAATCATGGCTAAACAGCTGGTGAGGCTTTGGGAAAGGCCATCATATGATGGCAGGAGATTCACGTACTATCTACTCTACACGGACGAGCAGGGAAGAAGAAGGCAGAAATCTTTAGGCCATGCAGATCGCCGCAAGGCCGAACGTCAAAGGGGACAGTTTGAACGTAGGTTGAGAATGGGAATTGTTGAGCCCGGCTCCATGAAGCTCAGGGATTTTGTGGAGGACAGCTTGACGAGAACCGGTGATCAGATTCGAGAAAGTACCCACAGGGAGTATAGATCAGCGATGGAAGACTTCATCAGAGTAATCGGCAATGTTGATTACCGGAGAGTCTGCCTGAAGGACGCTGAGTTTTATCGCCAAAGCTGCCTGGATAAAGGTAACAGCCCAGCGACGGTCGCCAAAAAGCTTACTGAGATTAAATGCGTCTTTAGTACCGGTGTTGCACGTAAGCAGCTTGATGAGAATCCGCTCAAGTTTATCAAGATGCCGAAGTATCATCAGAACGAGATCAATATCTACAGCGACAGCGAATGTGAACGCATCCTGAGAGCAGCTCAGGACCTCACTGAAAGGTCCAAGGAGCAGACACATCTTAGGTGGGATTTGTTTGCCCTCTCGACTGCTCTGAGGCGAGGAGAACTCCTGAATTGCACGTGGGGAGATATCGATTTCGCAGAACAGACTATAAAAGTCTCTCCGAAGGCGAACACTGCCGAGACTTGGGAATGGCTGATCAAAGATACTGATTGCCGAACACTCCCTTTGACCGATGGACTTACTCAGTTTCTGGTTGATCACCAGGGCAGACAGCCTGAAGGCCATCCTTATGTTTTTGTTCCGCCTGTTAGGTACGAATACATCCAACGCGAGCTTCGTGCCAAGGGCAAGTGGATCTATTCGGACTCTCGACTGAAAGTGGTCAGTAGCTTCAATCCAGATTTTGGTGAGATCTTACGCAGAGCAGGCATCAAAGAAGGTAATTTCCATGATCTTAGAAGAACCGCGATCTGCAACTGGTTTAGAGAAGGCATGCGGGAATACGATGTGATGAAGCTTGCAGGCCATGCCGATTTCAAGACAACGCACAAGTATTACCTTCGTGTCCATGATGATCTGGTTGATCGTGCAAGGCAGGCAGCTGCCCGCGGGTTATGCAAGAATCTGTTGCAAAAGTGTTGCAGCGGTGATTTTGGTCTTCCGGCCGGAAAAGACTACCAAGCATAACTACTTGGTAGCCAATATCTTACAGCGGCCGGGAGGAGTGGGATTGAGCCGCTAACCAACGGAGTATTGATCCGATGGTCCTCCAATGTTGCCATTTGCCTCTGTGCAACGACCAGATGGGAATTACGGACAATCCTGCCTGACATATGTTACTATAATCAATCCGTTGGTCATGAGTTCAGTTATGAAACACGGATTCACCTTCCTGACATATGTCTCACCGGTTATGTGTTATGATACGGGAAAAAATGCTTCGGCAGGAAGGAATCATCTATGGGAGTACG
>SMTZ1_10003428_pt1 | contig 15925 bp, 9 predicted proteins | sample DeeMarSWOR136_30_FD_25667 | JGI IMG/M metagenome (IMG submission 25667)
CTCTCATAGTTGTGGTCAAAAGAAAAGCGCAGATGTTTTCCCAAATTGTAAGACAACCAGGGATTAATCCTGAACCTGCTCCCCAGTCGAGTATTGGCATAATCAATCTGATCGCCGAAGATGGTGTAGGTCGCTAACTGGAGGTTGCTGGTGGGCCAAAATCCAGCTTCAATCTGGAAGTAAGTCAGATCAAATTCACGATTATTGTATGCTTCTCTGGCTTTCCTTCCTTCTAAGTAAAGATAGGACTGCATGGTTCCGCTGTACGAAAACCACAGCGAAGCCCGCTTGTTCAACAGCTTTCCATCCGATTCTTCAAAATAGTTCAAATCATTGCCGACTCTGAATTGTGACCACCACGAACCAGGTTTTGCAATCCAGGTGTAAAGCAGTCCCCCTTCAACATTGCGATAGCCGACCCTGGGGTAATATCCAAGGTCAGCGCGGAATTCTGAGCCCGCTTCTTCGTAGTCCGCCCACCAGCCCCAGGTTCTGGTGTAGTGGTCGTATTCAAATGAGATGAGTCGATCGTTGAAGGTTCCAGAAGGTTGAGCAAAATTGTTTTTTGTTTCCTCGGGATATTTTGTACTGGAACCAAGCACCAGCAGTTGGATTTGATTGGTTGGCGTGAATCGAAAATCCAGGTCGAATCCGAAGACCCTGTTAAAGTAGCCCTTAGCCTCACGATCAGTCACCAAAAGCCCTGCCGTGTATCTGCTGCCAAAGTCTCGTTTGTAACGGAACACAGATGAAGTATTTGCCATATCCAGTGAAGTCGTGCTGGATCCCTGGCTGCCAGGGAAGATGAGATTTGTTATTTCATCACGAACCACGTAGGCGCCGATGGTGTTACCTCCTTCCTTGCCAGTCAGTTTAAGTCCCCATGATGGATCGCGCATTGTTCGTGTATAGATAATATTTTCTAAGGCGGCAAAAAAGTCAGTTCCCTCGGTAAAGAACGGTCGCCGTTCAGGATAAAACAGCGCAAAGGGTTCGTTGATGTCGAGTTGCTGGGCATCCGCCTCGACCTGGCTGAAGTCGGGATTTATTGTTAAATTAGACGTCAGGTTTGGCGTAATTCCCCAGCGTGCGGTCAGCCCAACTTCAGCTTCCTGGCTCTGCTTTTTAAGGTCTCCATGAGGAAAATCGGGTCGTTCATCGGAGCGGAAGCCAATGACTGTCGGATCGAACTCGATATTGCGACCAGGACTGGCGCCCTCGAAGCCCTTTATCTTGATAGACTGGCACATATAACAGTTATTGCTGCGATCCCTGGGGAACAGCCCGATGTGGTAGGGATGATCGCGAGGATAACGACGCACCGCATCGAATCCCCAAACCTGTGGTCCGTCTTTGCGCTGGAAACGGAATGATGAAAATGGAATCGCAATCTCCACCGCATAGCCCCAGTCCATGATTTTGCTGGCACAATCCCAGATCGTATCCCAGCCGTTGTCCTCACCGCTCTGGGCTTCGATCTGATCGAATTGCACTCCCTGGGCGGTTACGATGAAATCAAAGCTCCGACGTTCGTCGTTAAAGGTATCGAGGATCAGGGCAATCCAATCGTCTCCACCTAACGTATCTCGATCTCTGAGGTGGGCTCGAATGGCTGAGGGATCGGGATCATAGCAGCGAAAAGCAGCGTAGAAGTTTTTTGTATCATAAGTGAGTAGAACCTCGGTGCGGACTGGCGGTGTTACGTTCTCTCCAGGTCGGACTTCATATTTTAATTCCAGCACCAACGCCTTCTGCCATGCTGCTTCGTCCAGGACAGCATCAACTGTGATCTCAGCCTCGGTTTTAGGCACAATATAGGGATCTTCCTTGGTACCTGATCCATAGTTGTCGTTCCCCACTGTTTGTCCAGGTAATGATAGCGGAAAGAGAAAATAAGCCAGACAGATTGTTAAGCTGATGAGCAATAATCGGGTAGGTCTCATAGCTGTTTTCCTTTCAAAATGACATTCTCTGTAATATCGAATAAAAAGGATACAACTATAACCTACGGATGATGTTTAGATTTTGTTGCAGAGATGTTGTTACCCGTAGCTTGAGAATCCTGGTACCATCTCGTTGAAATGCCTGTCACGGTTTCAAGTTAAACGTTCACAACCACTTCTGTCAGGTAATATACAACTTCATAAAATTTTTAAAACCTTATTTCAAAATACCCATTTTTTTGATGTTAAAATAATTTCCGGCATGAATTCGATACAGGTAAATTCCTGAAACTAACTGGTTACCGCTGAAATCCCTTCCCTCCCATTGGACAGTGTAATAACCGGCTGTTTTGTATTCATTTACTAAGATCGCTATTTCTTGTCCCAGTGAGTTGTAAATTTTAATTACAACATAACAGTCTTCTGCTAGTTGGTAATTGATGTTGGTGGTAGCATTAAAAGGATTAGGATAGTTTTGGTATAATTCAAAGGAATTAGGAACATCGATAGATACAGATTCAGTAACTTCCAATCCCTCATTTCGTTTTGAAAGGCGAGCGTTAGCAGTAAGTTCTTTATTATTGTCAGAAGGTTTCCCAGCCAATGCTTTTCGATTCGATATTTGTTCTGAATTCAAATCTTCAGTAAGTTTGTAACCTGTTGAATCATTTATTCCCGATCTTACTGTAATTCCATCGCTCCATTCAGACCAATCACCAATTAATCCAGCTCCATTTTTAGCTCTAACTTTTGCATACAATGTTTGCCCAGAATTACCAGTTACCAGGCATGACAACTTAGTACCAAGCCAGGCTTCATAAACAGTTATATTTCCCGGTTCAGATTTTACCAATATTTGATAATCTGTAATTCCCGTATCATATTCTTTTGCTTGTTGCCAGTGAAAAATTACTTTTGTTAGACTGGTGTATTTACCTCCATCTGTTGGAGCTGATTCCATGATTGGTGATGTGCAATCAGCTTCAAATAAATAGATTTTCCCAATTGGAGTAAGAGTAAAATCATTATTCAACAGGGCAGTTTTGGGTGGTTTTGGAGCCAGGGGCAAATCATAAAACGGCGAATGACCCCGTGAGAGGAACCAGAACCATCTTTTAATACCTACAGTGTTTGATTTAAAATATTGACAAAAACTCTGGCACATATCCGCCACTTCCTTTTCTGATCGTCTCCAATCAATGTTGCCGAATTCAGAAACCCATACATCTTCAACATTGCTAACTTTTCGCATAAAAGCTGCCATTTCATCCATAAGAACTTTGAGGCTATCCCATTCAATGATTTGAAAATCAGCATTCATCGGGAATATATGAAAATCATTCACATCTACTTTAACATCACTCGGGAGATGATTTATAAATTGACGATACCAGATTTTGCTATCAGCATTTTGAAAATAGGAGTTTATAAGGTTTTTAAATTCTTGTTTAACACCAGCCAAAAGCCCTTTAAAAATGTCTGGTATAAATAGAAAAGCAATCTCTCCAGGATTTTCAATTGCCTCTGTCAAAAATAGTGAAGGACCCAGCACTTTGGCATTGGGATCCAGGTTTTTAATCAATCGATAATATTTAATATAATATTCAGCATATTGTTCCGGTTCTAATAACAGAAACCAATTCGGCTCGTAACCTATTGTCCAATATTCTCCTTCATATTCGTTACGCTCAATAGCTTTTACGACATATTTTTTTTCTTCATCAAATATTCGATCTAAAACCTCCTGTTGCGTTGGTACTATTTCTCCAGAGAAGAGTTCTTTGAAATAATCAACAAAATAATAAGGCGTTGTTATGGGTTCTTTATTAAGCTGTTTAGTTATAGATTTTTCAATTTCTTTATCAACTAAGTCTTCAACAGCATTCGATAGTTCCTCCCAGGTGAAAGATATCCCAAGTAGCGACCAATCAATGTCAGATTCAGTCTTTGAATCGGGCGTGATATTTTGTATTTGTAAATATCGATCTCTGCCCTGTCCATTGAGACCTATTTTTCCAATAATATTAATAGTAGTCTGAAAATCGCAGTTCGCATCTCCAATATCTTTCCAATGATAGCCCCAGTTAAATGGATTGGGATTTAAAACCCACGCCTCAATATAGATGTGAGTCGTCCATTCAGCGGAAAGGCTTGTTTTGAAATTTATTGTATCCGCTACGACTGATAAGTTAAAATCAGGCAGCGTATCCTGGAACGAAATGCTGCTATGTTTGGTCTTAGCGCGGTATTTGATACCGTATTTCTTATCAGTAAAAGTAAAATTATCGAGTGTATCTTCTAACGCAGTTTCTAATAATGGCTTATTTATAGTCCAGTAATCATCAATTATAGGAATAATGTGTGAGTCAACAATAGCAAGGCAAAGATTTAAAAAGTTTTGCAGCAAATCAACGTCGGTATCTTCCAGTAGATCAAGGATAATCCACCTCCAATCCATCCCCAAACCATCAGTTCGGTAATCAATTTTCCCTACCGTCCAAATTTTGTTTTTTTCGGATGCGGGATAATTGCCGGGTAGATATGAATCTTGCCAATCACGATACCATGTCAGCCCTTGCTGGCCCAAATACATTGTCCCTTCTACTCCTCCTGATCCAAAACGATCATCAAGTTGTCCCGCTGCGTTCCCCCAGTTTAAGAAGATAACTATTGCTAAAATTGAAATGACAATATTTTTTAATGGTAACATAATAATACTCCCTCAACAATTTTTTAATAAATTTATTCTATACAAACTATCAATAGAATCTTATAATAGCCGCTAATTATTAAATTCAAATTATATTTTTATAAATGCTCTTTGGTGATGAATATGTGAATCAGAAAATACTACGCAAGATTCTTAGGAGAAACCTTCCCCTGTCCCTTACCTATCTCGAATCCTGAATAAAGGTAAATTAATCCATCATAATTTCTCACCATCAATAGGAATCGCATCTTGTTAGTTAAACAGCGTCCAGAACTCTATCCCAATCGAAATGTGCGCCCGGGTCAATTTTTCTACCGGGTGCAATAAAATCATGACCTACTATATTTTCTTTGGGGATGGTGTACCTGGTCCTGATGTCCTTAATTAATTCGATCAAAGCCTCATATTGCGCCTCAGTATAGTCAAAATTTTTACCGCCCATCAGTTCTATACCGATACTGAAGTCATTACAACTGCTGTTAACTTCTCTGCCTCTAAGAGAGCTTTTACCGGCGTGCCATGCCACATTTTCTTCATCGACGAGTTTATGGATGCTGCCCTCCCGGCTAATTAAATAATGAGCAGAAACTTTGATAGATTTGGGTTGCCCATCCGGGGTAGTGTACTCGATAGGTTTTCTTAGTAAGTCCAGGTTTTTTTCTAAATCAAACGGATTATTTGGAGCGATATTAACCGCACTTATATAATGCACAACAATCGTATCTATTTCAGCGCTCCTTTGTTTTCTAAAATGCGGCGAAGGCGATTCTACAATGTTCATGTTTTCCTCCCATAATAATATACGCTAATATATCAATCGACAACGAACTACAACTTGATAAAACGCGTTATTATTAAATAATCGAAGTAATTCTATGTCACTGATGGTTTCGGTTTTTTTCGAAATATTAATAATGCTAATAGAATTCCTCCAAAAGTAATTAAAATATCGGCAACGTTAAATATCGGCCAGCTAAAACGATCGTAATAATGTAAGTGTATAAAATCAATCACATATCCACGCATGATGCGTTCGGATAAATTTCCTAAAGCGCCAGAAAGAATCAGCATTAATGCCACCAGCCACCATTTCGAATCCTTTCTGACCTGCCAGATGAGTATTAGCAGGAAAAGCAACGCGACACCGGAAAGACAATAAATAATCCATTTTCTAGTATTTGAATGGATAGAATGCAACATACTAAAAGCGATCGCTTCATTTTCTGTGTATCGCAGCTCTACAAAGTTGTTAATGACTGTAATTGCAGCCGAATATTGTAAATGTTTACTTGCCAGCCATTTTGTTGTAAGATCACAACTCGTGCAGATGATCACTAAAGTTATTAATACTAAAATTTTTAATTTGTTACGGCTCATAATTTCTTTCTAAAATTAAAAATCACTACTTATTGAATCACTATGAATTAGCAAGTCAGATTAGAACAGTGAATTAAAAAAATTACTCATTTAGTCGAATTATCCTCAATTAGGTTTAATTTTTCAGTGTCAAATCGCTGATATTAATCAGTAGTAATGTTGATTGTATTTGATTTAAGAAACATGAAATAAGACAGTTAATTAGTGCTTGAACGAAAACACACCTTTGTGTCATTTCGACCGAAGGGAGAAATCTGCAAATCCAATATTTGTGTAAAAACAGATTCCTCACTTCGTTCGGAATGACACTTTTACTACAAATTTAATAGTTTTCGTTCAGACACTAATTAATTCACATTCTCCAAGAAATAACAAAATCAGTTCTAATGTACAAAAAAAAAAATTAAAAATCAAGATTTAGCTGACACAATTTGTAAACGGTCAGTTTTGAGAAGGGAAATAACCTTTTAAAGTTCAAAAATTTTGAAAGGTTATGCTTACCAACCAATAACTGAGCCATTAGCACAAATTAGACTTACTTTTTTTAAAAAATTGAATTTTATTCTTGAAAATGTAATTAAATTTATTTAATATAGTAGCATCAAAATATTAACTAATAATCTAAGGGAGGATTTCATGCTAAACAAAAAAAGTTATTTCGCTGCTTTCGTAACAATTATTCTCGGACTAACAGTTCTGCTCTCTAATGGTTGGACACAAAAAAAGAAGCTCACTTACAAACAGGTTTTTCAACGAGGTGAGCCCCGATTGCTCGGTTCATTACCTCGTATTCAAGGATGGCTGGATGATGATCACTATCTGGAAATGCGATCTGATGAAAATGATGAAAAAAGCAGATCTGAATTATTAAAGGTCAATGTAACCACAGGAGAGACGTCTAGTTATTTCGATGCAGAAAAATACAAAGATAAGCTGCCGAAAGGATTTTCATTGCTAGACAATGCCGGTCAAACAGAAGATTACTCCGGCTTCTTATTTAATAGCGAGAATGATTTGTATTATTTTTTCACAAAAACGGAAGTTTTTAAACAGATTACAGCCACTCCAGCTCCTGAAAAAAATCCCAGGTTTTCCCCCAATGGTAAATATATCGCATTCACGCGCAACCACAACCTGTATGTGCTCGAGGTCGAAACAGGACTGGAGCGCCAATTAACTGATGATGGCTCGGATACCATTTACAACGGTTGGGCTTCCTGGGTATACTATGAAGAGATCCTCGGTCGTGGTTCTCGCTACGCGGCATTTTGGTGGGCTCCCAATAGCGAGATGATCGCATTTCTTCGTTTCGATGACAGCCCGGTCCCAACCTTCCCGTTATATCGAGCTGATGGTGTTCATGGTGAATTAGAAAACACTCACTATCCCAAATCTGGTGATCCCAATCCTTTTGTCAAATTGGGAATTTATCATTTGAAAAATAACAAACTTGTTTGGGTAGACATTGAAGAAAAAGCCGATCACTATGTTGCCTGGCCCTTCTGGACTCGCGACAGCAAACAACTTTTCTTTCAATGGATGAATAGGGGGCAAGATAATCTCAAAATTTATTCAGCAGATTCCGAGACAGGAAAGATTAAAGAGATTTACAATGAGAAACAGGACGCCTGGGTAGAGTTTTTTGAAGATCTATATTTTCTCAAGGATGGAAGCGGATTTTTATTAAAATCCAATCGAGATGGATGGGACCACTTGTATTACTACGATCTGGAGGGCAACTTAAAGCACCGCTTAACCGCAGGCCAATGGCAGGTTAGAGACATTGCGCTGGTAGATGAGCAAAATAAAACAGTCTATTTTCGCGGTACCAGGGAAAACTCGACCGAAACTCATCTTTACAGGGTGAATTTTAAAGGAAAAAATTTGAAGCGATTGACAAAAATCGAAGGTAACCATCGCTGTACAGTGTCACCTGGGGGAAAATATTTTATTGACACTTACAGCAATATACGTCAGCCAACAACAATCGATCTCTGCTCCATCGACGGCAAATTAATTCGAAATTTAGGTAGTCAGAAACTTGACATAATGAATGAATACGATCTCGGAACGGTTGAGCTATTTACCATTCCTTCCGGTGATGGCTATGATTTACCAGCAATTTGGGTTCTCCCCCCTGATTTTGATGAGTCAAAGAAATATCCAGTGATCTTTCAAATTTATGGTGGACCTGCTTCAGGGACTGTTTCCAACTCGTTTATGAGATTGAAATCACATTATTATGCCCAAAACGGCATTATTGTCATCAGTGTGGATCATCGTGGTTCAGGACACTTCGGCAAAAAAGGTGTGGCATTAATGCACAGAAACCTGGGCAAATGGGAGATGAACGATCTCATTGCCGCGGTAAAGTGGCTACGAAAAAAACCATTCATCGATCCCCAACGCATGGGAATTTCTGGCGGGAGCTATGGCGGCTATACCACCTGTATGGCGCTGACTTACGGAGCTGACTATTTTACTCACGGTATCGCCCAATATTCGGTGACCGATTGGAAACTTTACGATACCGTTTATACAGAAAGATATATGGACACACCGAAAGAAAATCCCAAAGGTTATGAGTTCGGCTCAGTATTGACCCATGCTGATAAATATAAAGGTTATTTACTAATTACCCATGGCACCATGGATGATAATGTCCACATGCAAAATACAATTCAACTAATCAGCAAACTGGAAGATTTGAACAAAGATTTCGAGTTGATGCTGTATCCCAATGCCCGACATGGCGTCGCATTCCCCAAGCGAAATCATGCTGCAAGAGAAAGCGTGCAGTTTTGGTTTCACCATTTTTTGGGAAAAAAATTAGATGTTGAGAGTTAATGTTATCAAAAAAAATCATCTACTACTAAAACTAAAAGAGACAAAACGTCACTAAAATAACTCTAGAGTCGAAATTTACAATTTGTTTCAAAAAGGAGAGTCAAACAAGTGGATAATTCTAACCAGATTAAGGTTCAGTTTTTCACAGACATATCTTTTATTCACCCTGGAATTATTTTAGAAATGAATGGCAAACGAATTCTTGTCGATCCCGGGCCGGATAAGAATAGGAGAAGGGCTTATTATTGCCTGTCCAGGTATGATATCCCGAATCTTGATGCAATCTTAATATCCCATTATCATGGTGATCATTCAAGCTTAGCCAAAATGATTCTGGAAACGAATCAATTCAAGGGACCTATCATTTGCCATTCAGCAACAGCGGAAATTATGAAAGCTTATTATGATAACATTAAAAATTACTCAAATCAATTTGTCAAACTTGATTACGGTAAAAGTAAAAATTTATTTAACTCAATTTGGATTACGATTTTTAATGCAGGACATGTCATCGGTTCCTCTATAATTTTCATAAAATACAGAGATAAAAATATAACAATTACAGGTGATCTCGGAGCAAAGTTCTTACCCATGGTTCGAGAGCCGGATAGAATTTTCCCGCCTCTGCCCATCGATCTTCTTATTGTCGATGCAAAGCAGATTCATAAAAAGAAAATAATTGATTCGGAAATCCATCCTGTCGGTGATATTCTTTATCACAAAGTTAAAGATTGTTTTCTGTTTGATGAAGGCAATATCCTTATTTACGCACCGCTTGTGCAAATCCCTTCGTTACTCTATTGCCTGAACTATATTTTTGAAAATAAAAAATTTCAGGATATTCATGACAAAGTATCTTCTATTCATCTCGATCCACAACCAAAACTTCTCGAATTATTAGATATTTTTAAGGACTATAGCTATCTCTTTGATAAAGAAGAACCTGAGCATGTTCATTTGGATACTAATCAGTTAAGTTTTGATAAGCTAAAAGAAACTTTGCCAACCGAAGAAGATGAAATCCGTAATTCCATTATTATTACACCAAATCGAGCTGTTTTTGCCCGATTTTTTGAGATGTTTAAAAGGTCAGAGAAAAATGACGTTCTTTTATTAAATGACAATATCTATCATGCATTAAAAGATAGTAGTTCAAAAATCGATAGGTTTTGCAATATTCAAATTAAACGACTTCCATTTTTACATTATCATCCTGATATTGAAGAGCTAATATACTTTTGTCGCAACATTAAAAATTCCATTGGTGTTGAAAAAATTGTATTATATCATTACCGAGACGCGGGGATCGTTGAAAAATTTAAAGGTGAAATAGAAAAAAAAGTCGGAGGAAATGTTGAATTGGTTCATCATTTAAAAAATAATATGATCGTAATTTAGGACAGTGAATAAATTACACCTTTGGTCGAATAGTTAATATTGATCATATTTGGATTAAGAAATATGAAATGGGATAGTTAGTTAATCCATGTCCCTTAACATGATCAAAATTGAGACAAGCCCGCTTTTTTGAATCAAAAGCGTACTATTAATTACAATTCTGTCAGTGCATGGCTATTTAAGAATATTTAAGTTATCGTACTTAACTATTTTTGGCACATATCTTGCATATATAAAGGCATCAAGTTAATGTCAAAGATCATAATTTAAAGGACGAAAATAATGAAGAAAAGGCGGATTAACATCTTATGTCGCAGGGACATCAATGGAGCTTTAAATCGACATATTACCAGTCAATTGTTTGAATCAAGAATTATGGAACATCCGCAACAGGCTCTGGAACGAACATTTTTCAAAAAGGACTCTCTTATTCAAACAAATAAAAAGAAACCTTGAATTCATAACATAGCCGATATCTCTGTTACAATCCAACCCCTTAGACTCCCCCCTGGTCTGAGGGGTTTTTCATTTATGGGTGTTCTCATACCATGAACTTAAGAAAAATGGCGCCTGAATTGTGATTATATTTATTGTTGTTGTGACTAAGACAAATTAATGCTAAAATAACAATATTATGAAAAATCCAGCAATTTCCAATTAATTTATTCAGAAAAGTTTTTTTAGCTTGACAATGTTTAACATTATTATTATACTATGAACATTGAATATAGCTTTAATGAAACGTGAGACGGCAGATGTGAGACTAAAACCAACCACCAATTTAAACTTCTCACGTTTCACGTCTGACGTTTCAATTTAACTACGGAGGGATATTAAATGACGGCTACAACATTACCCGAAATGTTTCTTGATACTGTCATAACTCACGGCTCGAAGACTGCATTAATGAGTAAAGTCGAGGGACAATACCAGGGATTCAATTACCAGGAATTTGGAGAACGAGTTAAAAAGTTAGCTCTGGGCCTGGCTTCGTTAGGTATAAAAAAGGGAGACCGTATTTCATTGTTATCTGAAAATCGACCCGAATGGGCAATTGCTGACCTGGCAATTTTAGCGCTTGGTGCCATCAATGTTCCCATCTACCCATCCCTGGGTCCAAAACAAATCGAATATATTCTGAACGATTCAGAGGCAAAGGCTATCATTACTTCCACTCCCGATCAAACAGGCAAAATTGCAGAAATAATTAAAAATCTCCCGGTGCTAAAACATATAATTTATATGGAGCCGCCCGCGTCGCTAACTGAGAAGATGCTGTCGTTCAATGAAGTATCTGACAAGGGTCAGGAATTTGACAAGGACAACCCGGATTTTTATGATCAATCGATAAAATCTGTGACCCCGGATGATCCGGCCGGCATTATCTATACATCCGGAACAACCGGAAATCCGAAAGGTGCGATTTTAACCCATAATAATATTCTTTCAAATGTGATGGGAGGCGTAGCAACGCTGAAAATCGGCCCTGATGATACCTTCCTATCATTTTTACCGTTGTGTCATGTGTTTGAAAGAATGGCAGGTCATTTCTGTGCCATCTCTGCTGGTTCAACAATCGCGTATGCCGAAAGTATTGATACGGTTGCTCAAAATCTTGGCGAGGTGAAGCCAACCATTATGACCAGCGTGCCGCGTTTATTTGAAAAAATGTATACCCGGGTTCTGGAAAATGTCGAAGCAGGCGGTGCTGCAAAAAAAAGGATATTTAACTGGGCTATTAAAACAGGAACGAAGTATGTTGAAGCAAGCGAACAAGACAAAGTAGGAGGTGCGTTAAAATTCAAGCACAACCTGGCTCATAAACTGGTGTTCAGTAAACTTCACGAACGCGTCGGTGGGAAGCTACGATTCTTCATTTCCGGCGGAGCTCCACTTCCAAAAGACATTGGAGAATTTTTTCACTACGCCGGCATCAAAATACTCGAAGGATATGGTCTTACTGAAAGTTCGCCAGTCATCGCAGTGAACCTTGAGGAAAAATTTAAATTCGGGACTGTCGGTCCAGCGCTTGAAAAGGGTGGTGTCGAGGTTAAAATCGCGGATGATGGTGAAATTTTAACCCGTGGACCTCATGTCATGAAAGGGTATTATAAGAAGCCGGCAGAAACAAAAGAAGTCATTGACGAGGACGGCTGGCTCTATACTGGTGATATCGGGTTTCAGGACGAAGACGGTTACCTGGTGATCACTGATCGCAAAAAGAATATCCTGGTGACGTCAGGCGGAAAGAATATTGCTCCCGCCCCAATTGAAAATTTATTATTGACGAGTCCATTAATCGATCAAATCCTTATCATCGGTAATAAGCGTAAGTTTCTATCCGCTCTTATTGTGCCAAATTTTGAAGCCTTACAATCTTATGCGAATGAACAAAATATTTCGTCTAAAGCTAATAGCGAATTAGTCACCAATCAAAAAATTTACCAATTCGTTGCTAATGAAGTTGAGCGACTTTCTGCTGATCTTGCTCGCTTTGAACAGGTTAAAGCTTTTCGTTTGTTGCCAGAACCATTCACTATCGAAGCGGGAGAATTAACGCCGACGTTAAAAATTAAGCGAAAAGTTGTTGAGGAGAAATATGCAGATTTTATAAATGGAATGTATCCAGAGTAGTAGATTATATCCATAATATCTTTTTCTTCTAAATATATCGGTAAGCAGTCAGTCATATACTGTTTACCGATTTTTTTTAATATCAAAATTTTATTGACAACTATTAATCTCAAAAATTCCAATAAAAACAAAAATCGCACCACCAAGGCTTAAAGAACACAAAGAAATACAAACTTATATGAACCCAAAAACTCAAGATCAATTAAAGGAAATAGTCAATTAGCAATAAACTGTACCTACCGGTACTAATTTGATGAAATATTGCCTCTCTCGGTACATTTGATAATTGGATCGATTCAAAATAATGCAAAATTAATTAGTTAAAATATAGTCGGTTACAAGCTTAGGAAATAATAGAAATATTTTTGGTCTGGCGTTTGCAAAAAGGAATGGTAAAATACGGGATCCCAACTTTAAATCAGCAACAAAAACAAAACCATTTAAGGAGACAAAACCATGAAAAAGTATGCCTTAATTTCGCTGTTGATTTTTGGACTACTTATTCTATTAATTATCGGGGGATGTTCCAAAAGTTCACCAACTGATCCGGATCAGAATGAGGAAGTAACTGAACTGGATAAACCTTATGGCGGATACGATACTTCGGATGAACTGCCAGCCTTTGGAGACCCGGACATGACGGTCGCATTTAACGATGATGAAGATGTTATAGATGACATCACGCTTGATCCTGAATTTACCAGTTCTATTGATTCTAATGGAGTAAATGCCTACTACGTTCGAATCACCTGGGGCTTGCTGGAAGGCGACTCGACAGCAACAGATGTAATCAATTGGAATGGTTCTGCCAGCATTACCCGGGGGACATTAGGCATAATGAAAAGAATCTTATTTGAACGCAATGATAAAATTGTCCTTCCCCGCCCTGATCGAAAAACGGTTCAATGGATTTCCAATACTGTGCCGCATTTTGATGGAATCGTTCTTGTTATACTTGATCGCGACACGTTAAATGTTGATGGAGAATTTACATTTACCACTGACTTATTTACACGAACATTTGCTTATGAAGAACTTGATTCTCTGGACCTTATTGAGACAGTGACTACCCAGGGGCATCAAGTTTCAATTCAGGCTTATAACAAAAAAGTGATACCGTTTGGTGGTGGTTTCCTGGAAGGTAAATGGATAAGGAAAAGGAACCATGGTGGTATCTTCAAGGGAAGATGGATTAATAATATCGGAACCCGCGTTGGACATCTGCGAGGTATTTGGGGAGTTAATCGATTTGGTGAGAAGGTTTTCTTTGGAAAATACATCAATCTCAATGGCAGATTCGGTGGCTTGATGGCTGGTAATTGGGATTATGGCGATGAAGGGGATAACAAGGGCTGGTTCGCTGGTCGCTGGGTGAATCACAACCTGACATCAATTGGTACATTGAAAGGTCATTGGAAAATCAAACCTGATAGTGAACGACACGGTTTCTTTCATGGAAAGTGGATACGCACTCGTTAAGGTTTACCATGATGTGAAACGTGAGACAGCAGCACTGAAACGAAATATACTCAATTAGGTTTAATTTTTAAGTGTTAAATCGTATATGTACTGATTCCATCGCTTGGAGCAATGGAATCAGTATGAAATTCTAATACTTAACCGGCATATAAATGTCTCACGTTTCACTTTATTGTTGTTATCAATTCACCATTAGCTATTCACTTCTTGTACCTCTCTTCAACTTAAAAAAGCAGGGTCATGGATGAACAATCCGTGATCCTGCTTTTTTTTCTTGACAATAAAGATAAATTCGTTTATATTTAATCATTGGTAACTTAATGTGAAAAGGAGATAGAAATTATGGATGAGAAAGAAATTGAAAGTAGTTTTGAGGACATCAAACAACTATTTCGAGAAACTGATCTTATAATCAAAGAAACCGCTCAACGACAAAAAGAAACCGATAAGCAACTAAAAGAACTTGGCAAGCAGATTGGTGGACTCGGCAATAAATTCGGGAGTTTTACTGAAGGCATGGCATTCCCTTCGATGCAGCGAATCCTGATGGATAAGTTTAAAATGGAGTTTGTAAGTCCACGAGTTAAAGTGCGCAAAAATGGCGAAACAATTGAATTGGTTGTTTTCGCTTATGCGAATGCGGAAATTAACAAAGTATATGTCGTAGAAGTCAAAAGTCACGTTCGGAGTAATGATTTAGAAAAGATGATCGATGACCTGAAACGGTTGCCCCGGTTTTTCCCTGAACACAAAAATAAAACACTTTATGGTATCCTTGCTGCTGTTGATGTGACGGATGAGATGAAAAAACAAATTTTAGATTCTGGTATTTACCTCGCGCTTATTCGAGATGACACGTTTTGTTTAGATGTCCCGGAAAATTTTAAGCCGAAGCGGTTCAATTAGGATAAAATGAAGTATTACTTCTTTATTTTGAAAAAACTCTTTTCCCTCAACTCCGCTAACCTATTTTTTGCTGCTTCAACTAAAAAATGATTCTCATTATTCCCTTTTTCCATTGCGATAAATTTTTCATAAGAGGAAAAAATCGGTTAGGTTTCGCATTTGAGCATGAAGCTCAGGTGCTATAAAAATGATAAGAAGAAATGTAAAGATTTTTTTCATTGGTTATCCTGATTTTTTATTGATGATTTTGGTATAACAATCTGTTGGCTTCATCTATCTGATGGGCAAAAATTCTTCCACCAAATAGAAATAATCCAACTGATGATATTAGCTGGACTCCACTTTGACAGTGGAGTCCAGCTTCTTAGTGAAGCCTAAATCTCACCGGCACGGAAACCCAAACCGCAACTGGTTGCCCCTTTGCCTGAGCAGGTTTCCATTTTACAGATTTAATTGCTTCCACAGCAGCCTCATTACATCCACTTTCTCCAAGGGGAACAAGTATCCTGGTAGCTACAACATCTCCATTTTCACCAATTTGTGCCTGAACAGTCACTGTACCTTCAATACCAGCTTTCCGAGCTAATTCAGGATAAATTAAATTTTTCTGAATGGCTGCAAAACCACCGAT
>SMTZ1_10005355_pt1 | contig 15923 bp, 15 predicted proteins | sample DeeMarSWOR136_30_FD_25667 | JGI IMG/M metagenome (IMG submission 25667)
ATTTTAGTTCTTCTTCCATACCAAGAAGTAAATTCATGAGATAATAACCAAGAATTTTCTTTTGAAGTTATAACTAAACCAATGGCATTATAAGTTCCTATCGAATTTTCAACTTCCTTTGCATAGTAAAATTTATCCCTTCCCTTCTTTTCCCAAAAGATTTCCATTTTAGCATTTGGACCCCAAATCTCGTCATAATCATTTTGAGAATGAAGTTTAATCAGCCCTTCATGTTCATCTCCATTGTATTCAACTTCTTTAAACCAGATTGGCATCTTATTAATGCTTATATTACATTCGGGTTTATTGTATACGTAATAATTATATTCCATTATAACACCAGTACAAATATCTTTGTTTAAAATAAGTATAAAATTACTTTTTTAATAAAATTATAAAATTAAAATTTTTATTTTTAAAAGGAGATAATGAATTATTTATTCAAAATTTCATTTCCTTCTTCAATCCATTTGCTAATTCTATCTTCAGAAACACCTTTTATTAGTGTTGCTAGTTCTGTAGGATTTTCCTGTACAAGATCTTCAATAGTATTTACACCTAACTCATTGAATTTCTTTACTGTTGCTGGCCCTAATCCAGATAATTGTGTTAAAGGAATTCCCTTAAGCTCCTCTTTAGTTTTTTCGATAACTTCTATTTCTGGCTCAATAAGTTTTTCTTTAGGAATAACCTTTGGTTTTTTAATAATCTTTTTAGGAGTTGGTTTAGCTTTCTTTGGAGTAGTTTTTTTAACTTTCTTGATTTTAGGTTTAAACTCTGTCCTCTTTTTCTCTTTTTGAACGAAAGGTGTTCTAGGTTTTTCTTTTTTCGGTAATTTCTTCAAATTTTTCAATTTTTCAATATTTTCATCATGAATTGATTTTCTAAAATAATCTATTTTCACTTTTAATTTCTTAATCTCTTCAATCGATTTTCCCGCTTTTTTGATTTCTGGCAAAGAAAAGCCACATCCTTTCCTTTTCTTCCTATCTTTTGATGGTGATTTTACCATAGATATGATTTGTTGATTATTCTCCATCATCCACGCACTTTTAAAATTATTATAATGTGATGTAGATAACTCTTGAAAGTTTTTATTTTTTACGATTTAAATTGATGAGATTTGAGAGAATAAATTAGATAAGATTTTAAAACAAAGAGATTAAAGGGATCTACATTTGTACAATATCTAATTGTTCTAACTTTTTTAATACATCATTGATTTCAGTTAAGCTTTTATTAAAAATCCTGGAAATTTTAAGTGGAGAGTTTTCTCCCGTACATTTTTGAGCAACTTGAAATTCAAATTTAGATATCATTCCCATTGATAAAATTTTTTCCAAAACATTCTTTACAATTAATGTTATTGGAAAAATTTCTGCTATTTTCCCCCCATTAGTAAGATTTTCAATATCAGCGATAATGGTTTGAAACCTACTTTTTTCTGTAGTAGTTCTGAATATTTTAATATCTGATTGATGCTTTTTCCAAAATCTGATAGCAATTTTCTTTATTACATCTATAAGTTTATCCGTGTTATCATCTGCATCTGAAATTGAGCAAAATAATATTCTTGAAAGAGGGTGATAATATATTACAATTGTTGAATTTTCTGACTCGAATAAACGGACCATTTCATTTCCTTTCTCTCCTTTAGCCATCATTTCTTGAATATTATCTATTATCCGGTTTATTTCCTGAAAAAAACCAGGTATCACATCATCGGGGATTTTTTCTTTTTTGAAATCTTTAAATCTTGATTCTAAGATGGAAATACCATTATCGCCATCAATTAAGTAGATTCTGTATATCAAAACTAATCTTAAAAGAAAGTGATTTTTATATTACCAAAATAATAATAATACCTTCTTAAGAATGTTCACATTTACTTTTAAGAATAATTAAAAATAAAAAGAGAAAACATTATTGATATTATAATAAATTTTAAGGTTTTGTTTATATCAATGAAGAAAATAAAACAAGTCTTTTTACTTAACTTATTTATATTTCCCTTGGTTACATGTTTCCTTTTCAGCTTTATAAGCCCTTTATATACAAATAATCCCTTTTTTGTAGCATTAAATAATGATTCTGGTGTTTCACACTATGAAATTAAAAAAAGTGTGACTTATAAGGTCGAAATCAACTTTTCAGCAACACAATTTACAGGTGGAGCAACATGGTATTTTAAAGTCCCAAGATTAAATAATCGTGATCCAAACTCGAATTTAACAGCATACTGTCCTCCTTACCAAGAGAGTTCTATCTTGTATAATAATATAACAGGATATAATCCTAGTGAACTTATTTTAGGTCATCATGATAAGTATAATAATACTTATGATTCCTATAATTCAACTTTAGCACCTTTTCAAAGTGTAATACTGAGCCAGAAATATTCAATAAAATTAAATGAAATACATTTTAGCGGTATACAAGATGCAGATATTGGAATTTATCATTATTCTGATGAGATTTTTGATCTATATTGTAATAACTCAGATCCATTTTATAATCGAAGTGATCCTATTCTTATTGCAGCATCTAATAGTATTGTGAATCCTTCAGATAATCCTGTTGAGAAAGCCAAAAAGATATGTGACTGGGTTAGCAATTACTTAACTTATAATAATAGTCTTTTAGATGAAATTGGAGCTTCAGCAGCTTATGAAAGCAAATCAGGAGATTGCTCTGAATTTTCTAGTTTAATGATAACATTATTAAGAATCCAAGACATTCCTGCACGCAAAATTACAGGTTTTATTTTATCGGATGAATATTTATTTAAACCAAAAGTAGGAGATGTATATACTTTTACCATGGGAAAAGGAGATCTACCCACTATATTAGCACATGCATGGGTTGAATATTATGTCCCTAATATCGGTTGGATTGCGTGTGATCCAACATGGCATAAAGTTACTGGAGATTATTTCAATAAAATAGACTTTCTACATTTTAACTTCAATGTCGGTTCTTGGTTTTTTTATCCTCCTAATTTAAATTACAGTGAATTTGCCTTTCCAATTATACATGCAATAGGAGTAGGTGATTATGATTATGATTTTCAATTTAAAGCTACGGTTCTTGATACGGATTATTTATTCACAAGAAAAAAGAGAACTAAATCGGAATATTCATACTAATTTTTTTTTTCCTTAAATATATGTCTGGATTAATTCTTTCAGATTTTTAATAAATTTAGGTATGTATTTTTCAATTTGATCTATTCCTAAAAATCTTTCAACAAACAGAAGTAAATAAAGATTGTATTTATCAACATGAATTTTCTTGAAAATTATCTTTTTTGACTCATCAGTAATTCCCGAAGATATTATAAAGTCCTTTTGTAATAGTTTAAACTCCTTAAACGTTTTATATAAAGTTTGAAAATGAGGTGCTGATATTTCAAATACCTTGCCTGAGATTTCTGAAGTAGAATAATTTGATAATATAATTCCATTTTCATTAAGTAAAAGCAAGGCATTTGAATCTGTATCTTCAGCAAGAAGTCTTAATTGATGTTCAAACAGTTCTCGATTCGGACTTAGTTGTGAAAGACCATATGAATAAGCTGAAATTAAGGACCAATGATCAAAAACAGAAGTCTGAAAAATTTTTATGAAAAAATTTTCATCTATCTTTTCAATTTCCTTTTTAATATACTTAGAACTTTTATTGATGGTTTTAGAATTTTTTAAATCGGGATCAAATTTATTTAAACATAAAACTATTGGTGGAAATTCATCCATTTCTTTAAGTGAGGTTAAAATTTTATTAAATAATTCAAGAGCATCTTTTATTCGTTCTGAATCTTGAATATCTATAAAAAAGAATAACAAATCCACATTATATAAATAAATTTTACTCTGTTCAAGAAATCTATCACGATATTGTTTCTGGCCCCCTAGGTCCCAAATTGAAATTTTAGAATTTTGTTCTTCAAATAATACTTCATTTGACCTTGAAATTCCTTTCGTGGGTAATGTTTTTATAATTTCAGAATATTTCTTTTTTACTCCATGTAAAAAACTTGTTTTTCCAGCTTGGTCTAAACCAACAAATAGAATTTTTAATTGGCGTTTAAGAGAAAATGGATCTTTCATATCTTTAGTAAAATCAAAAAGTTCATCTCTTAAGTCATCGATCATTTCCTCATACTTTTTTAAAGTTGCTTCTTCTTGAACTCTTGAAGCCGCTCTATCAATAATGACTCTTAAATATTTCATATTTTCATAAAAAAATATTTTATCATCTTCGTCAATTAAAACAGTAATGGTTGCTGCTTTAGCATTTCCTCGCGCTTTTGGATCTGGTATTAAAAAAAAGTAAGTTAATCCATTTAATTTTAGATCAGGAAAAGGAAGGATTCCAAAATAATTAACTCCTTCGACTTTATTGCCATTTTGATATACAGCATCACCCATTAAAAGACTAATAGTTTTCATAGCTATTAATAGGCTAGATGACTCATCCATATCAGCTGGCCAATATATTTTTGGGGTAGGCCCATCGTCATCAAACAAACTAAAGACAAGAGATTTTATGATACTTCTTTTTTGTTCAACCATAACCTTTTTAGACTTCTTAAATTAATGTTGAATTCTTGAAATAAATAGATCGAAGGAAATCCACTTATTAATTAAAAAGACTTTAATTTTATTAACTTTTTATACGATAAAAATTGATTTAAAATAATATAATATTCTAATATATCAAAATAGATTTTATTATTAAATCTTTTTAACCCGTCATCAATCCATTTTATCTAAAAAATCACGGTATAAATTTTAAACAGATTATTTTACTATTTTTTACCGCATATTTTAATATATTCTTAAGATCATTTGTTTCTATATCGTATTTACTCATTGAAATGATATCTAATACCCCATTTTGAATTATAGATTGAAATTCACCTTGTTGTATCAAACGATCTTCAAGTTTAAGATTACTATTTACTGAAAAGTGAGCGGAATTAGTATAAGAGCGCTTTTCTTGAGTAATAAAAGATTTTGTTTCTTTTGGGAAGTGAATTAAATCTAATCGGATAAATCTTTGCATTGCTTTATTTGAACTACCTTCAATTAGTCTATAATTTTTACTAGAAATGACACTTTCTTCATCACATAATTCTTTAAGTTTCAAAACTATTTTTCTACCGTAATTAAACGCTTCAGAAGATTGATGTAATTCTAAATTTGTTAATTTTTTCACAGTTTCGTTTAATCCGACGAAACCAATACATAATTCTTGATTTTCCATTGGAAATATTGATTGGTCTGTAATATTACCACTTAAAAGTGGTAAGTGTTTAGTTTTTAGTCTTTTTTCTATTATTTTGTATTTCTTATTTAAGATTCCAAAACATAATTTTAATTTATCAGATAAAACTTCCATAAATTTATCTTCATTTTTTCCCAAATAGGCATATCTAGGAAGATTTAATGAAACTTTCTGCAAAATTCCTTGATTAATATATGCATTACTAGTAATTTTACTAATTTTATTCATAAACCAATCTGAATTCGAATTAATAAAGCGAGGATAATGATAAGTTCTAATTCCGTCAAATAGCGTTTCATAATTAGTAGCGAAATCTTCTAACAACTTCTCATTAAAAATAACTATATGTTTTGGATATACAAATTTATTTTTATTATAATCTCCTTCAATAAATATTTCTGATAACGCAGTAAAAATGTTTAAACTCTCTTCAGTATAATCACTATAGACTCCTTTATAATTTCCGTTTAAAGAAATCGCAGAAACTTTTTCAAGCTCTTTCAATAGCAATGGAATACAATAAAGTGAGACTTTTAAAACATTTTTACTGGTCATCATAGCTAAATGACTTAATTGATGTATTAGATGTTTAATATCGCGTTTAATCTCATTTTTAGACAAGCCTTTCGCATATGGAGCCAAAAAAATGTTAATAAAATCCAGATTTTGAATACCACATAATTCAGTCTGCATCATTCCTAACCAATTTGCTAATTGAATTACAGCTTCATTTAGGTTTATGGCAGGTCCAGTTTTACTTGATAAATTCCATCCTTTTAATGGAGGTATCCCATTTTTTAAAATAATTCGAGGATCCCAGCATACTTGATATGGTCTCGAGTCAAAATATTTTAGTTGATGAATATAGAGATCTCCGTATAAATGTGCTTTAGACTCTTCGTCATTTAAAATTCTTAAAAGTGTATATTCCTCTGCTAATTGATTCGCTGCGATGTGATGTATTTTTTCAGGATTAATTAGAATTTCTGTCTCGATTTCAGCGCCTTTTTCTAATATAGCTTCATAATCCATTACTGGCATACCAATTCGAGTATAAATCTTCCTTTCTTGTTCAAAATGGTTTTCAGAAAGAATTGAACAAACTATTTCTCTAATATGTGGTCCTGAAAGGAATTTTATTCCTGAACTAATAATCCTGCGCACAACAAGTTCCGTGATATGTTTAGCATCACCTTCATTCATGCCAGTTTCTTTAATGATACTATTAAATATTTTATCAGGATCAAATTTAGTCATATCCCCTTCAGTACGGAAAACTTTTGGTAATAAATCCATTTTAAAGACGTTCTTTTTTTAAAATATTTAATCTTGTTAAATTATCATATTTTAAAGTTTTATCTCCCTAATAAAAAATGTTATTAACAGATTAAACTTCAATTTTAGATTATATCAACTCCATATTTTATAAGATTTAATCAATATTTCATTACTCTCTTCTTCTTATTTTAATAAAAAATTAAATATTAATTGATGAAGATGGAGTTATCAAACTCTTTTTTAAAACAATTTTTTTCTGAAATTTATACTCTGCTAACACAAAAAGATGAAAAAGTTATAGAAATTTGGCTTGAGATTCCGGAAGTTATCTCATTAAAACAGTTTAATAATTTTGAATTGAAAAACATTTTAAGTAATTTTGAATCGATAACCATTACAAAAGGTAATTATATAGATTATATTGTAATCGATAAGATATTATTTATTACGGAATCCTTCAAATTTTTAAGTTTAGATATACAAAAGCTTTCAAACTTATTAGATTTTAATGGTTTTGAAGCTCTTATTAAACAAATTTTACTAAAAAATGGATATAATGTAGTCCAGAATTATAGATTTAGTGATAAGACGGATTTTAAATTAAATACCTTACAAAATAGATATGAAATTGATGTAATAGGCATATCTGATTCCCAAGTTTTAATTATCGATGCAAAAAAGTGGAAACGTAAAGATTCTTACAGCGCGATAAATAAAGCAGCAAATTTGCAATTACGTAGAGCTTTGGCTTTAAAAGAAAATCTGGATATCTTTTCAAATTTGATAAGTAAATTATTAGGGAAACCCAGTTCGATTAAGACCAAATTACCATTCATCTTAATACCTGTAATGGTGACTTTGGAAGATAATTCAATACGAATAAGTGAAAATAATATCCCTTTAGTTGGTATCTATCATTTTAATTCTTTTTTACAAGAATTAAGAATTAATTTACCTTATTTTAATACAATAAAAATAAACAAGATGTTAATACAAAGAAAATTATTTTAAATAATTTATTTAGAAATCCCTAAATATTGTTTAACTTGCTTTTTAACAATATTAGCAGCAAAATTGATAATCCCACTTTTCACACGGGGATTAGATAGAATAATTAATATCATATCTTTTCCTAAAGAAGATTTTATATCAATTGGAGCTAAATCTAATACCCCATTAGTACCTCTTACTGAAATATTCATTAATCTACCAGCACTTAACCCTTCAATAATGTCTCTCCCAATCATAGATAAATTCTGACCTATAGTTGCAAATAAAGTATCTGAAATGCGTGAAGATATTGCTGAAGCAAGAATTGTCCCATCTCTTTTTATGATAGCTGAAGCTTCAATATGAAGATCAAGTTTAAGAAGTTCTTTTAAAATCTCATTCAAACTCGCGGGGGATATAACAGCTTCTTCTTTTTTTTTAATTTCTGCTTTTTCTTCTGATGGTAGTTTTTTAACGGTTATTTTATTTGAAAGGAATTTTAACACTTTTGACATATCTTCTTCTAAGCGCTTTTGTTTTATTAATGAAGCTTCAACCGAAGGTTCTTTTACTTCTAATTTTTCTTTTCTCGTTGGTTTAATGGCTGTCCCATATACTGATTTTGAAGCAATTATAGATCCTTTAAATGGTGTAGGAGCAATTTCTTTTAAAATCTCTTTTTCCTTATCCAAATCATCATATTCTGTCTCTACTTTATTATTTGAAAAATCAAAATCTGAATTATTAAAGCTTTTTGATTGATTCTCGCTTTCATTGGTAATAACGTCTTTTGGAATTTCTTGCAAATCTAATTGATTTGGATGGATAATTTCCTCTTTAATCTTTTTCGATTTGGACTTTCCACTAGCTTCTTTTGTAGGCGTTAATCTGATTCGTGGTGGCTTACTTGATATTGGAAGTAAAGCACCACATTTTCTACAAATATGAGTTTCAGCTTCGTTATTAGTTGCTCCGCAATTACTACATATTATCATTATTAACTTAAAATTATCTTCGTGTGCTTTAATAATACAAATTAGATCTTATTAATGTAATTTTTTATTAAATATTATAAACCTATTTTAGACTTAGACTTTTAAAGATAATTGTTATATGAGAATCAGGAATGGAATTAGAATTAGTTATTTGTATAATATCTCCTGCAATAAATTTGCAAAAGAATCAAAATCCTCTCGATCTACATTTGGATCTTGCTTTAACATCAAAATATAATAAGGGGGACTTCCTGGTTTTAAACTTATTTGTTTGAAAATGAAGTTTCTTCCGAAACGTTGGACTACCATTCTATTCTCTTCTTGCTGTTTTCCTGGTAATACCTGTGTGAATTGGAAGCTATCATTAAGAGTCAAGAAATATGGGGTGCTAGCTGAGAGTAAATTTTTTGATTCCTCATTCTTATAATACGAGCCTATGATGAGAGAGTTGTCATCGATTAGAACTACTCCTTCTGAATTAACCTTTTGAGCAAATTCATTAATAGTTTTTGCAATTAATTCTGATTTTGGATATAAATTAAGTAAAATCTCAGACATTGCTTTAATTATTGAATTAAGATCATAAACAGAAGTAGTATAGAAAAATATATTCTTGTAATCTACTGCGCTTTTTAACTTTTCTTTTATTTCTATTTCAAGAACCTTTAGCTCATTTAAAGCATTACGAATAAGAGCAGGATCGTATTTATGAAGAAATACATAGATTGGAGGGGCAATTTCAAGCTTCTTAAATTGTTCAATTACATCTTTAAAATAACTGATCGCTTCAGGTATTCTTGCTTTATTTTGAATATCTATTACGTATATAGCTATTTCAGTACTATCAAAATACTTTCCTGGATTTTTTAAATAAGCAATACGATATGATATTTGGCCCCCAAGATCCCATTCTGCTATTTCTCTCCCTAAAAACTCAAATATTCTTCTTTGTGCTCCTCTTGTTGGCTTTAATAAAGCAATTTTGGAAAATTCTCTTTGTAAGGCTAAGATTATGGTTGTTTTACCCGCAGTATCTAATCCAGTGAATAATATTTTCGATGGCTCAATTTCTTTCTTTTCTTTTATTTCTTTAGCTTTTGATAAATATTGAATTTCCAAAATAAATTCACCTAGTAATAATCAATGTGATTAACAAATATATTCTTTTGTAACTTAAAAAATGATACGATTCTTTAAAAATTCTTTTGTAAAAAGTTCTTAAAGTCTTGATAATTAGAAATTTCGATTGAATTTTTAAATTCTTTCTTCTTTTGAATTAACTTCAACGAAGCAGGAACTTTTGGTATGACATTAATTAAAGAAATTATTTCTTTAGGAAATTTTGCGGGATTGGCAGTTTCAAAACATACAGCTTTAATAGTTTTTTGCTCTGGAAATTGAGCACGATATAGATTTAGAGCAGCCCATCCGACAGCTCCGTGTGGCTCAATTATTTTTTCATAACTTTTATAAAGTTCAATAATGGTCTTTTTTGTTAATTCATCATTTATTGAATATGATATGATATTTTGTTTCATCATTTCCATTTGAGGTTGCCTAATTAAATTACCGTTTTCATCAATTTGACCGTTATATAAATCAATTAACCTAGCTAAATTCGAAGGATGCCCAACATTCATAGCATTTGAGATACAATTTTTTGACGGTACCACTTTTTCATATTTTCTTGTATCTAAGAACCTTGGAAACTCATCATTTTCATTTACAGCTGCTATAAACTTCAATACAGGTAAACCCATTTTAAATGCAATTAATCCTCCTACTAAATTTCCGAAATTTCCCGAAGGAACTGAAAAGAGAATTCTTTCTTTCTTACTCTCAATAATTCGAGAATAACTCCAGAAATAATAAAGAACTTGAGGCAATAACCTACCAAAATTAATTGAATTAGCAGAAGTTAAATTAAGAGAATATAAATTATCATCAGCAAAAGCTTTTTTAACCATTCTTTGACAATCATCAAATTTACCATTAATACCTATAGCAATTATATTTTTTCCTAAAGTAGTCATTTGCTTCCTTTGTAATTCACTAACTTCATTCCTTGGATAAAGTATAACCACTTTAATGTTATTCATTTTATAGAATGCCTGAGCAACAGCACCGCCCGTATCTCCTGATGTAGCAGTAAGAATAACAATATTTTTATTTTCCTTTGCAAGAAAATATCCCATAATGTTCGCTAAAGTTCTAGCTCCAAAATCTTTAAAGCTACAGGTTGGACCTCCATCTAGATAACAAATATAGTTATTATTGCCAATCAATTCTATAGGAACTTTAAAATTTAAAGCCTTTTGTATAATAGTTTTAAGAGTAACTATAGGTATTGATTTACCGATTATAGGAGTCAATATTTTTATAGCAATATCTTTAAACTGGAGATCTTTAAATGAGTAAATAATCGATTCGTCTAAAACTGGAATATCATTTAACATATACAAACCATAATCCAAAGCTTGCCCCCTAAAAATAGCGGTCTTTAAGTCTACTTCAGGAGTATTATAATTTGTTGAATGAAATAAAATATTTTGATTATTCATTTTTATCTACAACATTAAAAATTTCATTTAACTTTTTAATTACCTTTTGGGGAGTTTCTGCACCATATATCATATCAGATCTTCGATCATCTAATTTTTGATTTGCTAATTTTGAAGACCATCCTTCAACACTAGATAATGCTACTAATGGTTTTTCATAAATCCAAGCAAAACACATTTCTGATAAAGTCCCCGCTTTTCCGGCAATAGCAACACAAGCATCACCACTTAAAACCACAACTATATTCCTAGCTTGAGAAAATGGAACAGGAATTACTATATCAATATATTTATTTGCTGCAGATTTTTCTTTAAATGGTATAATCCCTATTGTTAATCCTCCTTCTTCTTTTACACCCTTGCAAACTGCTTCCATTACCCCTGTTAATCCACCACATGCTACAGCATAATTATTTTTCGCTAATAATCTTCCTAATTCCGTAGTTACCATTTTAGTTTTCTGGTCAATTTCACTAGCTCCTATTATTGAAATGGTAGCCTTATAAGAGTTTTTATAGTTAAAATCCATCTTATCTTCACCATTATGTCAGTTAATATTAATTATAATTTGATTACTTTATGAAGATCTTAATTATAACTCAATTATTAATTCTACAAAATTTACTTCTAAGAATATTTTATTTTAACAATTGCAAGAATATCATTTATTATAGCAGATGCTGCTTCATAGCCTCCAGCGCCTCTCCCAATCAACACAATAGGTCCAGCATATTCAGTATTCAATTCAATTACATTTAAGGTGCCATTGATATTTAACGGTGAATCCTTTTCGATTAAGCGTGGTTCAACAATTAACCTATTGTTTTCAGCGACTGCTAACGGTTTGATCACAAATCCTTCTGATTTTGCTAGTTCAATAGCATGAGGCGTAATTTTTGATATACCTTTTATCCTTACATCTTTAATACTCCTAGACCATCCTAATAAATGATTTGCTAAAATAACTAACTTTCCAGCGGCATCGTATCCATCAATATCTAAATTAGGTTTTACCTCAGCATATCCCAATTCCTGAGCTTCTTTTAAAGCAGAAGAGAAATCAATATTCTCTGCTGTCATTCTGCTAAGTATATAATTTGAGGTACCATTTAAAATGGCTTTAATCCCGGTAATATAGTTTCCAACCAAGCTTTTGTTAATTGACACAATTGGGACACAACTTGCAACTGTCGCTTCAAAGCTAACAATACATCCTTTTTCTTCAGCTAATTTCATTATTTTGTCATATGCTAAATAAAATGGTCCTTTATTTGATGAAACAACATCTTTCATATTATTTAATGCGGTTATTATGTGGGAAAGTCCTGGCTCTCCAGTTTCTGCGTTCGTTGGTGTAGCTTCAACGATAATATCTACATCTAAATTTGAGATTTCTTCTTTAAATGTAAGATCTTTCTTCCAATAAGCTAACTTTCTAAAATTTTTTGCATTTTCGATTATTTCAACCAAATCTAATCCAGTCTGATTGATTAGAGCGCCATCATATTCGAATATAGCAATTAATTTTATTTCCAAATTTAATTGTTTCCTAAAAAAAGGATTCTTTTCTGCCATTAACTTGATAAAGCTTTTCCCAACATTCCCATAACCAATCAAACAGACTTTTGCTTCCATTTTATCAATGTATTTATGAAATTATCAAATTCTGGATTAAACATTCATTGAAACCTTATATTTTTTATGAAAATTCAGAGCTTCCTAAAAAGTTTTATAATATTTATAATAAAAAAAAGAAAATCAATTCTTTTTAATGAAAGATTATGATTAACCTGTTGATTTAAATAAAATATTATCTGAACTCTTTTAATACAATTTCTATTTTCTAATATTATGAACAAAGTTTCACTTGGACCTTTACTCGGTGGAATTATTCTTTCTCTATCTAATGGGTTTGTTTTTGGAATTGTTTTAAGTGCTTTAAGTATTATTCCTTTTATAATTAGTTTCCAAGTTTTAAAATTTGGATTTGATAATCGTAAAATGCAAAAAACTCAAATACCTAGGACAACTGATATAAAAGTTAAGGTATAAACTTTTTTCCCTAAAATTTTTAAATTAATTAAGAGCAAATTAAGAATAAATTTTTTTCATCACAAATTTTTTCTAATTCGTTGATTAAATCCTCTTTTGACATAGATTCAGGAAACACTATTTTTAATTTTACATTACTAATCTTTGCGACGTCAGTGAATTTCGCATGTAATTCGGATACATTAACATTTTTAGAAGCTAATCTTTTAATGGTATCTAAAATATCAGTATCAAAAACATGTCCAGTCATTATTGCTATGATATTTCTCTTCTCAATGTCTACATCAATACTTTCAATGTGAATATTTTTTTTTTTGAGTTCCTTTTTAATATTAGCTAAATTTAAATCGAAAGTATCTTGATTTAATTCAAACGTGATGCTAACAGGAACTAAATCATTAACTTTCTTATCGTGATAATGAAGTACTCCATAAATATTTCCTCCATTTTCAGATATAGGTCTAATAAGTTCTATTAAACTTCCTGGCCTATCAGGTAATTTTACTTCTAATTTTATCATATTATTGATAAAATTCATTTATGTAAAAATATAAAATTTTACATTCCCGGAGGATTGTAACGTAAAAATTCAGGAATTCTTGCACCACATTCAGGACAAAATGTAAGGCCCTCATCAATTGTTTTGCGACACTCAGGGCACTTTATTTTACCAGGAATGCCTGTACTTGTTCCTAGAGCCCCAATTCCCTCTATAGTTTGAGAAAAAGACGTCGATTTAACTACACCTTTATGCTTGACTAACACAATAATAAAACCTATGAAGAATGCAGTGGATATAATCGTTAATATACTATATCCCAAAACAAAAATTATTTCAAAATTTTCATTATAAGTATGAATTCCTGTAATATTTAAATCAAATCTATAAATTCCTGGCAATGTAAAGAAGCTTGGTTGTGCTTTTAAAATTATTTCCTGAGAGATATTGTTTCCAATTAAATCTACGGTTTGATTCACATGAGAGAAACCTGAATTATTTGATAATTCTGATAAAGAGCAAAAGATTATTCCTGTTTGATTTGAAGAAACATTCAGTTTTAATTGCCCCTCTAGCCAAACTATTCTTGGAAAAAAAGTATCAATTGAGAAATTACCATTCGTTTGTGATAATTTTAAATAATCCTTTTCAACGTTATAATACCCAAATTTATGATTCTGAAGAATCAAACCAAACGTGATAACGAGAATGATTTGACTTATTAAAAATACACAAAAAAGGATCTTTTTAGATTTTTTATTTAGGTTGATCATTAGCTTATTAAAATTATATTAAAGTTTTATAACAATTTCAGATTCTTTCCCATTATTTATTTTTAATAATTGGGGTTCTTCCTTAATAATCTTTCCAATGACTACTGCTTTAAGTTTAAATTTTTCAAATATATCAAAGATTTGCTGAAATTTTTCTGGTGCTGCGGTTAAAATATAAGAAGTTGTGAGGTACATTTTAATAAAAGTTTCTAAATCGTATTTCTTTTCAAGTAATTTGGGTGGAATTTCAATTTTATTGATATTTATATTAGCACTTACTTTTAGTTTAGAAAATCTTATTAGTTGTAAAATAGTTCCAAAGATCCCTCCGTTTGATATATCTTTTGATGCATTAATTAAATGTGTTTCAGCTATAAAATTCATAGACTTTCGTTTTTTTATAACCTCCTCAGAATCTTTAAAGGTCACAGTATCCCAATATAATTTGCTAGCTTTTCCTATTTTACCATCAAAATCTACTACTAAAATAACATCATCTCCTGGTTTAGCACCTTTCGCCGAAATATAATCTTCTTTTTTAATTTCACCTATTATTGTAGAACTTAATTCATAACACTTACTTTTTGGATTTGTGTGCCCTCGAATGATTGGGACTTGAAACTTTTTTGAACCATCACATATTCCGTCTATTATTTTATATCCTGTAATCTCATCTTTATATGAGACAATTATACTTGCTGCAATAGGTCTTCCCCCACAGCAATAAATATCATCTACTCCAACAAGTATTGAACTAAAGCCTGCACCAAAAGGAAAGTTTTCAATAAAGTCTGTCCTAATTCTGTCAGTTGTAATCAAGATATATTTTTCTTTATTCTTTATTGATGCGGAATCTTCTCCAATGTCGGAAAATATTTTATTTGATTTAAATGAGTTTTTATCAATATATTGAACAACTGGATCAATATCTTTCTTTTCAATAATATTTTGATTATTTCTGATGCTTTCTGCAATTTTTTCTAACATCTGATGTTTCTAGAATAAAATTATTAATAATTAATTTTCCTCTAGTGCATTATCATTAAAGATAAAAAAAATAAATTCTTAATGCTTTAAATAATGGAAGAATTAATTAAATCTTCAGTTATAAATGGATTAATCTTCAGTGCTTATGATAACTTAGGACCTCAACCAATTTATTGTTTTCCTGAATATGTAAGTAAACCAGAATCAGATGATAAAAGTAGAAAACAAGATTATTCAAATATACTTAGGTTAACACTAAGAGATTATACCCAAATTTCTATTAAAAATCTCACTCTTCTAATTGGAGATGGATCAATATTTAAGAATGTAGATGTTGAAAATTTTCAATATTTTGGCATAATTCCATATCCAGATTTTAGTTCAACTTCATTAACCTATTTTCATTTCCTTAATAGAGATGAAGAGGATTTACCGATTGCTACATCTTTTTCAATTCTAATTGATGAAAATAAAAGAAGTTTCCTATACAACAATATGGAAA
>SMTZ1_10003431_pt1 | contig 15922 bp, 17 predicted proteins | sample DeeMarSWOR136_30_FD_25667 | JGI IMG/M metagenome (IMG submission 25667)
GCTGGTGTGATCATTGCAGTTGTGGTCATCATTATGAAACGGAGGTGAGGCAAAACACAGGCATCGGTGTTGTATTGTCTTTCGGATTTGAGTATCTACTATACTGACAAGAGGAATAGAGGCAGCTTCAATTCACCCAAGATGACAACAGCCAAGAGGACTGGCCTCCTTTTCTCTCATCACAATCCCGAAATGGCCATCTAGTAGATGTACTATCGAATAGACCGTATACCTAGCTTGCAGACCCTGCTCTCTTCTTGCGTAGCATGGGACCATACTTTGCAACTACAAGAATCACCACAAGGACCATGACTCCACCAAGAATTACAATCGCCATCGTCTCGCTGAGAATGAAGACATCTCTAGAAGTACTATATGTCCCTCCTGAGTCATCCATGCCAAAGAGAGTGATGTTAGTAGAGCCAGGTGCATAGTCGCCGGTGTTGAATTGCCAGGCTATTGTGTTGCCAGTGACAAAGTGGACTTGCTCACCATTGAAAAACACAGTCAGGTTTTGGACCTCAGCTGGACCGCTCCCTCGAATGGTGAAAGATCCCTGTATGATATTACCAAAACCTATCCCGACGTTTCGGTCTACAGATAGTGATAGTGTGCCTTGTCCGTTGACTTGCATTGGCACACCGACAAAGAGAGCAGCAGTGATCAATAGAAGACTGGCAAGTGCAATCCTTCGAACCATGGTGGTTACTACCTCGCAGATGCTCCTGACTGGCCGTAATTAAAAAGTTATGACGAATGTTCGAGTCCGAATCACTTGATTCTAGCCACGCAAGACCCTCCGTGTGCTCTGTCTTCAAGCTACAGTGCTGCTAGAGAGTATATAGGCACCTACAAAGTCAACTATCCGCCAAAGAAGAATCCAAAGATATTGTCAAGCGTCATCATGAGTATGAATCCAAGCATGAGTCCCCATGTTGCCACACGTGCGTTTCCTCCCGCGTGACTCTCCGGAACTATCTCATCACCGACAACGAATACCATGGCTCCAGCTGCAAATGCAAGTCCATATGGTAGAAGCACAACTGCAATGAACACAATGGACACTCCAAGGAGTCCCCCTATTGGCTCTACCAGTCCTGTAGCAAAGGCCAGTATAGCTGCATATTTTCGCGAATAGCCCTCTCGTACAAGTGGTGCTGCAACTGCAAGCCCCTCGGGGATGTTTTGAAGTCCAATGGCAACTGCCACAGAAATGCCTGTTAATGTGTCTCCAGTCCCAAAGGAAACACCTACAGCAAGTCCTTCAGGAAAGTTGTGGATGGTAATTGCGAGCACAAGCAACCATACCCTCGACATTGAAGAGGAAGGTCCTTCCAATCCCTTCTCAAAGTGGGCATGGGGGATGTACTTGTCTGCAACGTGCACGAAAATCCCTCCCAGGCTAAAGCCTAGCCCGACTATCAAGATCACTCCAATCCAATCAGCAACATAATCAAATGCAGGCACGAGCAAGCTGAAGGCTGATGCTGCAAGCATTACCCCAGCAGCTATGCCCATCATAATATCTAGGGTCCTTCGACTGAAGCTTTCCTTTATGAAAATCGGCAAAGCACCAAGACCAGTCGCTCCCCCTGCAAGCAGGCTCGCCAGAACGCCTAGTGAGATGGGATCTGTGAACAGTTGCATGAAATCAGAAATATTCCACCTCCTCTTAAGGAGTCTGTAATCGGGAATCATTGGAACACGTGTTCCAAAGGAATAGCGGGCATGGTAGAACTAAAATCATGCATCGATTATTAGACATGTGTAGGGATTCTGATGATTAGCAGGGAGATGCGAGTGTTCTTTGGATTTATCATCGTATTCTTTATTGTCTTGATATCAGGAATCGTAGTCTTTGCTATCACATCTCTACTACCTGTTTCTGTTCCAATCCTGGACCCTCTCTCACCCAGTGAAGATTCTGTAGATCACAGTGTAGAAACAATCGAGGCTGGGAATCTATTACTGAATGCGACGGCAGAATATTCTGGTACTATCCCACATCAACCACCGATTAACTTCGATATGCGTCTAGCAATTAATATCACCAATACTGGTAGCAGTGACATCGATGATTTTCGAGCGTGGAAAGCAAGTGTCTTCTATTCAGACTCAGAGCTGTTCTATACCTTCAGTCTTAGTCCTGATGGGAATTCTACTATAGCCGCAGGTGATAGCATCACACTCTACTTCAATAATAAAGGGGGACGGAATCTTTATGCATCATTCTGGCCATTTGACGAAATCTACACTCGAATACGCGTCACATTTGACGTTGACAGAGAAGCTATCCTTACGACGCCTCTTTCATTTGGCGATTTCGCAATTGAATAGTGTGCTACAGAATTAGATGGTGGGCCCGTCGAGATTTGAACTCGAGACCGACAGGTTATGAGCCTGCTGCTCTACCAAGCTGAGCTACGGGCCCTGTGAATACGACAAACAACACTCACGCTTTGCATTTTTGATATTAAGGTTGCGAATACCTGACATATTTGCCCGCGCATTCAGACAAGTTTCTCCGACTTTAAATCAGAGTGGTAGGAACGCACAGGAAACTCTGCCGGGATTAACCAATGATTCTGCTCTTCACATCTCAACATTGCACATGGTGTGATATCGTTAAGAACATGATAGAGGATGAGAGTACAGATCTAGGTTGTAGAGAACCACTCTTTGAGGTGAATGTGGAACACCATAGTCATATCGCTGAGGCCTACGGTGTCCTGATGGTGCCAACTCTAGTATCTAGGAGCAATACGCTTTCAGGGGTTCCATGTCAGGATGACCTTCGTGCATTCCTGTTGCGGTCACTCACTGAAACTATCGCGGAGAGGAATGAGGGTAGAGCCGCGAAAGCAATTCGCTCTGCACCAAGGAAGTTTGAGCTTCGAGCTCTGTTGAGGACATCTGTAGTGAAACCTCTGACGGCTTCTGCTAAATGAGTCGACTATCAAGGACTGCTGCGCAATCTTAATAACAGCATGTCCGAGTCCGATGCTCCAATGCCCCGGTAGTGTAGTCCGGCCCAGCATCTAGGCCTTTCGAGTCTAAGACCCGGGTTCGAACGAGTTGATGATTTTTCATCTCTTCGAAAATCCCGGCCGGGGCACCATTTTCTCTCTGTGTTATTCTCAAGGCTAGAACCGTATCAATGCTAGTGTTTAGTATATGCGCCCCAAGAGCATGAAACCTGCTTTCGGTAGCTCGGAATGAGTGAGTAGAGAAGATATCTACAGGAAGCAGAATTCGTATCATCAAGGTGAGATTGTAGTTTGAATGCAATTGTAGCAGCAGTTGATCTCAGAGAGCATAAGCAGGACTCTGTAAAATATGCGTGCAATCTCATTGGTGGAATTGACGATATCGATGTTTCAGATCGCGAGGTCGTAATCAAGGTGGGTGTGTTTTACCCTGAAAGCGGATGGTATTCCACAGTCGAAACTGTTGAGAGCATTATCAAGGCATTCTCACATGCCCCGAGAAAGTACCTAGTTGAAACCGACAACTATCAGGGGACTGGTACTGAAAGACTAAAGGTGTGGGAGTCTTTATTCTCAGATACTGTAATCCCTGTGAACCTCTCTGACGAAAACGAAACCAGTCCAGTCAAGGTTCCGAACCCAATCAGAGAAGTAGTCATCGACCTTGCAGAACTAGTCTTGAAACCTCGCGTCTTTGTCAATACGCATGTAATGAGAACCTATGAGAAGGGAAGCATTCTCAAGAACCTCTTCGGTCTTCCGCCCACTAGAAAGAAGGTACAGTATCATAAGAATGAGATTTTCTTCAACCTCCTAACAACGCTCTATGAGGCTATTGGAGGCATCGACTTATCTATCCTGGATGCTACCTACTTCTCGAAGTTCTCCAAGGGGAAGGGAGCGAGAACTCGAACTGACATTCTCTTTGTTGGACGTGATTCTGTAGCAGTAGAAACTGTTGGCTTCCATTTCGCTGGCATCAAAGCACAAAAGAACCAGGTGATTCAGTCATTCGTTGAGAGAGGACTAGGAATTGGAGACCTTGATAGAATAGAAGTCGTTGGTGTTCCCATTGACAAGCTCGAGCGCAAGTTTGGAGAAGCAAGAAGAGCACTTGAAGCAGAGATAGATTCGACACCAGAACCTTGGTCAGCATCAAAGGCAGTGGATGGCCTCATCAAAAATGGCTACTTCAAGTTACCCAGTAAGAGAACAATGTCAGAAGCAATTGCAGCTCTCAAAAAAGCAGACCCTAGAGCTGAGAACAGAGATCAGATGATCTACACAACCATGAAGCAACGTTTCGACAAGGGGATGCTAAAGGGTGAGAAAGGAGAAAATGAATGGACCTTTTGGACTATCTAGTCAAGAGATTCAGTTGACCCCGTTCAAGCGCGCTAATGATTGATTCTGATTCCATTTGCACACTATGTGATTTTAAGAAGCATATTGAAGTCTGCTGATTCATACGAGTGGGTCAGCGCTCCTGAAGATATGATATCTACTCCACTCTGAGCATAATCTTTGATGTTGTTCTCATTTATACCGCCGGATGCTTCCAACAATACCTTGTGTCGAATTTCCCGTTGGCTCAATACTTGGTGCACTCCTCCTGCGTCTTGGGCTGTGAAATTGTCTAGGAGTATGATATCAGCACCCGCTTCTATAGCCTCAATAGCCTCCTGAAGTGTACGGACTTCACATGATATCTTTTTGCTGAATGACCCCCCAGCTCTTGCAGCCTTGACAGCCTCACGTGCACTTCCAATTACAGCAATGTGATTGTTCTTGATCAAGACCATATCATCAAGTGCATAGCGATGGGTGTCTCCGCCCCCTATCTGTACTGCTCTCTTCTCGAAGTACCTGAAGCCTGGGGGTGTCTTTCTTGTGGCTGCCACCCGTACTTTTGGATTCATCTCTCTCGCAGCTTTAACTATTCTATAGGTCTTTGTTGCTATTCCACTCATTCGCTGGATGATATTGAGACAGACTCGTTCCACTCCTAAAAGAGTGCGTGCAAGGCCTCTCAGACTAACTATGGGTTCTTGAGGGCCCACCCAATTTCCTTCGAAAACAAATTCCTCGTAATCCAGGCCTGTGAGTTCAGCGATTGCAATCGTTTCCTTGACCCCTGCCAGTACCGCCTTACTCTTTGCGTAGATTGTTGCAGAGCCTAATGCATCCTCAGGTATTGTTACAGTGGAGGTCAGGTCCCCTGTTCTGATGTCTTCCTTTAGGAATCCCTTAAGGGTTTCAATCACATCTGATGGTAGGTTGTTCACAACATCACACTCCTCTAGCATCTGGGATGCTCTGGGTTCCTTACGATGCCTTTTCTGGGGGTGGTTTCCCCAAATATCTCTGCTTGAAACGACATGAATTCGACTTCAGGATTCTTCCAGAGGTCCTGTGGAAGTCCGGCCTTATTGCAGGTGTGCTCCAGAAACGTCCTCACATCCCATCCATATTGTACTGGGACTTGTGGAAGCAAAAGCCCGCGCATCGTGCCGCTGCTAGCAATCAATCCATCCCTCCCTATTTGAACGAGATTCAAGAGATTCTCTGGGCTGGAGTATTCTAACTTTTGTGGTGGAGTGAGAACGCTTAGGTCAACAATGACTTGGTCGAGCTCCGCAGGACTCATTGGCCTAAATCGATAATCATGGACCGCTGCATCAACTGCTGAATCGATGGTAGCTTCTATCAGTGGTTGTGTTGGATATGGACGGCCAATACACCCTCTAAGCCTGACATGCTTGTCTTCCAACAGATTGAGTGTCACGAACACCCCCGACTTTTGCCATAGTTTGGGCGGGGCATCATCGGGGGGGATGGGCTTCGAATTATCAAGTACGTATTCATCGACTGCCTGTCTTGCCAGTTTCACAAGAAAAATTCCTTCTTCGTCAGAATATGCATGGTCCAATCCATGTCCACCATCTTTCTTTCAGCACATCTTGCCGATTATGCTTTTCGCAGCTACCTCAAACGCCGCAAGGGCACTCTGCCAACGACACCCGGATCAGTGAAGAATCCGCCATAGCTGTAGACTAGCTCGCCGCCAACGATGGTGATGACAGGACGCGCCTTTACACTCCTGCCTTCAAATGGAGTAATTTTCGCCTTGGAGTGAAAATCTTTACCACGAATTTCCCAGTTCTCCTTTGAAACAACAGTGACATCTGCATCATAGCCTTTGGCAAGGACTCCTTTGCCTGCAATACCAAGAATTCTGGCAGGGCCCGAGCTGCAGACTCTGAGATAATCCAACCAAGATACCTTTTCCTCGAAGACAGCTGTCAGCATTAAGGGCACTATTGTTTCAAGTCCAGGTATGCCTGAGTCCGCATCCATAAACGGAAGTCTCTTCTCGAAGGTTTCATGAGGTGCGTGATCCGTCACAACACAATCAATCCCGCCGGTTGAACAAAGCACTTGCTGAAGGACCTCATTATCATGGGGCGACCGCAATGGAGGAACCATTTTGGCCCTGCCATCATCATGAGAGAACTCTCCTCCACTCAGGAAGAGATGATGCGGTGTAACCTCCGCAGTAATTGTATCTTCAGCACGGTTCTCCAAAATCAATCGGGCAGTCGCACCGCAGCTGACATGACAGACATGCAGTCTACTTTCATAGACCTCAGCCTTTACTGCCAGAAATTGCTTTAGGGATTCAACTTCGTTTTCGCAGCTGTGAAGTCGAAAGAATTCATCATGTGTCTTTGGCCTCTCTCTCTTCTCTGTTGAGGCTGGGTGAAACAACAGCGGGATGCCATACTTGGCCGATAGTTCCATACATTCCTTAATACGCTCCTTAGTATAGCGTGTGCCTTCAGTCAGTGGAGCATGCGGATACACCTTAAATCCCAGAATGTGGGGTAGCCAGTCTTGGCTCACATCACTGACTATCTTTGGGATTCCAGCGTAGAAACCCACGTTGACATATCTTTTCTCCCTAGCTATGGCTATCTTCTCCTCCAAATCATTAAGAGTAACAGTTGGAGGGATCGAGTTTGGCATATCGACGACAGAAGTAACACCACCAGCAGCAGCAGCCATAGTTCCTGTAGAATACTCCTCCTTGTCTTCCTGTCCCATGTCTCTCATATGAACGTGAATATCAATCGCACCAGGCAGAATATAGAGTCCTTCACAATTGATTTTTTCAGATGCGAGGGGTTCAAAGCCCGGCTCATATATACCCTCAATTATGCCTGCATCTATTGTAACTGAACGGATGACTTCTCTGCCGTCAAGTATCACAATCCCTCTCTCTAGGATACTATCTACAGGCATGTTTCTTCCTTCATCACGGCACGATATGATTGTGTCGCCGAACGATTATTCCTTAATTTCCGGGACCTTGAATTTGTTTGCGACGAAGCGAGTTAGATCAGTTGAACTGATAATGCCTATGAGTTTGTTACCCTTACCTACTACTGGCAGTGTATTCAGATTCGCATCCTTCATTTTCTTAATAGCAATAGCAAGGGGATCTTCTGGAGATACTAACGGCGGCTCCCTTATCATGGCATCTACAACTCGTATCTGCCTGACTTGGTTTCGGCGGTGCTTATCGGGAACTTCCTTGCTGAATCTAGCCATCGCCTCAGCCACAGCCCTCTCAGTGAGTAATCCCAACACCCTTGCACCATCAGTGACCGGGAGTCCTGAGTATCCTTTGTCGAGCATTTCACTCCTCGCTTTCACCAGACGCTCCACCGGGTTGACAACAAGAATATCTTCCGTTGTCATTAGGTCTTCTACTTTGATATCCTCAAACTTGGCCACAAGAGAGCATAGCTCTGTTTTTGAAATCACACCAACGAGCTTTTCATCCTTGTCAACAACAGGACATCCACTCATACCTCTATCAACCATGAGCTGAGCAATTTCTGTGACTTCGTCGTCTGGGGATACGGTAATTACGGTGTCAGTCATCGCGCTTGAAACATGTAATCTTCCTATTGAAACAGCAACTACCTTACTAACACTAAGCCTGTCTGCGATATCTGCATAGGTGAGAATGCCTTTGACTGTACCATTCTCTGTAACAATTAGTCTATCCACACGCTTCTTATCAAGAAGTTCAAGAGCGTATGATAGCCTCCGATCTTTGTCGATCGTGACTGGTTCTGCCATAATTTGACTTACTTCCAATATACAATCCTCCTATCACCGTGCTTACCGGATTGAATGCACACCTATAGTTGGCCAACTAGCTCCGACACTCATCACATAGATATCTTCCATCTGAAAGAGCCAATTCGGTAGAGTACTCTCCACAGCTGTCACAAACACCACCATATGCGATTAATTCGTCTTCATCCTCATCCTCGACTCGAGTCGCAGTATCTGAACGGAGCCTCAATGATTCCATAAGCACGTTAATGAGTTCTGGTGACCAGCGCAGAATATCTCTTGAAGTGATTATTCCAGCCAATGAGTTGTTCTTTAACACTGCTACTCTACGGATATTTCCATGGGCCATTATTCTCATGGCTTCAGTCAGGGGGGTATCTGGTGTGACATGAACAAGAGGAGAACTCATCACATCTTTGGCTTGGGTTTTCTTTGGGTCCTTATCCTCTGATACAACACGTCTAACGATATCGGACTCTGTTATGATACCTAGTGGCCGACCCTCATCAGAGATTATAATGGATCCGATATCCATTTCATTCATTGAGTGTGCCACCGCGTGCACACTGGCATCTGGTGGCATTGTAACTACATTGACAGACATTATCTCTCTCACAGACATTGAATGTGAAGGGTCAGACATCAGCTATTACCTCGGCGCATCAGAAAGTTGGTTAACCACCCAGTGTATCTAGGCTTTAGGGTGCTTTCTTGACTGAATCAATCCCGATGGAATTTAAACGTGTCTGTGTTGCTTGCTACGCTTCGTTTAGTTATAATTGGCGTCTCTTATTGTCAGAAACCAAATCGCCTCCGCCTGCAGGCAGGACGCGCATCATATCTTCTTGAGGAATCTGTTCGATTAGATGTTTCTTGTCCTCAGGTACTAATTTCTTCAGTTCATGAAGAATTTCTTTCACAAGCTGACCTTTCTTCTCTTTGCTCGGGATAATCCTCACAACATAATCTGTATGAGCTGACAATGCTGAGGGTGGTCCCGACACGGGAATTACATCTTCATCCTCAATCATCACGCCAACTGCGAGTTCCACTGGGACTCTCCGAATATAGTTTTTCGAGCCATAAATCATGACGGCTCCTGATGGTAGATACTCACCAGATGGTGGAGTGAAGCTAACCTGCTCCGGATTGACCCAATATGCATCACCTGATGAAAGACCATCCTGCCATGCCCGAGAGAAGGTAACAGCGAACTGTGCAGCCTCGGTGAGGGTCTGTTCTCTTGGAGGCTCACCAGACACCTTGACAACAATATAGGGCGCTCCATGGAGTGCAGCATGGATAAAGACATCGCCTGCCTCCATCTGTCGTTTTGCAAGTCTTTCATTGCTCTTTGCATCTCTTCCTCCGATGACGAGAAGACCCTCAGAGGACAAAAACCAGCGGAACTTCTCATACCAACGTTTCTTTCTAATTCGAACAGGGACTTTCACCTCTGTTTCAGCCTTGATAGTTTTCGCCTCAAGTTCCTTCAATTTTGTCAACGTCTTCTCGATTTGTTTATGCGCTCCTTTGGTCTTTGCCTCCGATTTCTTGGCCTGTTCATATGCTAGCGAAGCATTGTCCTGTGCGCTCTTTCTGATGTCGAGACTCACATCAATATCATCAAGCTTCACCATAATCTTACCTTGGGCGGGTATTATCCTTTCAATAATGATTGCTGAAGCTATCCCTTTCTTTTTCCCTTCATCTATCCTAGTTATGATTTCTGCCCAAGATAGGGCTCCTGATCTTGCGCTTGAGATCGTATCTAAGACCTCTTGCACCATCTGAAAGCTGTTGTATATGGCTTCTCCAGCCAGTCTCAAGTTGGCGGCTTGGGCTTCTAGCCGTGTGATTCCTTCTCTTTGTTTCTCAATTATCTTCTCTAATCGTTTGCGTTCTTTCACGTGAGCCTCAAGAACCTCTTCGTCTTCAAGTTCCATATCAGACACGCCAAAGAAGTTGTCAATTGCTTGACTGAACGTGGAGAACGTTGTTGTGGGTAGACCGTTATAGACCTCGAACACGAACGGGACAAATGCAACTTGTTCTTCTACATCTTCGTCATCTAGAATGACCTGAGGTTCACTAATTCCATTCTTGAGCTTCTCGATAAAGCGAAACAAACCGCCCGACAGGTCCTTTACTGCCTGTTCATCTAGGTTCGAAACCTCTGCCTGAGGATTCACGCCTCCGAGTGCACATATCTCCTCACAGCTAAGTGAGTCAAGGTTTAGTCTGCTTGCCAGAGTTCGAACAACACTCGTTTTTGACTCAGAAAGGACTCCTTCCAATGCATCAACTTCAAGGTTCATGACATCCATGCCGCGCGGAGGTGGGAATTCGTACTTCGCCTTGGGAATGACATCCCTGTCCTTCATTCTCCTGTAGCGCATCGCTACAAATATCGTGTCATCCGGATCGAGAAGTAGGACATTACCACTGCCAAACAGCTCTACAACTAACTTATGCGAACTCGTTTCGTCACCAACCTCTATCACCACAATTCTATCCAAATCGTGCTGATACACCGTCAGGACTCGTCGGTCCCTGAGATATTTCCTGAGTGCTGTGCAGAACTTCGGTGGTACTTTGGGAGCAACTCGACGGTATTCAGTGAGATGGATTCGACGACCGACTTCGAATAATAGATGTGACGTCCCTCCAGCTGGCTGGTAGAGCTTGAGTACGAAGACATCTCCATATTGGTAGACATTCTTGATGAACGCTCCTTCTGCAGACTCTTTTAGCTCTGGCAGAATCAGCCGAATGTCGATATTGCTCATCGTTTCTTTCATTGTCAAACGCTCTTCCAGTCCGATATTGTTATAACATAGTCGATTGACAGACGCATAACTCCGTCAGGTGTCACACGATGTCATCGGTAATAGAGCCCTTAAAGAACATCTTCAAGCGTCTTTTCAGTAGATGGGCTGCCTCAGCAGACGAACAACAGACGTACGTCAAGATATTCTTCGCATTAATCACGGCACTAATCTGTGGACTCGCTGGACCTGCTTTTCGCGGCTCAAGAGGTCTGATTTTTGGACTACTCATGTATGGACTTACCCTGTACGTTGTTGTCTACCTGCTAGAGATAGATCCCAAAGAGATTGGAGGTCGACAGAAGCTTGTTACGGCTGGTTTGCCTACGTTTCTGTTGCTATGGGTGCTCTTCTGGACCTTACTCTATACATTCTCCCTTCCTGTGGTAATACTCTAGAAAATCGCCATCATCTGGATGAGAACATATGCCAAGCACAAAAAGGGAATCAAAGGTGTGATTCTCCTCTCATCTTGTGGCAGACCATTCTCTTTTCTTGTCCATTTTGAGTATGCATAACCAAATGTTAGCATGATGAGTATTTCCAAGCCTCCGCCAATGATTGCCTCAAAAACTGGATCGACCCACAGGGCTAATTCTATACCAGGGCTGATGATACTCAAGATAATCAACGCTTTCAAGTCAGCGCCGCCAATTGACCCGATTTGAAACAGAGTATAGGAGACTACGATTGTGAAGATTGGTGCCGTTAGATGCAGTACTAAATTATGAATCAAATGTCCCGTGAGAACCGCAATGAAAATCCCAATCACACCTCCTATCAACATAGAGTGATTGGATACCCTTCTCTCTCGAACGTCCATTATGCTGAAAATTATGAGAATAGCCAGTGCAGTCATAAAGGTGCTAATCGACGGAACAGTCAGCTCTAGAGTCATAGAACCATCATCTCACATAGAGGCGTCCTCTTCTAATGTATATCAAACCTGTCCCTTGTTTCTTGGGCGCCAGTTTCGCCCAAATCTAGGGAACCTATGCGTTCCGCCCTTCTCCTGCCAGTCTCACCACCTCTCAAATCTCAGTGAGCTTTGAAATAGGCAAGGTCTTTGTCTGCACTCGATGGGAAGTCCTCCCTCCTGCAGTCCTGGCATCCTTCTCCTATCGGGCTCTGAGGGTATCACTCTCAGCGATAGAGAGAGTTTCCGCATCTCTTACCACGGCGGGGTCTTCATCACCCATCTTGACATCGTCACCGAAATCAAGAAGGCTCATTTGAGCATGGTGAACAGCCGCGGACTCCCCAAGGTCTGATACCTTACCCTTAGAGGGGAGTAAGGACTTCCTCCGAGAAGAATGAGTCCTCTCTCAGGCTTTTGGTCGTGAACGCTTCACAGCCTTCTGGACCGAGTCAGTTCACTTACCTAGTCCTCTCACATTGTGTAAAAGGTGTAGGATATTTAAGCCCGTACCAAGACGCCCAAACCCTCCATTACAAAAGATACGATTTCATTTGGTGAACCTCATGAAAGACCCAACGCAAGTCATTGAAGACACTGCTTTTCGTCTTCTCAAGATGGCTGTAACAAGACTGCCTAAGGATGTTGAAGCTGCATTGAGAGCGGCTCGTGATCGTGAAGACAATGAGACCGCCAAGACTCAGCTCTCAGCAATCATTCAAAACATGGACATAGCTGACGCCGGAGTTCCGATGTGCCAAGACACAGGCATAATAGTCTTCTATGTCAAAGTTGGCAGCAAATTTCCGTTTACTGATGACATCAAAGAAGCCCTCACCAAAGCCACAAGAAAGGCTACTGCAGAAGTGCCAATCAGGCCTAATGCGGTTAATCCGATTGTGGGGGGCAATTCGGGTGATAATACAGGCGTCAAAATCCCATGGATAAACTGGGAGGTCGTATCAGGTGACTCACTCGAAATCATCGCATTCCCCAAAGGCGGAGGAAGCGAGAATGCTTCTATTGTTGGTATGCTCAAACCCGGAGTGGGACTTACGGGTGTCAAGAAGCTGGTTGTGGATAATGCCATGAGATATATGGGTGAGGCATGTGCTCCAAACATCATCGGTGTTGGGATTGGCGGTGGAGCTGACATCTCAATCAAGATTGCTAAGCAGCAGCTGCTTCGGCCGCTTGATGACAAGCATCCCGAGCCTGAGGTAGCCAAGATGGAGCAGGAGATCATGGAGGCAATCAATGCCACAGATATTGGTCCAATGGGCCTTGGTGGCAGGACAACAGTTCTAGCAGTAAAGGTCGACTACGCTATGCGTCATCCTGCAAGTCTACCTGTGGGAGTGGCTGTTCAGTGTTGGGCCGCAAGGCATAGTAAAGCTGTGATATCCAAAGACCTCGAAGTCAGTTATATAACACATCCACTGGAGGGCGACTGAAATGACTGAATATCACTTTACTACACCAATATCCGAAGAGGAAGCTCGAAAACTGAAAGTCGGAGATGTGGTCTATGTCAGTGGTGAGCATGTTTACACAGCACGAGACGAGGCTCACGAACGTGCCTTACATATGTTCGAAAAAGGGGAGAAACCGCCTGTGGATTTTGAGGGCAGTGTTGTGTATCATGTAGGTCCCGTGGCTTGGCAGAAGGATGGCAAGTGGCAGATAGTTTCAGCTGGTCCTACCACAAGCGTCAGAATGGAGCTCTTCGAGGATGAATTCCTTCGCAAATACAGGGCACGTATCATCATAGGCAAAGGAGGCATGGGTGAGAAGACTCTGACTGCATTGGAAGAAGTTGGTGCAGTTTATTGTAGCTTTACAGGTGGCTGTGGTGCCCTCGCAGCCAAGGGCTTGAAGGAAGTTCGAGCGTACGAATGGTCCGATCTTGGCATGCCAGAGGCACTCTGGGTAATTACTGCTGAGAATTTTGGTCCTCTCTTGGTCACCATGGATTCGCATGGTGGTAGCCTTCACAAGGAAATGAATCAGCGAGTAGCTGCTCGCAAGGCTGAGGTCTATGCCAAGATCGGAATAAAGGAGTAGACTTTGCACATCATCATCAATCTTTACGCTTGAGGATTACCCACTGAAAGCACATATGCAGTACAATGTTGAAGTATCTCATAGTGGGTTTCAGTGCGGTTTCGACCTTGAGAAAGATAGTCCAGGTTGTATATCATGAAGACCCCAAGCTCAAGCTTGATGTTGCCGTATACTATCCTGACAACGTAGAATACAGAATTCGGTATATACATCCTAGTCATCATGCTGAGATGGAGAATGTATCGAATCTACTGAAAGGAGTTCAGTTCGACGATCTAAGGATGCTCACAGAATGGCATGGTTTCATGAATGCGCTCAGGATGCTGCCTGACCAATATCTTCGTTCGCGGGATGTAATCTATCTCACACGCGCAGGTGCGGTGGTTGAGGAGCACAATGACCATCAATAATCCGCTCACCTTTTCTCTTCTTACGAACTCCGTGTACTAAACGTGCCCTTGGCTGTGAATTGGAAAACTAGCCTATTCCACTCTCTGGTTGGGTGAAGCGCTGCGATTCACGTTCGCGTGTGCATCTTCCACCTCATATGCAGTCCGTCTAAGTTCCCAATGCCGAAAGAATTGGCACTGAAATCCCATAGAGTGCCACAAAGAGTATTACCAGCACTGCAATGAACAGCAACAGATCCTCCGCGTCCATTCTCATGCATCCCCGGTGACTACAAGCAGTGTATATTATGCACTTATAGCGGTTCCCTATCAAGTAGATTGTGTGCGCATTGACACACAAAAATGGCGCCAACCCATCCGATGAAAGAATTCTCTATCCAACCATATTCTAGCAAAGGATGTTCTCTTAGTCAACCTCAACAGTAACTCTTAAACGGTCGCCGAGTGCCCGACGGGTCAGGCTAGGAGAAACCTCTCCATCGGAGGACTGTAGTAGTTGAACTACAAGACAATAATGTGCGATGTTCTCGTTGTGGGTGCTGGCGGTGCTGGATGCCGTGCGGCCATTGAGGCATCAAAGTACAATCTGGATGTTATCATGCTGAGTAAGGAGCTTCTCGGCAAGGCTCACACAGCCATGGCAGAGGGTGGCTACAATGTGTCACTTGGGAACGTTGATCCCGACGATAACCCTGAAACTCATTTCAAGGACACAATCGTAGGAGGCAACTATCTCAACAATCAGAAGCTCGCTGAGATTCTGGTACGTGATGCCTCTGAGAGAATATTCGATCTTGAGGAGTACGGAGCTGTATTTGACAGGACACCTGAGGGCAAAATCGCCCAGAGACCCTTCGGTAAGCAGTCATGGAGGCGCACAGCTTACGCGTCCGACAGGACCGGTTCTGAAATCATGGTGACCCTTACTGAGGCAGTCAGAAAGACCTCAATTCGGGTTTTCGATGAGGTATTCGCCACCAAGATTCTCGTAGAAGAAGGCAGAGTTGCAGGTGTGACTGCTATCGATCTGAAGTACGGTGACTATCTTGTATTTCGTGCCAAGTCTGTTGTCATGGCGACCGGCGGTGCTGGGAGAATCTACGAGGTCACAAGCAATGCACAGCTGGATGTCGGTGATGGTTATGGAATGGCCTATGAAGCTGGCTGTGAACTCATCGATATGGAGATGGTTCAATTCCATCCAACTGGTATGGTGAAGCCCGAGTCTGCACGTGGCAGACTAGTCACAGAGGCCGTGCGCGGCGAGGGCGGAATACTTCTGAACAGTGAGGGTGAGCGCTTCATGAACCGATATTATCCTGAGGTCATGGAGCTTGCAGGAAGAGACCAAGTTGCAAGGTCGATTATGACGGAAGTCCTCGAAGGCCGAGGATCACCCGATGGGGGAGTCTTTCTTAGTATAGCACACCTCCCGAAGACCATAATCGAGTTTCGACTTGAGAGCATGATAGAGCAGTTCGAGGACGCAGGAGTCGACATCAGGGACGAGCCAATGCAGGTTTCTCCAACAGCGCATCACTTCATGGGTGGCATCAAGATAGACGAGGA
>SMTZ1_10003432_pt1 | contig 15920 bp, 28 predicted proteins | sample DeeMarSWOR136_30_FD_25667 | JGI IMG/M metagenome (IMG submission 25667)
CGCAACCTCGTCCGGCGACGACAATAATCTTGTCTATTGAATAATCTGACCAGTCGAGAATGAACTGGTCGGTCTGTGGTGAGCGCATAACTGGTTTTCCTTTAAATGAGAGTTCCGTATTCAGAAAGTCGAGCGGATTGTTCTTGTAGTAGGCAATTAAGTCATCAGTAAATGCTGACGTCTGTAGCTCTTCCTTTTTCTTCATCTGTATCAATTGTTGATACAATTCTTCAACGTTCTCGCTCACCTGCATCACCTTCTAAATCGATAATCTTGTATTCTTCATTGTTGAGTATCTTTTCTCGATTCTCTGCATTCTTGTCTCTCTGTTCGTTGACAGCCGATACGACGTCACAAATAATCGGCTCGACAATATCAGGCGACATCAAAAAATAGACAGTGTAAGCGGCACAAATATCACGGCTATCCACACGGTAAATTCCTTTACGGCATTCGCGTTTCCATTTACGGAGCTTCTTAAGTTCTTTTTGCAACGACAGCCGAAAAATTTCCTTTTGGTCGTCAGTCTTCGCTATTTCGTTCATCGCATCTTTAAGTTCGCGCGTTTTGTTTACGATTTCACGCTGAAGAACTTCAGGCGTTAGCACAATCTTTTCTTTCTTGTAGCAACCGATTATCCACATGTATCCTTCGTTCTCGTATTTTATTCCTTTGAACGCGAGTCCGGGGTTTTCTTTTTCGTATTTTTCTGATACGCTTTTGAACGCGTTAACTATCCGCGTAACGTAGAAATCTTTTATTTCTTCTTGAGAAACATTAACCATATATTTAATAAAATAGATTGTTCTTTTAAAATCTTTTGCTTCTGTCTGCCAAAACAATGACGAAAACTGTCTACATAAAATAAAAACTACAATAAGTCCTCTAAAAAGGTTTAAATAGCAGAACGTACTTCGTTCATTCATGTCGAAGATAATAGCGAAAGACGAAAAAGAACAATTCATCTTATACGACGCAGAAGGAGCGACACCGGAAGACACCGCACATATGTTTATGTTGTCCTATGGACTTTATGAAGTTCCAAGAGAAGTATCCGGAAGCCTTATCGATAAATGCTTCGTCGAGACACCAAGCGGACTACGAAAACTCGCAAAGTATCTTGCCAACAAAGAATAATATACACGAAAATGTTGCGCGGTGTAATTTATTTTTAGTAGACAATATCTGTCTCATTTTCGCAAATGTGCGATATTTCAACCGCACAGAAAGATTTTTATGTAACCGAGAAAAGGTAATCTCATGCCAAAAGAAAAAGAAAGAGTCATTCACCGCGCAAAGAAAGGACTCGCAACGCTCGAAGTATCGAAGATTGTAGAAGAAGAAGCGCAAATCGTCGACGCGCCGGATATTACTGTTAAGCCGCCAACTCCTATTTCTAAACGAGAAAAGCGAGACATCGAGAAACCGAAGAAAGTTCCAGCGAAGGTCGATATACCTAAGGTACACGTTCCCGAAGAACACGAAGAAATTCCAAGCCGATACGTACAGATGGTAGACCTAAATTACGTGTGGCTTTGTCCAGTGTGTAAGAACGGCTTCGATAGCCACCGCGTTTTAGCAGAACATATCCAAAAAGAACACGGCATCGACCCCAAACACGTTTTGTTCCAACTAGTAGAAACTAAATTCTACCGTTGGCTAGGTGAGGAATAAAAAAGAAAAAGAAAGCGAGAATGGTTGCTTTACTCGCTTTTCTTTAGCGTGCTATAGACTTTAATTAGTTCGTTGAGAAGGTCAAGTTCTCCGACGCCAGCGACAAAACCAGAAATCCCTAGAATCCAACTGATAGCTGGAACTGCGCCAGAACCAACCATACCCCAAACAGTTAGGTATGCTGTAATTGCTGCGACTGCTGCAGTGATAACGTAGTCTCTGTCGATGTCGCTCCATGTGAGTTCGCCAGCTTTAACTTTTCTCGCGAACGGAACGGAGAATCGGATGATAATGCCAATCAACACACCAATCATAGTCGATGCTTGAAGTATATCTATTTGCATTATATTCACTCCTTTATTCGGTTTAATCTAATCGACGATGGCTTAAAAATCTTTTGACCAACAACGAAACATTTATATAGGTCTGCATCAATAGAAAAGCCATGACAGACAAAATCGGCAAGATAGTCTTCTGTCCAAGGTGTGGAGCAGAAGGATTCAAGATAACAATTGAACAGTACATACCGGAGAAACGAATCCAAAAGATTTCAATGGACGACTTAGCTGGCTCTCGCCAAGGAAATACATCTTCTAATTTAACTGTTTGGTCTCATCCACAAACGAGAACTACTTATTATAGGGCAATTTGCAAAGAATGTGGATACCAAGTTGAATGGGAAGAATACACCGAACTATCATATTATTATGATTTTACGAACGAACCGATAGTAACAGACTATAGAGCAGACGACCATTACGAAGTGAAGAGAAATAATGACGCAAAAGATACCTGAATGTCCAAGCTGCGGAAGCGGCAAGTTCGACGTTCTCCTTGAGGACAACGAGGAACACCGCATACTCGCGAATCAAGCGATAAACGTTGTACTCGTTAAGAAGAAAAAACTTAACGGTTTATACAGATGCCAATTATGCGGTACAGAATTCAACAATAAAGGTGAAAAAAATGAAAAGAGCGCTAATACTAGCCGCCGGAAAAGGCGAAAGACTTAGACCGTTAACACTCCGAAGCCCGAAACCGCTTCTCCAAGTAGCTGAAAAACCGATACTACAGTGGCAGCTCGAAATGTTGAGTGACCACGATGTTACAGACGTTACTATTCATACGAGCTACCTCGGCTGGAAAATCGAGGAATATTTTGGCAGCGGAGACAAACTTGGGTTGAATATCGATTATATCAAAACTACGGAACCTGTCGGCACAGGAACACCACTCCACTACTTTGTTGGCAAACACCAACCAGAAGAGCCGTTTCTCGTAACAAACGGAGACAACTTCATCAGACTCGACGTCACTGAAATATTCGAATATCACGAAGCGCACGAAAAGGTAGCAACCGTCGCGCTAGTCGAGTCTAACATGCCAGAAAATTACGGCGTTGCTGTCTGTGACGGAGACACCGTAACGGCGTTCATTGAGAAACCAACCAATCCACCAACAAGACTCATCAACGCCGGAATCTACGTTTTCAATCCAGAAGTGGTCGATTATATGCCTTCCCTGAAAAAGAAGAAAAAACAGATGATTGAGTACGACCTATTTCCTACTCTCGCGGGACAAGGAGAACTAACATGGTTTATGCCAGTTGATGTGTGGCTGCCAATCGATACGGTTGACGCCTTCTACGCGGTGAAACAATCAATAGAAGCATTTCGTATGGGAAAAATTAGATAGGCGGTGTAATCAATGACAACACCAAAGAAATATCCGTCGGAATATTTCGCACAACCTATACACAAACAACTCCAAGACATTTTCGAGGAGATGTCCGAAAACTTAGGGCAACGCCTCGTCGCAAACGAACTACTCAGCATACAATTCGAAGAGACACGAAAGCAAAATCCAGCCGTTGAAATCAAGTGCAAGATGGCTCTCTATGATTTTCTGAGAGTCTGGATATACAGGGAAACTGTAAACTGGTCTTCAAAGCACCCTCATGTGAAACTACTAGAGGTAAATCTTAGAAGAGCAGAACACAGTATAGAGAATGGGAAAATAGATAACGCGCTAAGGCTCCTCATTGGAGTCTACGAAGCCCTGAAAACGTATAGGGAAATCGAACGGCGTAAATCCATTCGGTTGTAAAAAATTTATATGAAAACAGCTTTGTCAGACCAAGAGATGATACTCAATGAGTAAGAATGAGCACACGGCAACCATCCGATACAAGAATTCGGGAAAATGGAAGACAAAAACAAAACATTTCTCGACGCAACAAGGAGCAATTAAATGGGCACGAAGCAATACAACGGGGATTGCAGGAGCTTCGGCAAGCATTATCGGACCACGATATGCTATGTCGTGGCGAATTCCCGAAGGAAAGGATTCTAAGAAACAAATTAGTTGAACACTATACGCCGACACTAATGGACGCTATTAGGTTGTTCACGTTATGTGGGGCAATTACGTCGTCTCTCTGTTATTTGACTGGCGTTCTTTCGATACTCTTTATTTTTCCACTTGTAGCTTACGTATGGTATTGTCTCGATAAAGATTTAACTGTAGCGATGAAATTGAAGCTGAGAATCATCTCGCCGAAAGACTTATATAAAAGTTTCGACAAGGATAACCAGTGATAACAGTGCCAAAAGAAGAGAAATTAGAATACAAAGATATGAAAATGTCTGATTTTTTGAACGTCGAAATCCAAACTGACGCCGAAAGCGACGCATGGTGGGACGAACTTCAGAAACGCTCACCATTCGACTACCTGTTCGATGCGATAAGCGACCTCGAAGCTTATATTGACACGTTGAAAGAAGAAGTCAGGAAACTTCGAGAGCTATTGCAACGCCACACGCACAATGCAACTGGTAAGGCGGAAGTTCTAAAAAACGTAATGTACGAGAGTGAGTAATTATACCGAGTGAGAGTTGATGGATGAACTAAAATTCGTAGAAGAACAGTTCCTCTGGAAGTTGGAGCAGGCAGCTAAAACAATCAAAGACATGGTAGAAATCAGACATCACAACTGGAGACCAGAATTCGAAAAAGCGTTTGATGTTCTCATCAACGAACTCTCTTGGAACGCGGAATCGCTTCAAGAACATTGGGAACATTACAAAGCAAAGCGAAGAGCACAGTGGGCAAAACTTAGAGGCGAATTAGGCGTTGATTAGACTTATGATTTTTGACATGGACGGCGTACTCACGAACAGTAAGCTGCCAATTGGGGAAGAAGCTGCAAGAGCGGTGAATGGCATCTCCGTAGACTTCGAGGTCGCGATAATCAGCGGTAGCAAAATAGAGCAGATGAAGGCGCAGTTAGTACCGTATATCGATAAGAGAATTCTCTTACTTCCGAACAGTGGAACGAAAATGTTCCAATTCTTCGGCGGAGATTATAACTTAATGTACGGCACAGCTCACTTCACGAAAAGGCTGAAAAAAGAAATCATTGAAGGGTTTAAACTCACACGACACGAATTGAAAATTTTCGAGAACACGGAAATTTACGGAGAACAGATAGAAGACCGGGGAAGTCAAATTACGTTCTCTGCGCTTGGTCAGGACGCTCCTTACATACGGAAAATTGCATTTGACCCAACTAATGAACGGCGAACGAGAATGCTGCAAGAGTTAAGAAAACTTCCAGTTGCAAGAGAGGTTGAATTTAATTTAGGTGGGACTACAAGTATCGATGCAACGCCTTTAGGATTGAATAAAGGAAAAGGTGTTGAACGCTTGCTCGACGAGTACAAGTTTAAACCTTACGAGGCGTTCTTCATCGGCGACCAACTTGACAAAGGAGGCAACGACTATCCTGTCGCCGAGACTGGTGTTCCGTGTTTCCGCGTGTTTGGCGTTCCAGACACGACGTATCTTTGTAAATATTTGGGGAGGACGTTAAGCGCCTTTGATTATCCGGAAGTAAGGTGATAGAATGAAACTAAAAGACAAGTGCGAGTTCTGCGGTGGCGACGCAACCACCGTCTACATCAAGAAGAAAGAATCCGAGGAAGTTATGAAGCAACCGCTCGAAAAGCGCGACTGGAGCAAGACGTGGGTGCTCGTCTGCGACGAGTGTTGGGAGACAAAAGGTCGCGATGACCCCCGTCGGTTGAAGGTGTTCGACCAGTCAAGGCGCGACCCTCGGGATTGATGTGAATGATTACCAATCGTGACCGCGTGTTGATAACGCTTGGCGGCGTGATAATCGCCTTGTTCGGGTTCTTCGCGTTCGGCTTGATTGTAATTTTCGGCAGACAATTCACGTTCATCGCGCTCACTGCGCCCATTCCGTTTCTCGGGCTCTACGTCTGGTCTCTGTGGATAATTGTCAACACGCCACGCCTGATGAAAGTGATGGTGGAAGAATACTACAAGTTGAAGTTGGAAACTGAACAAATATGAAGAAGCTTGAAACGTGGCTTGAGTGCCGCTTGTGTGGCGCACGATTCCCGCTTGACGATGCGGCGGCGATACGGGCGCATGAGCGTGGGCACGGGAAGACGGACCGCCACCGGATATGGCGCGTAACGTTGCTGCCGCTGTTCCCGAGCGTCGATTTTCTCCTGCAGAAAAAATTTTTTGATGACGTCGGCGTCGACGACCCGTAATGGGGGAGTGCGTTTCCCCTTGCGTGCGTCGAACGGCAGCGATGCGTGCGAAGATGAGCAGTGTCCAGCGGAAACACCTCGGTTTCCACTGCAAATTTTCTAGAGCAACTTTTCGTTTAATCAAACACCTATTTGAACAACAAACCAAACAAAAAAGGTGGTCTCACCCCCTGAGAACATACTCCCCGGGTCTGAGGCAGCTATCTATTCTCAGGAGATGAGATAAGCGTATCACCAGATTAGATGAGACCCTCACAATAGTCGAGTTCAGCCCAATCAGCAACTAGGCGGATAAGCTCTAACTTCTCTTCAGCGGTCAAGTTAAACTCATTGAACTGCTGAATGAAAAGCTTAATGTGTGCCTTCGCTAACTGCTCAATTACCGAACCGTCAAGTTTTACGGTCAAGACTTTTCACCCATTTAAGCCAGCTCAAGGCTTCGAACCTTCGAGCCGACACGATATAAGGGGGAATATCGGGTTTCTGTTGCCGGTTGTCAACTCATTAACCCGATAGTCTACTAAACCGGATATTGACACGATAAAGGGGTTAGTCCTCGTCTGGTTCTGTGAGCGTTTTAGGAAACCCGCTTTCAGCCCAATGGGCTTTAACGCGTTCCAATACCGTCATTACTTTAGCAACCATTGAAACAGCGTAACCTCTGTAACTCGATTCACCTAGTTCCGCTTCAATGAGAAGAGCCCTAGACTGAATGAACAGAAGCTCTAAAGCGCCAATGCACCCTATAGCATCTTCAAACTTTGCGTCTTCGAAGTATTGATAGTATCCTGCCATAACGCGGTCAGAAGCTTCGCAGAAGCTATCTAGCATAGACATCAGTGTAGCCTGTGCAACTTTTTTATCGTGTTCGGGCATATCGCCATAAATGTCAGTCATTGGAAGAATCCCCAAAGTTGTAAGCCAGCTCAAGGTTTCGAACCTTCGAGCCGACACGATATAAGGGGAAAACGTCACTGGTGAAAAAAGGAGGCAAGGCTAGTTTAAGGCTCCGCTCTCAAGCATCCTTGCCTTTGGCTCTAGGCGTGCTTCATCACCCTAGCCCGCTAAGAAACTCTGAGAGCGAAGACTAACCCTAAAGGATTAAATCTTCGCGGTCAATTCGAAGAACGGAAATAATAAGTCGCAATTTTTCCCGAACGTACCCGTATGGGTCTAGGTCCGGAAGAAATGCGCTCTTGGTTATCGCGTGCCATTTTAGAACTTCCTGCATGCAAGCAAGGAAGAGGTTAACTAAATAACCTACATTGTAGCCACTATCATCAGTGTAGTAAAACTCAGGGTTTTGAATGTGGCTCTCGATTTCTCGAAGAAACCACTCTAGACCCTTAGTACCCGCTAGATGCTCAAAGACGTTCTCGATAAGTTCAGAGTTAGTAAAGTTTTCTAATGGGTCATAATCAGGATTATAACTCATTGTCTTGTTCACCGGTGACGTTATCAGCCAGCTCAAGGCTTTGAACCTTCGAGCCGACATAGTATTAAGGTCGTCTCTGTACTTATGGGATGAGCCGCTCACTCTTTTAAGCTATTACCCGAAGGTTTCGCCCCCCATGTTCGTGTTGACTCCTCGTCAACGCCTTTGACCCGCCCAATTGCGTGAGCCGTCACAAGGTCGCGGAGGAACCCGCAGCGCTCCGCTCTGATTGAACCCTAAGCGCTAAGTAGACTATGGGAGCAAGGGTATATAAAGGTAGCGGCGGTTAGGCGGCTTCTCCGCTCATTTTGGAGGGGTGTGGCTTTAGATGTCTTCTCCCGGGCTTGTAGAGCATTCTGTCCGTCTGCGTATGGCTCCGTTTCCAGTGGAAAGTTGTAATGTGTAATTTGTAATGTATAGTGTAATTTGTAAGTAAGTCACTTATTACTGGTTCTGAGAAAACCGCAATAAACCAGAGACAAAAACCACAAAGTCAGCACCTTTATAAAGGGTGGTCGGCATACAGTCAGATAGGTGATTCGTCAATGTCTGAAAAATTCTATTGGCTGAATGCCACCGTTCACGAACCAATGGGAGAAGAACTTCAACGAGACGTTGAATCATTCGTACAGAGAACTTTTCAATTAGGCGATAAGCCGGTTGATTCGTTTGTTTCTGATAACTATCAAGTGATTACTTATCGTTCAAAAGGAGCCCATCCCTATGTGGCGAACTTTGAATATTTGAACTTCTCCTTGGTTCATATAGCTATTGAATCGGCTTATGAAACGCCGATTGATATAGCTAGAAAGTGGCTTAAGGAAATGCTCAAGTATTGGAATGTCGATGCAACCGTCGAAAAGTCTAGCGGAATGATTTAGGAAACCGTTCCTCTAGGCTTTTCTTTTTTTATTTAACCAAAGGATTAAGGGCGGAGTGACGTAGTTCGATTAAATAATTGTCTAGATAAAAGAATATTGTTCCGGTGAAAGCCACAGGCGGATAGTCCGCGCGTAACACTAGATAATTGTTTAAGTAAATGAAAAATGCACAGAATAGTCCGCGCGTAACACTAGATAATTGTTTAAGTAAATGAAAAATGCACAGAATTGTCCGCACGTAACACTAGACGTTTCTCTAGTTGAATAGAAAAGTCCCGGGCAAAAAAGGGAGAGAGGAACAGCCTAATAGACCGTTCCCATAGTGTCGCGATTGTAATTGCTGTTAGTCCTTTGCGAAGCTTCGAACTGCCTTCGCGCTTTTTCGTACTCTGGAGAGCCTTTAGGATAAACTAAAGGTCTCGGGTCAGAAACCGGCATTAGACGCTCACGCATCTTAACGGCTTCCTCTGCAAGCTTTTTCATTGTGTGCCTCGTTGGTAGCAAACGAATCACCGAGAGCCCTATTCGTGCAGTCCTATTTAAATGTTCCGCCCGGGTCAAATAATCGTTTAATCAAATGAAAAACTATAGGTATATTTATATAGTGTTCCGATAACGTATCCTGCAGAGTGATTCGCTATGACAACCGAACCAATTACGCAGGTTGGTCGCAGGCTCTACTTGTCTAAGACAAAATGGGTCTGGTACAACCTCAACTATCAATGCCCGTTTTACCAACAGCACAAAGGGCTAGGCATTACGGTATGTGAAAAGTACCAACATGCCTTTAGCCAATTTTGGCATAAGTCGCCCTGTGTCGAAAAGTGCGGTTACGTAATACCGAAGCTTCCCAAACTCCACGCCAAATAAACGGTGTGGAGTCCTCTCTTTTTTTTTCTGGCGAAGGGTCGAAAGGGGGATGACGCGCTTTACTTAATTAATTATTTAAGTAAACGAGAAACGATTCACCTAGACGGCGGCACAGATAAAGTCCGCGCGTAACACTAGATAACTCTCTAGTTAAATAGATAAGTCCCGGGCAATAGAAACCTTTAAATAACCTCGTCGCCCACTGGACAAACGGTGATTCGCAAGTGTCCACAGACGGAAAAGCCGAGATAATCGTTTTCCTCGTAACGGTAATAACAGCGATAGCCTTAACAGTTATGTTGTTATTGCCACGATAGAAACCTTTAAATAAGGTTGTCACCACCCACAAAACAGAACTGTGGCAAAGACCACAGAAAGGAGTGATTCACAATGGTAAAAGTTAATCTCGGTTCTGCCAACCCCGACAGCATCGACGTGACACAAGAAGCCATACAAGATGCCCTTGGGCTTGACAATTCTCGTTGTGAAGCCCATTGGGATAAAGGGCGGGACATCTTCCACGCTTGCGATAGTCACGCTGAAATAGTGCGCGAATATCTCAAGTATATGAAGGATGAAGGCATCCGTGATATGGAAGCTGTCTTCGCGCTGTACTATCTTGGACAGCTAGTCGGAAAAGCCCTCAGCAACCCGTTTGCTATGCTTATGGGTCGTGATGAGGAATAAACGGGCTGGCGACAGCCCTTCCCCCTTTTTTTTGGGTTTTGGTTGGTCGAAAGGGGGATGACGAGTTTTAATCAAATATTTATCTAAGTAAAAGAAAAAGGAGCAGGTGACTCCGCGCGTAACACTAGACCCGGGCGTAACACTAGATAAATCTCTAGTCAAACGAATATCTAGCCCGGGCGGAACCTTTATATACCCTTGTAATGATACTGTCAGTATCAGCAGGCAAAGACCTGCTGGTAGGAGTGATTCGCAAATGCCAAATATCGTCGATTTAGGAAAATACGACCTCGACAAATTCAACTTGGACGTTCCCAACAATACATCCTTCACCGAACTGCTCGGTATTACCGACACAGGTAATGTCGTTGCCGAACTTATGTGCCTCGTCGCTACAGAATCAAAATTCAGTGATGTGCTTTACAAAACGCTCCATCGGTACAGTGGCGGGGAATTAATCCTTGCACTAATGATTCTTGGGCGTATTATCCACGAAAATTGCCAATAGCGGGGTAGGAAAATATCGTCGCCTACCCTTTCCTCCTTTTTTTATCAGCCAACCGGTCAAGAGCGGAGTGACGTAGTTTAATCAAATAATTATTTGAATAAAAGAGTATCGAATCATTGAAGGACTCGCCGCTAACACTAGACTCGCCGCTAACACTAGTGCACACAGTAAATGGCGCGTAACACTAGATAAATATCTAGTCAAACGAATATCTAGCCCGGGGCACAACCTTTAAATAGGTGATTCGCGTGTATCTATACGGTGGTGATTCAATGAGCACCCTCGAAAATATCAAAGGAATACTCAAGACGAAGGGTATTGACGGCTTCCTATCTCCAGATACAGAATTCTTAGCGTGCCTCGTCAACAACGAGCACGAAGCTTACACAGTGCGTTATTACGCACAACACTTCAAGATGCAGTGGCGTGGAGACAAGCCGTTAGTTTGGGTGTGGGCATAAGCCTGCACCCTTTCTCTTTTTTTTTCGCCTAACCGCAACCTTTAAATAGCACTGATGTGTGTGTATCTGTGGTGATTCGTATGGCTGAGAAAAAGCTTACAACCGCCCAACGACTATCGCAAGGAAAACCAATAGAAGTTTGGCGCTCTTTCAACGGTCAATGGACTTGGGAGGTTTATCGCAAGTACCAGAAACCTGAGAAGGAAGCCAAGAATCCTTATGCCCGATGGTTCTGTAAAGTCTACAGCCCATTCGTGCCTGATGGTGAACTCGGGGACGTTTATGTCTCCGATGTCAAGGGTCACGCTGATGTCATTAAACGGGAGCAAATCTAGCTCCCTTCCCCTTTTTTTTTGCCGTTCGATGGTCGAGAGGAGAGTGACGCCGTTTGTTTAAATAATTATTTGAATAAACGAAAATCGATTCGAACAGTCTCGCCGGTAACACTAGCGTTTCGCCTGTAACACTAGACAGACGTTTAAGTAAAGAAATGGCATCCCCTCTCATCCTGTATGTAGACGCAATCCTATATAAACGTTGCGGTCAGGCGGAACATTTAAATAAGACCGACGCACATACATCTTTTGAGGTGATTTGCAAAAATGCTCGTCAAACGAGAAGGCGACGAACTCGTCATTCGCGTACCTCTCGGCAAGGGGCGTATGTCCTCAACCGGTAAAATGACCCTCTACTACTCTAGCGGTGGGTTCAAGGATACCGGTGTCGAGACTGCAAAGGGTGAAATGATTCGCGCCAACATCACCGTCGGGGTGAGGAACTAAATGCCCGACCCGAAACCTGCGGTCTACCCGAAAGGGTCGCCAGAATATGAGCTGGCGAAAAAGAAAGTCGGCGAATGGAAAAGTCGCAAAGTCCGCAGTAATTACGGGGGCAAGATTCCGCCGACGGTCTGTTACGAGTAGGGGGGCGAAAGCTCCTCTCCTCTTTTTTTTTTTGATGCGGGTGGGTCGATGCGGGAGTGAGGCGCTTTGCTTAATTATCCATTTGAATAAATGAGTATTTGACCTCGGTGCGGTAGCGTGCAGTGTCAGTGTCCTCCGCCGGTAACACTAGCCTGCATCGTAGGGTCAGGGACTCGCGCCGGTAACACTAGATTTTTGTTTATTCAAACGAATAATTGATGCTTCAGTACAGTGCACGGGGGCTAGAAATGGCGGGTAACACTAGTTTCGGTACTAGAGTCGGGGCTATCGAAACCTTTATATAGGGCGGGGAGCATACGGGAGGTGGAGCGGGGGATGCGCGTGACTGCTCAATTATTTGTTTGAATAAAGAGAAAGCAGATGAATTCACTGGAATCTGATTCTTTCAAACACCCATTGCCCATCTAACTAGAGGCGTAGAGGCGTACCCCCCTACCGTTCCCTTGACAGCAATTTAAAACGGGACAACCCGACTCCTCCATCCGCCTGCCGAACCAAATAGCCAACGCTTGATTCAACTAGATAACCGCTTGAATGATACTTGATAATCGGAACCTTTAAATAGGGGCGCGAGAATTGGGGTTTAGAATTTGTCTCCGTATGAACGGTCAGACAAGCCTCATAGCACCGAGAACTTCCAATGCACAGAACATTAGGGGAACAAAGTTAGGGTGGCTCCCCCTCGTTGCGAATCGGGAGAAGTCCGGACTATCCCGATACCGTTGCGGACAGGGCAGATTCAGGAGAAACCAAAAATGAACGAGCACGAAATTTTGCAAAGACGGCTAGGCTGTCGCGGATGCCGATATTGCGACGAAAGGTATCTAGGGAAAGAGCCATGTTGCACCCTGATGAAAGGACTTGACGTGGACAAAGAAACCGGTGAATGCTTGGACTGGACTCCAAAACCATACGGCAAAGAACGCGACATTTACGCGCTTGACCCATTAAGAAGGTTTCAGGTGATTGAAAAATGAAAGATATTGTAACTGCGGACTTTAGTAATTTTGGCTATCGAGAAATCGATTTAGCTCAGAGGTTGCTTTACGCTTACGCGCACAGGAGAATGACTGACCGCGCAGTGGATTGGTTCGGGGATGGTGTGCAAATAATGTTTAACACGCACAGTGGGTTTGTATTCCTCAGCGATGAGGACTATAATACTCTGATGTTTAATAATGGTTTGCTTGACTTGTTCCTTTACTGTCCGAACTGTGGGAATGAAGGATTCGCGGAAGAAATCTACGAGAATCCACAGTGCGACGAGTGCAAGGACTTCGCGAAAAACTACATGGCAGACTAAGCAATCGGAACCTTTAAATAGGATTGACACACATCATCTAACGGTGATAAAATGGTTGAGCAATATGATGCCTACGGAACTTGTCCGAAGTGTGGCACATTTTGGTTGGTTCCGGTTGGGCGATTGTGGAAAGTTGAGAGCCAAGATGACCGATGTGACTGCGGTGAACCAGTGATGAACTTTCTCGAAATCTACACTGAGCCAAACTATCCAGATGAACCATATCACGAAGACTACGCAGATGATTACGATGGCGGATAAAATGTTTAATTCGGGAATCGAATTTCTCGATAGGATAATGACGATACACTGCGAAAGAATCCAAATATATCTTAGTAATGCTTGGTACGAGAAAGCTGATATTGCGATGCAACAATTGGCTGACTTCCTGACTACGCTTTGGTATATCAAAGACGACTTTAATATTACCGATGTTCAAGAGTTATGGCGAGGAAAACTCTATCAACTCCAATATGGGTTAATTGATGTGATGTACGGTGACTAAAGGATTTAAATCGCAAAGTCCGCGACAGAAATGTCGCAACCCGTTGCACGAATACTGCCGATACGAAACGGTCTTCTCTGGAAGGCACTGCCACATTACTGAATGCCGATACTGCAACGACTTCAAAATTCACGCTCACATTAAGTGGGACTCGGAGAAAATCAACGAAGACCTCACTGAATACCTGAAACGCAAAGAAAACCGACAAACCGAAACATTTATATAAGACCGTAACCATGCATACATTGGAAGCAATCTGCGGGATTGAATCACCCTGAATTAATCCCCCCGTTGCGAATCACCAAACCTCCCTTTTCCCCGCAGGTTGCTTCCAATTTTTTTTTTCTTTCCAACCGGTCAATGGCGAAGTGACAAGAGTTGCCTAGATTGGTTTTTGAATAAATAATTAACTAACGATAAGGGAACCTTTATATAGGATGGACACGCATCAGTCGTTGGTGAAACACTGTGGTAGAGTTCAAAATCAAGGACAAGAACTCCAACATTCGAGAGTTGATTTTCCATTGGAATCCAAATGTGAAAATTGCCGAAGACTCGTTGAAGCTTGAAGTAGCTATCTCTGCGAGTGACAGCATTATCTTCACAATTTCCAAGACGGAGATTATCGCACTAGCGAATGCTGTAAAAGTCAAGGGGGCTAAGGCATAGCTCTCTATGTCCTTTTTATGGTGATAAGAATTGAATGACCTTATTGAAGACGTAGAAACCGAGCTTGTGTTGAGGGCAGTTCCGCAGTGTGTCGAGTGCGGGAGCTATCGGATAAAGTCCTACTTCGAGTCAGATACCGGAGCAAGCGGTCTTAACTGCCTTGACTGCGGTTGCGAAGACGTGGAGTGGCACACCGAAGAGGTTGAGGTCGAGAAACTGGTTCTCCGCGAGATGACGGATAAGGAACAGAAGGAGTATAATGAATGGTGGGAAGAATACAATAAAGACTGTGGTGAATGAGTTGAGTATAACAATCGGAAAAATTTTGGACATAGCGACTTGTGAGCTGGCTGAAGTTTTAGCGGACTTTGACCTTGACGACAGAGAATTAATAGAATCTCGCGATATTATTCGGCAACGAATTAGCGTAGTTCAGGATATGCTACTCATGATTATAAACACTGCAAAGCGGGTGATAACATGATGGCGTATGATGATTTCTTCGGTAACACTAAACCCTGTAAGCGGTGTGGGTATCCCTACAACTATCCGGATGCTGAACACTGCATATCGTGTGGTGCAAAACTTGAGTAAAGAGACAAAAGAGAAAATCGACAAACTACATGAAGCTTGTCCGGCAATTAGCGGAGAAGTGGAAACGACCAAGAAAATGCGGTGTCCAACTTGCAGTGATATACTGGAGTATGACAAGGAAGAAGATTCTTACCCATGCAAGCGGTGTGGGAAAGATTGGTTTTTCTTAACACTGTCACTTGACTTAGGTGGAGATGACTAAACTTTGATATACAAAACGAACTGTGATAAATGCGGTGGACAACTTTACGTTATCCAATACACTGCACTGACGTTCATTCCGATTGACGAAGATGGCTTCGATTGGTCGGAAGGATGGCGACACGACTCACGAGATGCGGTCGTTCAGTGTGCCGGTTGTGGTAACATAACAGAACTTGAAATGGTGGATGATAAAGAATGAAAGTCGTAATTAACAAATGCTACGGTGGATTTGGCGAGCTGACCGCAACCTTTATATAGAACTGATGCGTATGAATCAGTTGGTGAAAACATGAAAACCTTTACGGTATATGTATTACAACGAACAAACTTCGCCTTTACGGTGGAAGCAAAAAACAAAGAGGAAGCAGAGGAAGAAGGACTGCGACTTTACCACGAAGGTTTTGAGCCGGATTGGGAAGGCGACACCGATTACTTTGTGGACTCGGATGAAATCAAGGAGTGATGTAAAATGCCAAACTACTGCTACAACGAGCTTTACATTACCGGCAAAGCCGATGATGTTCAAGCATGGATAGATTGGAACGAAACACGACAACGACAGCGAGTGACGGAGAAAGAGCAACTTATCAACCAATACGGTGAAC
>SMTZ1_10003433_pt1 | contig 15920 bp, 14 predicted proteins | sample DeeMarSWOR136_30_FD_25667 | JGI IMG/M metagenome (IMG submission 25667)
CTGAACAGAATGACCTTATCTACTCTCTGAAATCCATCCATGCCTTCCTCGATTACCTGATCGGCATCGAAGGGAAAAAAGTCTTGATTTATGTAAGCGACGGGTTGCCGATCAATCCCAGCGAGGAAGTTTTTTCTTTCCTCGACCAAGCCTTCCCCAGGGAATCGGCCAGGACCGAAACAATGATCTACGACTCGACACGCCTGTTCAAGGAATTGACAGCAAGATGTAACGCGGAAGAAATCACCCTCTACCCAATCAATGCTCAAGGACTCGAGAGTCTGGACCTTTCGGCTGACCAGGAAGCCGGATGGAACTTTTACCGGCGAGGCTCCGGTATGGTGAAGCCGGGATCAAGGGTTAGAACCGATGCTCTCAAGCTTATGGCCCGGGACACAGGAGGGCTGGCCATCCTGAATAGCAATGATCTCGAATCCGGTCTGGTGAAAATCGAGGATGACCTCCAGTTTTATTATTCCCTTGGCTATGTCTCGCCCCATCGAGAAACAGATAAATATCTTCCAATAGAGGTTGAGCTAGTGGGCATCGAGGATGATTATGAAGTTCGTGTTCGACAGGGGTACATGAGAATATCTCAAGAAGACAAAATCAAAGAAAGTGTTCTATCACGGCTGTATCTCAAGCGCCAGTATAATCCCCTGCGGGTCATAGTCGAAATCCTGCCGGTGGAGCCGCTGCCGACATCGAAAAAGCGTCGCCTAACCTTAAAAGTGCTGATCCCGATTAAAAACTTGACCTTATTGCCTCAAGAAAAAGCCTATGCCGGACAAATAAAGGTTTACATAGCCCTGATGGATTCAGGAGGCCGGATCTCTCCTGGACACGAATTGACTGAACAGATAAAAATTCCACTAGAGGATTATGAAGTGGCTGTCAAAAGCTATTATCCTTATTTAGCTGAAATGTATGTCGATCCCGATCACTATGTCATCTCCATCGCCGTAAAGGATGTTCCTGGTGAGAGTGTCAACTACATCCAGTTGGAAGACACTATTCAGTAACCAGTATTTTTGAAGCCCGAGAAGAAAATTTTACTATCCAATATTATCTAAACCTCGTATTCAGCATAACTCATCATCTACTCCATAACATATGGAGATCTTTGTTTCTCTTAATGACCCATAAGGTTGATCCCTATCCAGGATTAGCTGTTATCTTGACAACACCCCCTCCAGGCCTTATATTTAGAGACAAGCGAGGAGAGTACCATGGAAATAGAAATGAAGATCAAAGGTTTGGTCGTGGACCCGATCTCCAAGATGCCCATTGTGGTTCTCGAGGATACCCAGAAACAGCGCATCCTTCCGATCTGGATCGGAGTCTTCGAAGCCAACGCCATCGCTCTGAAAATCGAAAATATCTCCACTCCTCGCCCGATGACCCACGACCTCCTGAAAAGTTTCCTGAAGAAGCTCGATATCTCGATCGAAAAGATCGTGGTCAACGATGTCAGAGACAATACATTTTACGCCATGATTCACTGCCGCTACGATAACAAAAGCCTTCTCATCGATTCCCGTCCCTCTGACGCCATCGCCTTGGCCTTACGGACAGGCTCGCCTATCTTCGTCGAAGAGGAGGTGGTCAGGAAGGCCCACAGCCTTAAATTCGATGAGAATCTGGAAGATTCGGAAAAGCTGCAGAAGTGGCTGGAGAACCTTAAGCCCGAAGATTTCGGCAAGTATAAGATGTAAATCAGTTATCAGTTCACCCCCGTCATCCCAGTGAAGGCTGGGATCCAGAAATATCTTAAAGAATTTTATCTAGATAAGACTGGATTCCAGCCTTCGCTGGAATGACATTTTTTTATCCTTTGATTCCCGCTACCCGCTTTCGCGGGCACATGTTTCGCGGGAATGACGGAGGGGGTGAGAATGACCAAGTGGGAAGCCAGGATTTCTAGGTTCGCAGCGTAAAGATCAGGTAAATGCCGAGGAGGCCAAAAATGAGGTTGGGCCCCCAAGCAGCCAGGTGGGCATTCAGATAATCGGCATTGCCTAACCCGCGGAAAACAGCGATCGTCCCCCAATAGACCATGGCGATCACCACGCTCAGCCCGATCCCGACGAGGGTTCCCCGTTTCCCCATCGAGAAAGCAAAGGGAATCCCGATCAGAGTCATGATCAAGCTGGCCAGAGGAAAAGAAATTTTATAATTCAGAGCAACCTCAAACCTCTGGGTCTCAAAACCCCTCTCTTCGATGTCCCCTATGTATTCTCTGAGCTCTCCGTAGCTCATCTGATCGGGCTCTTTTCTCCTTTTCAGGAAATAGTCCCTTCCTTCGGTCAGGATCATCTCCAGGCCTTCCTTCTGTTCAAACTTAACCGGCAGTCCCTCTTCGAAATCTCTGGACCAGCAATCCTCCAAAGACAGCCTAAACCCCCTCAGAGTCGCTTTTCCAGAGTAAAACCTTTTTTTTAAGGACCAGGTAGAGAGATCGACATCGTAGATGGAAAGCTGGCTGAACACGGAATCGACAGGATCAAAGTAATTGTAATAATAGATGCGATTCTTATTCTTACTCAGAACCCATCGCTTGTCCAAATAACCGTAGCTTCGAGGAGGAATGTCGTTGATCTTGTTCCAAATCGCTGCGGCCTTTTTGTTAGCGTAGGGAAGCACATTCTCCTGAAGATAGAAAGAGGTAAAACTGGCCGCACAACCCAAAAGCACAACAGGGAGGACAATCCGGTAAAGGCTGATGCCGCAGGCCTTCATCGCCGTGATCTCGTTGGATTTGGTCAAAAAACCCAGGCATAAAAGCGTGGCCGTCAAGGCTGTGATCGGCAGGATGTAGTGAACAAACTCGGGGATGCTGTGGAGGATGAAATCCAACAGAAGGACGATGGATTTTCCATGCTCGTAGATGTTGTCGATGCGTTCGAAAAAAGTGACGATGACGGTGAGCCATAACAGGGCCAGAAAAATCAGACAGAAAACGACCAGGTACTTTCTGATGAGGTAGCGATCTAGAATATTTGGAAAGCGAACAGAAAGCCGCGGCCAGCTCCAAGACTTTTTCCTCCTCGACAGGAAAGCTCCTTGGCTCTTCCTCTTAAAGACACGGATCAGGCTGGATAAAACGGGAGATTCTCTCAGGGATTTTAAAAAAAGGTAAAGGCCAACCACAGCCAGTAAGATATTGGGTCCCCACATACCGAACCAAGGTGAAATCTTACCGTCCATGGCAAACTTTTCCCCCGCGAGGTTCAAGACATAATAAACAAGGATAATACCCAAGCTGATCGTAAAGCCGCTCGTCCTTCCGCCCTTTCTGGTGGATGCTCCCAAGGGCAGGCCCAAAAAAGCAAAGACAAGGCTGGCAAACGGAAGGGCAAATTTTTTGTGAATCTCGATCCAATGTGAAGCGTAGTTCCTTCTTTTGGGCCAAAGCAGATAAGAATCTGGAGCCGTCTTTTCGAGCTCGATCAGCTCTTGCTTGATACCTCGCTGGTCAGTGATCAATTCTTGGATATCCTTCTCTCGTACCCGTTTTTTATCCGAGATCGAAGCGAAGAAACTCTCAACACTGATCTCCTCTTCGAGCTCTTTGAAAGAGGTCACGCCATACTTATCTGCTTCTGAGAGTGGGTAGGAATGGAGCGTGCCGTCGAAGAGCCGGAGGATAGCTCGTCTGCTCTCTGGATAAAAGCTCAGCTTCCCTCTTTTGGCCAGGATCACTCTGGGCTCTTCTGGCGGATCAGAAAAATAGGCAAATATGTTCTCCCAATCCTTTTCCTGCGAAATCTCTTGGATAAACAGGACTGTTTGAGGGATGGTCTCGTTGAACTCTCTGGGGTTGATTTCCAGTTGAACCTTGGCCAGCACGGATTGCGAAAAGGTTTGAACCCATTTGTGGTTGGCGTGAGGAGCAAGGTAGAGCGCGAGGTAGGATGTCAACAGCCAGCCTATGAAAGAAAAAACAAAGACGGGTCTGAGAAGTCTTTTGTAGCTGATCCCCAAGGTTTTAAAGGCCATGATTTCAGAATCTGAAGACAGACGGCTCAACCCGGCCAGAATGCCCATCAGGACAGCCATCGGCAAGGTGAAGGCGATTATGGAAGGAATGAGATAAAAAAGAATCTTTAAAGTCGTCTTAAGAGAAATCCCTTTGGCGATAAACACATCAGAGAGAAGAAGTATTTCATTCATCAAAAAGACAAAGGTGGTGATCAAGAGTCCGAGGAGGAAAGGAGGGATCAGTTCTCTGTAAATGTAGCGATCGAAGAATTTATACACTTTGATATTTATACTACACAAAACAGCCAAAGAAAAGAAGGCTTAGAATGGTTCCAGAACGTCATCCCTGTGCACTTCAAATCGTCATCCCTGCGGAGGCAGGGACCCAGAGATATCTAGATAATCTTTCTTAGCTCTGGATCCCTGCCTCCGCAGGGATGACAATGTGAAGTGACTGCTGGGTCCCTGCTGGAGCTTGTGCCCGCGCAAGCGGGTATAGGGATGATAAAAAAAAGGCCCTGAGCCTGTGCTCAGGGCCCTGAGCTTCTTGTTCTGGAATTTAGTACATATCTGGCGGTGGGGGATATTTGGGTCCTTTTTCTTCTTCAGGAATTTCAGAGACTAATCCTTCGGTGGTCAGGAGCAATCCAGCGATGCTGGCCGCATTCTGCAGGGCAATCCGAACGACCTTGGTTGGATCCAGGACTCCTGATTTAACCAAATCTTCGTATTTCTCAGTGAGAGCGTTGAACCCCATATCCTGCTCCAAGTCCTTAATCTTCTCGACCACGATCGAACCTTCGTATCCAGCGTTATTAGCGATTTGTCTGAGAGGCTCTTCGAGGGCGCGTTTGATGATGTTCATTCCAATCTGTCGATCATCATCAAACTTGATTTCACCCAACGACTTGATGCATCTCAAGAGAGCCACTCCTCCGCCGGGAACGATACCTTCCTCGACAGCGGCCTTTGTGGCATGCATGGCATCTTCCACGCGCGCCTTCTTCTCTTTGAGCTCTGTCTCGGTGGCTGCTCCGACTCTGATCAGGGCTACGCCGCCGACCATCTTGGCCAACCTCTCTTGGAGTTTCTCTCGGTCATAGTCTGAGGTTGTTTCGTCGATCTGAGTCCGGATCTGCTTGATCCGTGCCTGCACGTCTTCTGTCTTTCCTTTGCCTTCAACAATGGTTGTGTTGTCCTTATCAATAACGACTTTTTTGGCTTCGCCCAGCCAATCAATTCCCACCTTCTCCAGCTTGACTCCGATATCCTCAGTGATTACCTGTCCCCCGGAGAGGATGGCGATATCTTCCAGCATGGCCTTTCTTCTATCACCAAACCCGGGAGCCTTCACCGCAGCGCAGAGGAACGTTCCCTTGAGCTTGTTCACGACCAGGGTAGCCAGGGCTTCGCCCTCGACTTCTTCAGAGATGACCAGAAGAGGCTTTCCCATCTTAGCGATGTTCTCGAGGAGGGGCAGCAGTTCTCTTAAATTACTGATCTTTTTCTCATGGAGAAGGATCATCGGATTCTCGAGGACACATTCCATCCTGTCCGGGTCAGTGATGAAATAAGGTGAGAGATAACCGCGGTCAAACTGCATCCCTTCCACAACTTCCATCGTGGTTTCCAGTCCTTTGGCCTCCTCTACGGTGATCACACCATCTTTTCCAACCTTGTCCATAGCTTCGGCAATGATCTTCCCGATGGATTCATCGTTATTGGCCGAGATCGCGCCCACTTGAGCAATCATCTCGCCACTCACATCACGACTGAGCTCCTTCAATTCGCTGACAATCTTCTCGACGGCCGCATCAACGCCCTTCTTGATCAGGCTTGGATTGGCTCCGGCCGTGACGTACTTCAGCCCTTCTGCATAAATGCTCTGGGCAAGCACGGTGGCTGTGGTTGTCCCATCGCCCGCGACATCAGATGTCTTGGAAGCCACCTCTTTGACAAGCTGGGCTCCCATGTTTTCCAAGGGGTCTTTGAGCTCTACTTCTTTGGCCACTGTTACTCCGTCTTTAGTGCTTGTCGGAGATCCGAATTTTTTATCGAGAACCACATTCTTCCCTCGGGGTCCCAATGTTTCCTTAACCAGGTTGCTCAAGATGTTAACACCTCTCAGCAAGGACTGCCTGGCCTCTTCACCGAGTGTTATTTGTTTTGCCATTTTTTCATCCTTTCACAAAATTAGGTGACCTTGGCTAAGATCTCTTCTTCTCGGACAATCACGTGTTCCACTCCGCCGATTTCCACCTCTGTCCCGCTGAACTTTCCGATGAGAACCTTATCGCCCTTTTTCACCTCGAGAGGAATGACCTTCCCGTCATCAGCCACGCGCCCCTTGCCGACGGCAATGACTTCTGCTTCCTGCGGCTTTTCTTTAGCCGTGTCGGGAATGATGATTCCTCCTTTCTTAACCTCTTGCTCCTCTAAACGCTTGAGGAGCACCCTGTCATGTAAGGGTATCACCTTCATTAAAACCTCCTAGATAAATTTTAATTTTTAGCAATTTAAAGGGGAGAGTGCCAATGTAACCAAAAATATGCCTTTTGTCAAGAAAAAATTGTGATTTTTAGCACTCTTTTTTTTAGATTGCTAGATTTTGGCGGTAATTTTGAGGGATCTCGTCAAATTATGCAGCGTATTCCGATGAATGCCCAAGGCCTTGGCTATTCTCGTCTTATTTCCTTTGTATTTTTTTGTGGCCAATTCTATGAAAATCTTCTCGAATTCCCGCACACTATCCCTGAGAGGAAGTTCCTTTTCCACCATCTCATCGATCAAGATTTCCATCCGCTGATGAAGGTTGAGGCTGTCAAACTTTTTCTTCATCCTTTTTTTCCTTCCCTATGATCTCTTGATAGGCTTTTTTGAATTCCTGTTTCAAACTTTGAGGAATCAGGTAATACATCGCCCTGGTGATGTGCAGACAATAGGGAGCCAGAACTGAGTCGGTCAAAGCCTTTTTCTCCTTGGGGAAGATCAACAGGGCCAAAACGATGACTCCGCAGATTAGAATCCCTTTGAGGAGGCCTAAAGCTCCTCCCAGGATATGGTTTAAGAATTTCAACGGACCCTTCATCAGCTTTGAAAGCAAGTAAGATAGCAGCCATCCCAAACAGAGGACAGCGACGAAAACAGTGAAAAAGCCCAGCAAGTAGGTCAAGGTCAGGTTGGAAACCAGACGCTCAAAGACTTGGGCCACGGAAGAGTAATAATAAACAGCCAGAATCAGCCCGACAATCACAGCCAGAATACCGATGATCTGCCGAATCAATCCTTTAATTACGCCCAAGATGAGAGTGATGAGCAAAATGGCGATAAGGATGATATCCAGCCAGTTAAAAGTCATTCTGCCCTCCTTTTTCGAAGCTCCTCCACCATCCAGTATTCTCCTTCCTTAAGGGAGCCGAAGGGAATGTGCGGTTTAATCGTCCCATGAAAATCTGAGCCAGCGGTGGGAACCAGGTCGAGCCCTTCGGCAATTTCCTTGTAAAAAGCCGTCTCTGAAGGATCATGATAGGATGTATACACCTCCAGGCCGACAAGGCCCCTCTCCTTAAGCTTTTCCAGGTCCTTCTTCTGTGTGTTCTGAAAATAGGCTCCGGGATGGGCCAGAACAGGAACGCCTTCGGTCTGAGGGGCCAGCTGGAGAATATCCAACAGCTTCATATTACGACGAGGGATAAAAGCAGGCTTGCCCTCCATGAAATAATCCTTGTAAAAGCTATACGGTGCAAACATGCGGTCCTTTCCGGTCAAGTATTTTTGGAAGTGCGGATCGCCACTCATCATCGCTTTTTCCAACAGAATTTGAGCGATGGTCACGCCAAGCGGAGGATGAGGGCCTGACTTCTTCAGGACCTCTTTCCAGCAGATATCAAACCCCAATTCCTGAAGCTTGGCCACCCTCTCCTCGGCTTCCTGATATCTTCTTTCGGACACCTGGTCGATGATCTTCTTTATGGCTCTGGATTTCCAGTTGACAAAGGGAAGAAGAAGATGAAACTCTCGTTCTTCGAACAGGGTTGTGACCTCGATGCTCGGAATAACCTCAACACCCATCTCTTGACCAAACCGGAGAGCATCGGGGTAAGCCGCGACCGTATCATGATCAGCAATGGATATGGCCCTGAGCCTTGTCTCCTTGGCCAGTCTTAGGATATGAAACGGAGTAAAATCTCCGTCGCTGCTCTGGCTGGAATGAATGTGAAGGTCAACGGCTCCTTCATTGTAACTCATGCTTCCCTGTCAGCCACTGATAGATTTCCATGTATTTTTTGGCTGTCTCCTCGATGATGTCGGAGGGCAGTGGAGGCGGAGGGGATTGCTTATCCCAATGGGTGGTTTCTAGGTAATCACGGACAAACTGCTTATCCAAGCTCGGCTGGGATTTTCCTGGCGAGTAGTGTTCCTGGGGCCAGAACCGAGAGGAATCAGGCGTAAAGATTTCATCAACGAGAATCAGCTCCTCATTCATAAGCCCGAATTCAAACTTGGTGTCGGCGATGATGATGCCCTTGGACAGGGCATGAAGGGAGGCCTTCTGATAGAGTTCCAGGCTCACTTTGCGAATTTTTCGAGCGAGATCTGATCCGACCTTCTTCTGCATCTCCTTAAATGAGATGTTGATGTCGTGTCCCTCTTCGGCTTTCGTGGCCGGGGTAAAAATCATCGGGTCTAATCTATCCGCCTCTTTCAAGCCAGCGGGGAGTTTCACTCCGCTCGTCTTTCCAGTCTCTTTATACTCCCGCCACCCGGAGCCAGCGAGATAGCCCCGGACCACACATTCTACGGGAATGACCTCCGTTTTTTTTACCAGCATCGATCTTTTCTCCAGGATTTCTCTGTGCTTGTGGAGGAGCGGCGGATAATCTTCAATCTCTGTGGCCAGGACATGGTTGGGACAGATGAGAGAAGCAAAATCAAACCAGAATTTTGAGAGCTGGGTTAACACCTTTCCTTTGTTAGGGATGAGAGAGGGAAGGACCCAATCAAAAGCGGAAATCCTGTCTGAGGCAACGATCAAAAGCTTGTCATCGATTTCGTAGACATCCCTGACTTTTCCCTTCTTATACAGGGATAATTCTGGAATCGATATTTCTGAGTAAACCCTTTCCATTTCCCTAAAGCATAAAAAAAAGTCAATTAAAATGCAACTGGCTATTTTTAAAAAGAAGTAGCCAGTTGCATTTTAATTGTCCCCACGAAAGTGGGGACCCAGTAAAAAAATTATCCCGTTTTTCCTAATCTTTCATCCCTATGAAGCTCAGCACGCGTCCGGTCCTTTTCCCATCTCTTCGGTAGGAAGCAAAGCGATTTTGGCAGTGAGGGCAGACATTCAGGGAAAAGATGTTATTCTGTTTTACGCCCGACTCAATAAGCTGGGAAATATTCGCCTGTCTTAAATCAAAGACATATTTACCCGTCCGAGTTGGATGAGGCTTAAAAGAATCAAGGGCCAGTCCTTCATCGCCAAAATCCCGGAAGACTTCCTCACCAACCTCGTAACATTCTCTTGCTATGCAAGGCCCCAGGCCCACAATCAAGGAAGAACCGGAGCATCCGTAGTGATTCTTCAGACCATCGACAACCCGTTGAACCACTCTCTTTTTTGTTCCTCTCCAGCCACAGTGACAGGCCGCAATCACCCGCCCTGACTCATCCACGACAAAAACTGGCAGACAATCCGCTGACTTTATGATGAGAAGGAGTAAAGGCTGGGATGTGATCATCCCATCCCCTCTTAGATTCCTGTCCGGTTCTCCTTCCACAAAGCGGACGATATCAGAATGAATCTGTTCGAGAGTGATTAACCGAAAATCCCGCCATCCTGGATTCTTCCTGAAATCGCCTTTTTTTAAGTGAATGGTTCCGAATCCATGGACGAGGAAAGGAATTGTCTTCAATCGGGGAATGGTCAGATAGGAAGAAGGAATCGATGAGGTCATCGGGGCTCTGATTGTATCTCTATCGCCCCCAAAATGGAAGGCCTTTAAACCAGTGGCTTAGTGACAATTTAACTCCATGACTCCGTATGTTACCTTCGTGACACTGTTCTTCTTCGTCATTCCTGCGGAAGCAGGAATCCACCCCCCTCCGCCATTCCCGCGCAGGCAGGAATCTTGTCCCCTCGTCATTCCCGCGGAAGCGGGAATCTAGGGATATCTGAATAATATTCAATTATATGCCTGGATTCCCGCTTCCGCGGGAACAAGCCTGGATCCCTGCTGGAGCCTGTCCCTGCGAAGGCAGGGGCAGGGATGACGGGAAGGGAAAAATAGAACCGTCCCCTTTTTTCTTTTTTTTGATATAATTTCCAGCGATGGCCCAGGACACATTCGAGGCGGCTTACCTGCAAACCCACGCCAGAGGGCTTCTTCCAGAAAAAATCAAGACGGCCCTGCGTTGGCTCGAAAACTGCACCATCTGTCCGAGAAACTGCAAAGTCAACCGGGTCAAAGGAGAGAAAGGGTTCTGCGAGGGGGGGTATCTTCCCAAAATATCTTCCTATTCCCCCCACTTTGGTGAAGAAAGCCCCCTTGTCGGTCACCACGGATCGGGCACAATCTTCTTAACCCACTGCAATCTCGGGTGCTGCTTTTGTCAGAACTATTCCATCAGCCATGAGGGTGAAGGCCGGGAGGTTGCGTTCGACCGGCTGAGCAGCATGATGATTGAACTCCAGAGGCTGGGGTGCCACAACATCAATTTCGTCAGTCCCACCCATTATGTCCCTCAGATTTTGAAGGCCCTCCCCAAGGCTGTGGAGATGGGGCTTTCTGTCCCTCTTGTTTACAACACCGGAGGTTACGATTCTGTCAAAACGCTGCGGCTTCTGGAAGACGTGGTTGACATCTACATGCCTGACTTGAAGTACACGGAAGGAGCCGTCGCTGATCAATACTCGCAAGCCGCTGACTATCCCCAGCTGGCAAGACTGGCCTTAAAAGAGATGCATCGACAGGTGGGTGATCTCGTCCTGGATGAAAACGGGATAGCCAAGAGAGGCCTTCTTGTCCGGCATCTCGTGCTTCCTCAGGGATTGGCTGGCACCCGGTCGGCCATGCATTTTGTCGCCTCTCACATCTCAAAAAACACATACGTCAATATCATGGATCAGTATTATCCTTGCGGCGATCTTCCTCCTGACTCCCCGTTATCAAGAAGAATCACTCGAGAGGAATACGAAGAGGCTGTCCAGGCTGCCCAAGACGAAGGAATCAAACGCCTGGACAAACGGGAAAAAATCCGGCTGATCTGGAAATTCTAATCATGCTTTTTTAGACCGTTGGAAGGAGGAAGACAAAGCGGTTCCCCCTCCATGGTTCACTCAGACCTCCTCCTGAATTCTCTGGAAGAGGGACCTCCTCCCCCCAAAAAGCAGAACGGCTGACAAAACCAAGATCAAACCGGCAAACAGGAGGAATGTGTTCCTCAAGCCCATAGATTGAGACGCCCATCCGAAGGTAATCGGTCCCAGAGCAAACCCGAGATCCACAGCAGATGCGAACAGGCCGAGCACTTTTGCCTTTTCCGAGGCAGGGACTCCCTCAACCATCATCGCTGTCAGGTGAGGATACAGAACTCCCACTCCTAAGCCCCAGATGAACCCGGTAAATCCCAGCAAAAAATTCGTCTGGGATAGATAAACGAGGACTTCACCAGTCACAAGAAAGCCAAAGGCGGGAACGAGCAGCCCTGGCTTTCCCCAGAATTTAAATTTCTTCCCCACCAAAAGCCGCATGACAACAGCCGTCAACCCGAGAGCTGTAAAAAAGTATCCCGCTTTCATCGGAGTTTCCCTGTGAGCCAGGAGCGGGACAAAGCTAAAACTGGCGCTCAAGGCAAGCTCGAAGACAAATGTCAACATATAAATCAAGAAAATTCTCTGCCTCCGAATGAGCCTCAAAAATCCAGCGCTTTTCAATGCCAGTTCCTGCTTTTGCAGGTCCTGCTTTCGCAGGACGGGCCTGAACTTGATGCCCATCGCATAGATCAAGGGAACCAGCGTCAGGAAAGAAGCCAGAAGGAAGAACAGGAAAAAACCCTTTCTTTCTATAATCTGCTCGCCCAGATAGGGAAGGATTAACAGAGGAATCATGAATCCAGTAGAGACAACTCCTATGGCGTAGGCTCTTTGATCGGCTGGCACGAGAAAGATGGCCATGAGCAAAGCAGCCAAGATAAAAAAAGAAAACCCGACCCCATGGGCAATCCTGATCAGGATGACCGCCCAATTCAGGCTCTGGATGAAAAAGTAGGACACTGTCGTTAAGGTCACGGCTAGCAGGCCGAGCCGCAGAATCCGGCGGGAATCGATCCGGCTCAGAATCCAGCCGGCAAAAGGACGGGATAGGAAAGCCGCCAGGGAAAAAAGGCCGACTAGAAATCCGATTTCCCGAGGACTCCCTCCGAGATGTTCGAAGAACAGAGGGAGGAGAGTCAGCACAGCTAGGGAGGAATAGGAAGACAAAACCAAAAATTGAACAGAGAGTATTTCATTGGGTAATTTTTGTCTTTCCATGAAAGAATCCAAAATTATCAAATCTGGCAGCAGGTTTCAATCTATTTCCTGTGTCATTTGTCAGTTACCACTTCTCAGAGAAGAGATAATACTTTTTTTAATGAGAACTGAAAACTCTAAAATTATTGACTGCTTCAGTTGTCAAATACAAGTCAAGAGCGAATAAATTTGTCATTCCTGCGGAGCTTGGACCTGCGCAGGCAGGTAGCCAGTAACAGGAATCCACTGTCTCGTCATTCCTGCGCAGGCAGGAATCCAGTAATATGAGAGATTCTCATTCAGATATCCCTAGATTCCCGCTTCCGCGGGAATGACGAGGGGACAAGATCCCTGCCTCCGCAGGGACAGGCTAGATTCCTGCCTTCGCAGGAATGACAGGAAAGAACGCAGGGATGACGGAGAGGGGCAGGAATGATGCGGATCAGCGGATTGAAGGGGTAAACACAAAAAACTAAGGAACCGCGATGGTTTCGTAGACGAATGCTTTGTAGTGGTCGATGACATCTTGAATGATTTTCTCTTTCGGCATCCTCAGAAGGTCTGAGGGTTGAACACCCTCCATGAATGGCATTTCTTTATTCTCAAGCTGGCTTTCTTTATTCTTCCTTCCCCTGATGTGCAATGTCAGCTTGAGTTGCACGGAGTTTTTGGGGAGGAAAATCGTGTAATGAAAGTGGTCCAACCTCGAACCCGGGAAGTTGATCTGGAAATCTATGGATTTTTTCTTGTTCTTCTTGAATCGAGATTTTATTTTCTGCCTCTTCAATTCTTCGCTCAAATTTTCAAAAGCCGGTTCAGCGATGAACTCACAGAGCTGTTCAAAATCCTCGAGGGTTTGTTTCTTGCATTTTTCGATGATCTGGATATCCTCGAAAAATTCAGTGAGTTCGCTTTTCCACTCTGAGTTGCTCATTTTTCGTATTCGAGAACAATTTCTAAGTATATTACCATATTTCAGTCAATCTTTAAAAGTTTCCGCCTCCATAAACGAGCTTTAATCGCCGTCCAAACCCTATCGAAAGAAATCTCTTGGACTGCAGACTCACTCAAAACAGAGATGCGCCCGTAAGGTCTCCAAGCTTTCTCCAGATCTTTCCGGAATAAAGCCAGTCCCGTCGTTCCACAGCTCGCTGCCAGATGAGTAACTCCTGAATCATTCCCCAGATAAAAATCGGAGACAGAAAGCAGGCCGGCTAATCTCATAAGAGAAGGCTCACGCAGCCAAACCCAATTCTCGGGAAGGGATGATTCTTCGATCTCTTTTTCCAGCCATTCTTCTGCCGGCCCGGTGACGAGCACCCCCCGCAGGTTCTTCTGGGGGAGTCGCTGAATCACCTCCAAGAAATGGGCCAGGGGCCAACACTTCTCCTGGCTCCCGCTTCCTGGATGGATGACGATGATTTTATCCTTCAGGCCGGCAGGCATCTCACCCAAAAGCTCTCGTCCTTCCCTCTTCTGGATTGAGCTCAAAGGAAGACAAACGCTGTCCTCGAAGCGTGGGCCTTCCGCAGGTTTGAGATGTAAAAATTTTTGAGTTTCTTGGAAGAAATGCCGGCTTATAGTCTCCTGACAGTGTTCATCGTAAACGAAATGGGAAAATCCTATCCCTGTTGAGGACAACCCTGTTTTCAAGCCCGAAAAAGAGCGCCTCTTCTGAAACCAGCCCACGGCTCTGTCAATATCTCGAAGCCATTGGCTGTGCTTCTCGCCAAGGATTAAAACACCAGAAAAAAGGCAGGTCATTTGGCGAGCATCCTGCGGGAGACACTCATCGACAATGCCTGTTTTTTGGAGCAAATCGCCATATTTTTTTTGACTAGCAAGCAAGATTAAACTCGACGGGTAACACTTCCGGATCAGGTGTATGGATGGAAAGCTGACCAGCAGATCGCCCAATCCTCCCAGGCGAACCATCAGGATTTTCTTCATATCTATTCCAGGAACTCAGAGATAGCTGCCGATCTCAACCCCCTTGATATAATCCGGCTTCTAAAGAAACGATATCTATTCTTTCTTGATCAGCTCCGCAAATCGTGTCCCAAACTCTTTTCCGCGTTTCAGGTCTCCCTCTTTGGGATATCCGACAAACTCCAGACTGTTGACGAGGTCCCATTTCAACGGTTCAATGATTTTTTTCACATCCCGTAATGCTCCACCGCTCCAGCCGTAGCTGCCGAAAAAGACTGCTTTTTTATCCTGAACGTGCTTATGAGCCGCCATCTCCAGAACCTCTCTGATCGGGGGAAACAGAGAAACCTCGTAAGTGGAGGCACCGATCACCACTCCTCTTCTTGTCCACAGGGAAGGAAGGATGTAGCTGACATGCGTCCTGGCTGCATCAAAGATTTCGACGGGAGCCCCAGCCTCAGAGATACCCTGAACCACAGCGTTCATCATGACCTCTGTACTGCCGTACATGGAGCCGTAGATAAGAGTGATGGCTGGTTCAGTTTTTCCTTTGGCATACTCAGCCCATTTCTTGTAGAGATGGACGATTCGGGCCGTATCCTGGCGCCAGATAAGCCCATGAGAAGGCGCGATGATATCGACAGGAATATCCTTCAGCTTCTCGATGGCATTCAAAACTCGTGGGCTGAAATTGGCCACGATGTTGACATAGTAACGGAGCGCTTCTTTTTCGTAAAACTCCGGAGACTGGCACTCATCATCGAAGATGGCGCCCCGGATGGCCCCGTAGCCGCCGAAGGCATCGCAGGAAAACAGGATGTGGTCAGAAGGCTCGTAAGTCATGATGGTTTCAGGCCAGTGAAGAAACGGGGTGGAAAAGAACTTCAGGGTCCGCTTTCCCAAGGACAGGGTGTCCCCATCCTTGACAACCTGGACATTGTCTGTGATGGAAAAGAAGCCCTCCAGCATGTCCTGGGCCTTGGCAGAACAGAGGATAGTCGAGCGGGGAGAGATTCGGCGCAAGGTCCTGAGGAGCCCTGAATGGTCGGGCTCCAGATGATTGAGGATGACGTAATCCAGCTCGGCTATATCTGTCAGCTCGTCTATCTGGGCGAAATACTCGTCGCCCTTGATGGATTTGGTCAGGTCGATGACGGCTTTTTTCTGATCGTTTATGAGGTATGAGTTGTAAGAGACTCCCTCCTTGGAGATGGGCCAGAGGCCTTCGAACAGGTCTGTGGTCCTGTCGTTGACACCGATCCAGAAGACATCCGGTTTGATCTCGATTACAGGCATTTTAGACTCCTCTACTTTTTTCGCCTTGTCATTTTAGCGGGTGGAGCAAGAATAATCAACTAGACCTTCCTGTCGGAGGCACCGCCAAACCCGTTTTTTGGATTGCTGATGGATGAAGGCTTTCAAAGCGAGCCCTCGACCGTATGAAATTTTTCCTGCCTGACATATCCCATATCATGGAAATAAAGATGATTGCCTTCCT
>SMTZ1_10003434_pt1 | contig 15919 bp, 15 predicted proteins | sample DeeMarSWOR136_30_FD_25667 | JGI IMG/M metagenome (IMG submission 25667)
TACGTACATGGCTGCACCTCCAGTGAAGGGTTTTGTGCCATCCTAACCGGATGAGCACCGTGCCGCAACAAGCGGTTGGTCCTGTGAGACCCATAACAACCCCATGGAGCGTGCAGCCTTTTTCATAGTATCAGGTCTATTTTCTTGACATACCTTGGACGCTGTGATGCTGTTTATTTATGGCTCGGCCGTTACCAATTGAATTTCCCGGAGCAGTCTATCACCGAAGGAATTGGGGTCAAAGCTACATTATACACTTTACAACAATAGATAAAGTTAAAAAGGCAGTGGGGTCAGCCCTTGACATTTGACAAATTGAATGGTGGCCTCCAGAATTCTACGGACACAAGACTTAATTTGAAAGATGATGGCGGGTGAAGCTATTGCCTAACCAACCGCTGCATCGGATAGGGGGGTGGGCCATGGTTATAGAGTTTTTGCGGGTTATCAAGCTTTTATCTTGCTAATAACGTTTGGTGCTAATTCTCCTCGCTTCAGGGGAGCTCTATCCTTAAAATCCCTAACGAAGGAGAAGATAAAGTGATCGATCCTGGTTTGAAGGATAAGGTAGCCCTGATCACCGGAGGGAACAACCCTTCCGGTATTGGTGCGGCCATCGCACGAGCATTTGCTTCCCATGGTGCCCAAGTGTTTATTCATTACTTCCGTCAGGCTACCGAACTACCGGATGAAGATCAGAAAGATCATGAGCCGCAAGGTCCAGGATTGGCGTTCTTTTTCAAACAACAAAGGAAAACAGCTGACGAAGTGCTTACATCGATTCGAGAATCCGGTGGTAATGCGGAATCCTGGGAAGGGGATCTTCGCGAACCTGAGAACGTTAATCGTTTATTTGAACAGGCAGAAAAGGTATTTGGTCACGTTGATATCCTAGTGAATAATGCGGCGGAATATACCGCGGACACCTTTCTTCCTCCCAATGCTTTAGGGGAAGAGGCAGAGGTATGGGTGGGAGGGCCAACTATATCGACGATCGACGTGGCAAGCCATGATCGCCATTTTGCGGTGAATTCCCGAGCAGTTGCCATCCTCATGAGTAAGTTCGCTAGTCGAATCATTGAAAGGCAGCAAAGCTGGGGAAGAATTGTCAATATAAGTGCGGATTGTGCGTGGGGATGCCCGAAAGAGATTTCTTATCGTGCGAGCAAATATGCCTTGGAGTCGTACAGCCGAAGTGCAGCTGCGGAGTTAGGTCCTTACGGCATCACGGTTAACATCGTGTCGCCAGGACCGGTGCAATCCGGATATATCGCGTCAGAGGCAGAAGAAGCGCTTATCGCAGACATCCCTTTACGGAGAATCGGCAGGCCTCAAGACATTGCAAATGCGGTCGTTTTTTTTGCCTCGGAACAAGCCAGTTGGATTACCGGACAATTACTATTTGTTCATGGCGGCCATCGAATGGCATTAGGCTAAAAGCACTGGGGTCCGCCTTTGACATGTGACAAATTGAATGGTGGCCCAGCCACTCAATCCAGCGGACCCTTCGATGCTTCGATATTGTTTAGCATCGACTCAGGGCAACTGATCTTAGTCGTTAGACAAAAGGAACAATGATCAGGTTCAGTGATATCCAAGATGCTTTCTTCTTTGTGAGTTCAGCCCCTTACGGCATGAACTCAGCATTCCTTCGTAAAGACACAGGCCAGATACTGTACCATTCAGAGATGGGAGACATCGACGAGATTGGTGATGAGGATCTTGATTGGGATGTGTGCGTAGAGATCCCCCACAAGAATGACCTCGACTTGGGTCAGCAACTCGTCTTCGCGTTTATCGAAACGCACTTGCCCGATGAATATCACCGCGTGCAGCAGATCTTCCAAAGACGTGGAGCGTATGGACGGTTCAAGAATTTTCTGGCATCAAAGGGACTGCTGGAGCGTTGGTACGACTTCGAGAGTCAACGCGAGGAACAGGCACTCCGGCAGTGGTGCGAAGAGAATGAGATAGAACTATCTGGCTAACCCATCGCTCCAGCTGACGGCAAATGAGCCGGCCAGATATCTTGCTTTTGGATAGCACAGCAAGAAGTTTTTGCCGGGAAAACACTTTCATGAAGGAGAGAGATGGTGGCTGAGTGTCAAGGAGGGCGGTAATCAAATCGAACGAATATGAAGATCCGGCAATCAGGGAAATGTATGAAAAAGGATTGGCTAAGGAAGGAACAGAGTCAAAAATGCCACCTTTAAAGAAATGAGTTTAAAATCTATTTAATGTTGCACACCCTGAAGTCCACCCAAAGGTAATTCAGCCTACCACTCGCGGATTTCACAGTCAAAGAATGCTGTCCTCTTTTTATTAGACTCATTCGCAAAACCCGCAGCAAGCTCCTACGGTACAAGCGCTTGCTATCTTGATGCAACGGAGGTAATATCGAAAGGGCGGGTGATAATGTTCGAAGCAGCTATAAGCGGCCTTACGCAAGTATTTGCGTTTCCCACCTTTTTTATCATGATTATCGGTATGCTGATAGGTCTTGCCATCGGCATCATACCTGGTCTGGGAGGGCAAGTGACACTGGCTTTGTTATTGCCCACCATTTATGGCATGGATCCTGCTACTGCTCTGGCTTTTCTGTTAGGTGCACATGCAATTGTTCCCACCGGCGGGTCCATCACCGCAATCCTGTTTAACGTTCCGGGAACAGGCCAAAACGTCGCGACCACTTTAGACGGTTTCCCCTTGACCAAGCAGGGCCAGGGTGGAAAAGCCCTTGGTGCTGCCTTGGGAGCTTCTGCAATTGGGGGTGTTATCGGCGCAATTTTTTTGATGGCAATTATCCCGATCATGCGCCCGTTGGCTTTTGCTCTCTCTGCTCCTGAATTTTTTATGTTGTCGCTGCTCGGAATTTCATTTATTGCCAGCATCGGCGGTGGTGATGTGGTAAAAAATCTGATCGCCGGAGGGGTGGGGCTTCTTATTACTTTCATTGGTATGGATTCTGGCACGGGTGTTCCTCGGTACACTTTTGGCCAACTTTATCTTTGGGAAGGCATAAAGCTGATCCCGGCTGTGATCGGTCTTTTTGCTTTTGCTGAAATGTTGGCATTAGCTGTGAAGGGTGGAAGTCTGGTTGAAGTTCAGGTACAAAGACTGCCGGCATTAAAGGATGTAATAATCGGAGTTTGGCAGGTTTTTCGTAAATTTTGGCTCATGGTGCAAACCGCTCTCATCGGAACCCTTATTGGTGCCGTACCCGGCATGGGTGGGGACGTAGCCAATGTTTTTTGTTATGGTTTTGCCTCTAAAAGATCAAAACAACCGGAAACATTTGGCAAAGGCAACATCGAAGGGGTTATCAGTGCCGAAGCAGCTAATAACGGTAAAGAAGGTGGCGCACTGATTCCTACCTTAGGATTTGCGGTTCCAGGCAGCGCCGGTATGGCGATACTGTTGGGGGCATTTTATTTGCTCGGACTTCAACCGGGTCCGCTTATGTTAAAGGAAAAATTAGATCTCGTGTTCCTCCTCGCCTGGACTCTGGCCATAGCCAATCTCATTGGGGGAGGCATTTGCGTGCTTTTCAGTTCTTGGCTTGCCCGTGCTTCTTTTGTCAGAGGATCCTTATTGGTTCCGCTAATATTGGTTCTTGGAATGCTGGGCGCCTTTTCTGCTACCGGCCATGTCGGGGATCTTTTTGTAGCGTTTATTTTCGGGCTACTCGGTTACGGCATGATGCATTTTGGCTATTCCCGTGTAACCATGCTTTTAGGATTGGTACTGGGAAAGGTAGCCGAGAAAAATCTGACCATCAGTTTAAATGCATATGGTTATTCCTTCTGGCTTAGGCCTATTTCCCTCATCCTATTGGCTATCATCATAGTCGGTATCGCATATCCGTTATTTCGCAAAGCTCACAGGAGAGGAGACCAAACAAGATGAGCAAATCAGTTTATGAGTTGATTTTTAATCTATTAATCTTAACGTCATTAGCCTTTTTTGTCGTAAAGGCTTTTACTCTAACCGGAGGAGCGGGACGGGTTCCTTTATTTGTAGGCATACCGACACTACTGTTAATGTGCTTTAAAATAGTTATGCCTTTAACCAAAAAGAGATCACTAAACACTCAAGGCGATCAATTCACAGAACAAAGTAAAGCTCCAAAAAGTGCAATAGGCGATGCCTCAAATAGGATATTAATTGAAATTATATGGTTATTTGTATTTACCTCACTGATTGTACTTTTAGGCGTAATTTATGGCTCCCTGGTTTTTTTATTTATGTATTTGCGCTTGCATAATAAAGACGCATGGATTTTCTCAATTGCGATGAGTATTACGGTTGTCTTGGGAGCTTATCTTGTTTTCCAACTAGCATTGAAAATACAGTTGTATGAGGGTGTTTTGCCAGGTATCATTTTTGAATGGCTTGATTATTAAACAATAACAATAACAAAAAGGAGGTAAGTGACATGCAGACAACAAAAGGAAAAATTGTAGGTGTTGGCCTTGTTTTCCTGATCGGTGCTTGCTTACTACTCCAAGGAACATGTGTCTTTGCCCAGTCGTCCGAGAACGATAAGGCCAAGGAGTATTTTAAGGGCAAAACCATACGGTTTATGGTCCCTTATAAGCCTGGGGGAGGGTACGATACATACGCCCGCATGATCGCACCGTTTCTCGAAAAAGAGCTAAATGCCACCGTAGTGGTTCAAAATGTCCCGGGAGGTGGAGGGCTGCTTGGCGTTAACAAATTATTTTCAGCTAGACCCAACGGTCGTACCATAGGCATGGTAAACTTAATAGGTGCAATCATGAGTCAGCTTGGTCAAATGCGAGGAGTGAACTTCAAGCTTGAAGAGTTTGGCTGGATCGGACGTGTCGTAGCTGAACCACAGTTGATGCTTACAAGAGCGAATTCACCCATAAACAGCATTGAAGACATCAAGAAAATGGGGGAACCGCTAAAGTATGGCACGACGGGGCCGGGAGCGGTCGATTATCTGAATGGTCTTTTGCTTTCGCGCGTTTTTGACTTCCCTATTAAAATGGTGAGCGGCTATGCAAGTTCCGGCGAATACGATCTGGCGATGTTGAAGGGAGAAGTCGATTGTGTAATGGGATCATTTAGTTCTAAGATAAGCTATCTCAAAACCGGCGATGCTAAACCAATTGTGCTACTTAGTAAAACAAGGTCCAAAGAACTACCTGATCTCCCAATCGTTTCAGAGATCAAGGGGTTAAATGAAGAAGACCGCAAACTGGTTGTTGCCGCTATTAACCTTTTGGAAGGCGGCAGGGCAGTTGCAGCTCCTCCGAATCTACCCAAGGATCGTTTGCAGTCTTTGCGGAACGCTTGGTCCAAGGCAACATCTGATCCCGGATTGTTAAAATCTGCCGAAAAAGCGGCTAGACCGATATCTAATCTCCCAGGTCCTCAAATGCAGGAACTTGTTTCCGAGCTGATTAACAATATACCCAAACCAATGATGGAACTGATAAAAGAATCATATTACAAAATGTAATTTCCAACATAAACGCACATATTGATGAACGTCTAGTGCACAGGGACGTGACAGGGGGGACGACAGGGGGACGTTGTTGAAAATGTCCACTTATCCGCCCCAAGGTCTAACCCCTGCCCCCCTGCGAACAAAGCTGTAATCAGCGCAAACTCTGACCGTTGACAGTCGGTCATCAAGATTAGGGGGACCACCGATCCAAAAAACACTGTTCGCCTTGCGCCAGTATTAATTTCGCTTTCTGTTACAGTCAGTGCGGTAGCCGGTTATCTCCAGCGTGTGACGTGTGCCCAGAAAATCGTGTTCCTGACATAGTTGCTCTTGGAGGTTCTTGATGTCCTCGCAGCAAAACTCAATGATTCTGCCACATCTCAAGTCACGAAGTTCACACGAAGGCGGTAGGTCTTGCTTGTTGCTATCTCCGGGCACCCGAAGGGGTCACGTCTTGTAGGGGCGGGGGGCAGCCTTGACACTTGACAAATTGAATGTTGGCCTAAGTACTCAATTCAGCGGACTCCTCGACTCAGCCTTTCGACAAGCTCAAGACTTGCTCAGGGGCGCTGAGCTCCAGCGTTAGCCGGATTTTCAACCAGGAGGAATTATGCCCGAAACTGCTGGCAATGAAGTGGAGATCACGCCCGACGGTATTCGAAGGTTGTGGGAGTACCGTACCAGCGTCGAGAGCAGCTTCCATCAAAGAAACAGCTTTCTTCTCGTCGCGGAGTCCATGCTGCTAGCAGCATTTGCCGCCGTGCTCTCCGTGCAACTCGCTTGGCCTTGGATCCCCCGAGTGCTCGCAGGTTTTGGCGTGTTGTTGACTTGTGTCTGGTGGTATGTGAACGCGCGGCATTTCGCGAACTACAGGCACCTGCGAGCAAAGGTGGAGGAGCTATGCCCAGAGTACGCCTGGATTCGCAGTACACGCCATCGGCGCGGGCCTTCAACCTGGAAGGTGATAGCTCACGGCGTTCCGCTCCTCACATTGCTGGTATGGGCCCTTTTTTTGGTGAACATCTTACTTAGTTCTCAGCAGCCTAAGTAGACGTAATAAGTAACTAGGTGAGGGGCAGGTCTACACTCTTGCCAAAACATGACTATCTATCAGAAGTGTAGACGCGACCCCAAGATCCTTAGAGAATCTAACCTCCGGCTACACAAGGACCCCTCGTTACCGCGCGGCCTGTGAGCCGTGTCGTCAGCCCTCTTTTTGATTTCTGTTGCACAAAACCAATTTTTCTATACAATTGAAGAGCCTTTATCCAAGAAAGGGTCTACACGTGGCAGATTCTATGAGTAAGCGCTGAAAAGGAGTGCAGATTATGAACATCAAATTGGTAAAACTGATCTATTTTTCACCGACCAAAACCACCAAGCAAGTCATAGAAAGCATTGCCCAAGGCATTCAGGTTGACACGGTCGAACACCTCGATTTGACGCCACCTGGGGCAAAAACGCAAGAATTTGGGGAAATGCACGATGAATTCGTCATTATAGGAACACCAGTATATGGTGGACGCGTTGCACTTGAGGCGGCCACAAGATTGCACCGACTCAAGGCCAACAAGACACCAGGGGTGATCGTTGTCGTGTATGGCAACAGAGCATATGAGGATGCTCTCTTAGAGTTAAGAAATCTTACTGAAGAAGCAGGATTTATTCCGGTTGCCGGTGGCGCATTTGTTGGTGAACATTCATATTCGAATGAGACCACACCAATTGCTTGCGGACGCCCTGACGCAGCAGACCTTAAGAAAGCGGAGGAATTTGGAACAAAGATCCGGGAAAAAATGAGACATATACGTTCTCTTGACGAGATACCGCCATTACTAGTGCCGGGAAATTTTCCGTATAAAGAACAAAGGAACCGGCCGAAGGTATCACCCATTTCTCAGGAAACCCTATGCACATTGTGTGGAACATGTGCCACAGTCTGTCCAACCGGATCGATTTCGGTAAACGATACGGTGATGACCGATCCAAATGGGTGTATTTTTTGCTGCTCATGCATTAAAAACTGTCCGACTCAAGCGAGAGTTTTCGAAGCTCTTACGATAAAAGAGAGAGCAGAAAGGTTAAGTAAAGACTGTCGTGATAGAAAAGAGCCTGAAATCTATGTTTAATATAATTAAAGCCATCGAGAGGAGGGAGGGTTAGTCTCTGGGGACGCGGGGTGAGTTCTTGACATTTGACAAATTCAATGGTTGCCTAATCACGTAATCCACCGGACGCCATGAAGATTTTGAAAGGATTCCGGGCGTTCACTACTTCCCGAAGAAATAACTTGAGAAGCGTAAGAGGTGTCACGTCATCCCGTGACAGCCTTTTTGATAGGTGACCCCAAAACCACATCCAATTTTTGTAAGTACTCGAGGAGGGAGACAACATGAAGAGCGTGAAACGAACTATCCATTATTTCGACCGGGCGGGCGTTGAAAACACGGACGAGGTCATCGAAGTCGTCAACGACCGATTGAAAGAAGGGGATATCAAGAGCGTCGTCGTGGCAAGTTCTCGGGGAGAGACCGGGCTCAAATTTGCGAGAAAGATGGCCAAGGAAACGAACCTCGTAGTTGTGAGTTCGCATCCAGGCCGATCCGCACCCGGGGTCTGGAATTTTGATCTCAACATTTTGAACGAATTAGAATCCATGGGCTGTAAAGTCGTGAGGCATAGCCACATCCTCTCCGGTCTGGAGCGATCCATCAGTGCCAAATTCTCGGGAGTTTCACGGGCGGAGTTTCTTGCGGAAGCTCTGAGATGTCTCTTTGGAGCGGGCATAAAGGTGGCGGTAGAAGTAGCGATCATGGCAGCAGACAGTGGGGCTATTCCTATTGACAAAACGATCGCTATAGGAGGGACCTCGTCAGGTTCAGATTGCGCCATTGTCGTATGGCCGTCCCATTGCAACAATTTTTTTGACTTCCGGATTCTCGAAATTCTGGCTAAACCTTTTAGAAGAGACTTGAAAACATGAACAGGGGGACAATTGTCCCTTGACATTTGACACATTGAATGTCGGCCTACAAAATCAATCCGGCGGACCCTTCTACCTAGCTCAGCGCCCCTAATCTTGGTCCTCTCAACGTGGAGGTGCCAACTCTTGCGTTTTGCCACCTCTGGCGCCGGAGGGAAGGGAACTTAAGATTTGAACATGAAAAAATAGATAATGAATGCGAGCAGGAATACCAAGCATACGTTGTTTACGATTTCCAGCGACGTATGCATGCTCGTGGGATTCATAGCCGGTATCGTATTCTCGATTCTCCTTCTACTTCCTTCGCTGAAGAGTCTCGGAACCAATCCCAATCGTTTCATCCCAATCTTCGTTGTGCTGCCAATAGTCGTATTGATCGGCACTGTTTTTTCATTCCTGGGGATCGCTATCACGTTGGTGCTGTGGAAGCCGTTTCTAACTCCGCAACAAGCAAAAAAGTTTGTATTTGGATCCCGCACACCTGAGGAAGCGATACCCCGAGTGATACATCTTCCACTTGTAAAACCTTACTATAAACTGGCTGGCTTGATTTACCCCCAAATAAACAAATGGAGTGTGAGGAAGGCTAGAGCACGCAGTATAGTTCCGGGGTCACCGGTGAGGGCGGCAACAATTTCGTCCCCCGATCAATCGCCTTGGTCGGCGTGAATAGCGACGCCAGGATTCCATCGCAAGGCGGGGCTCTCCACACAGACTCAATACTCTCCTCTTTTGCCTCTTCAAAGACGTTGCATATCGCACCCTGATTCTGGGCAGCTCGAGCGGTAGCAATTGTCCCCGCTGACTGGTATATTGAGTAGAAAAAGCTCGGATCAGTCGATGAGCGACATATTTATCAGTTATGCTAGCCAGGACCGTGATCGTGTAAAGCTGCTGGCACACGTGCTTGAGGCGCGGGGCTGGTCGGTTTGGTGGGATAGAGACATTCCAGCGGGCAAACCTTACGATCGGGTTATCGCTGAAGCCTTGGCCAGTGCACGGTGTGTTCTGGTGGTGTGGTCGAGGCATTCAATGAACTCCGATTGGGTATTGGAGGAAGCCGAAGAGGGACGGCGAAGAAAAATCCTTGTTCCCATCCTAATCGAAGATGTGGCTCCCCCCCTGGGGTTTCGTCGCATACAAGCCGCAGCGCTATTTGACTTCGACACTACAGAAACCTCAGGGCAGCTCGACAAGCTCGTGGCGGACATTACCGATATACTTGGGCCACCAACCGGGACCCACCAGCTGCCAGATTCACGGAAGGGTGATGACAAACGGAGTGCCGAAGGTCGGTACAAACCATCATCCGTGGTGCAACAGACCGAATCTCGACCGGGCCGGTGGCGACGAATCCTTGTCAGCGTGGGACTAACGGTGATTCTGCTCCTTATGGTCGTAGCGGGCTACTTCATACGACAGAACATCATCTCTTCTACAGCTTCATCCACGCCGCAGCATCCCAAGATGAACCGAGTTGTCGCCACTGTCTTGGTGGAAAAGCAGCCATTTTCCATAGCCTTTAGCCCTGATGGAACGCGTGCCTACGTGACCAATGCGAGAAGCAATACCGTTAGTGCCATCGACGCCATTCAGAACAAAGTGATAAAGAACATTCAGGTAGAGAAAGACCCTCACAACATGGCTATCACTCCAGACGGTAAGAGACTTTACGTAGTTAACATAAGTGCTTCTACCGTCAGCGTCATTGATACGGCTAGCGATTCCGTGGTGGCTAACATCCCAGTTGGGCAGAAATCCTTGGGTGTAGCCATAACACCCAACGGGTGGAGTGTTTACGTCGCAAGCGGTGGCAGCAACAGCATAACCATCATCGATACAGAGCACAATACTATTTCGAGAACTATTTCAACGGAAGCGCCACGTGACCTGGCGATGTCACCGAATAAGAAATTAGCTTATGTGACAAGCTATCGTGACAACGTCACGATCATCGATACTGTCTTAAATAAGGTGAAGGCCATCATACCCGTTGGAGCGAACCCGGAGGGCATTGCCCTAAGCCCAGATGGGACAAGGGCTTACGTAGCAAACTCAGGCAGCGATAGTGTCAGTGTTGTTGACACCGTTAGCAACAAAGTCATAGCTAATGTCGCAGTGGGGGACTCTCCCCGATATGTGGCCGTTACTCCAGACGGTGAACGGGTTTATGTGACAAACACGAGTAGTGGTACGGTGAGCGTGATTGAAGCTGGCAGCAATACGGTCATTGCGACAATCCCGGTAGGGATTCAACCCATAGGTTTGGCTATCAGGCCAGATGGTACACAAATCTATGTAGCTAACAATGGAAGTGACAGCGTCAGCATCATAGACTAGATGGAGCTTCTGGGTTTGCCCGCCGATTTGTCAAAGATTTTATAGATGGGGGCCGTTTTCGTTTGGGATGTTTGACGCACGGAGGTTTTGTTTCAAGCGACACGAGAGGATTTTCAGTATTGTTGACCTAACAGCGTTCTTCCGAACCTTATTTTTCAACTTGTGCTGATTGCGGGCGGCCCGTCTCGTCTCCTGCCTGCTACGCCGGAACTGAACATGGAAACGATTCGAGAGTTTTTTTGGCAGCACCCATGGACAAGGCTTGTTACAATTCCTGGCTTAGCCCATATACTCTATCGAATTCACCTGAACCTGGAATCAAAGCGCGACCAAAAGCGCCATCGTGGACACCTGTGAAGAAAGAGGGAAATATGGCCAGCAGCCGTTGGCATTTGACAGGCTACTCCTGACCACTCAATTTAGTGGTCCCGTCGATGCTGCGACATTGCTCAGCATCGACCCTGAGCTAGGTCGAAGGGTCAACACGCTCGCGCCCGACGATCTCGGGCGCTCGGCGAACACATAGAGGGAGGAAATTGTGCCTTCAGTAGTCTCACATGCAGCTGTTGCGGTTGCTGCTGGTATGGCATTCGCACCACGAGAGGTTCCCAATCATTTTTGGGCTCTATCTATACTCTGTTCAACCATTCCTGATGCGGACATCCTTGGATTTCCCTTTGGTGTCCCATACCACCATCCTTTCGGGCACAGAGGATTCTTCCACTCACCCTTCTTTGCCCTGTTAATGAGTGCTTTTCTTGTCGTCGTCTTTTTCCGCGACCTGGAGATATTTTCGAGTCGTTGGTTCTACTTTTTTGTTTTCTTTTTCTTGCTATCGGCGAGTCACGGTATCCTCGATGCGTTCACAGGCGGAGGTTTAGGAATCGCTCTCTTGGCTCCTTTTGATCACACCAGATACTTCTTCCCATGGACACCAATAAGGGTTTCCCCGATTGGTATTGGCGCCTTTTTTACCAAATGGGGCTTAAGAGTTGCCAAAAATGAGCTTGTATGGATTTGGCTGCCCTCATTCCTCCTTGTTATTATCGCAAGGGTTGTTCGTTTGCTGAAGGGTGGGATGTGGCCTTGACATTGGGCATCGTCGCGTGACCTCGGTGTGAGAGGTGAGGTCTCTGGTCCTGACAAATGCTGATCTGGGATTTGAGTCGTACTCTATGACTTCTGAGGGAATCCACACGGAGGAGGCCGTGCCTTTTGGGGTTCATTCTAAGGTTGCAAGGCTTTATGGGGCCGATCTTGCAGAACACGAGCCGCACGCGACAACGCTCAACTACCTCGTGGCCGCCACCGTAGGGTGACTGACGGGAACGCTTGGTCGCGCGCTGAAGGCGCGTGGTATCTCACCGGGTGAAGGACGGCTCATTGCACGGGCAAGGAGGGAAATTGTAGAGGAGAACAATGTGCTGATGGTCAAACGCATCCATGTCGAGTATCATCTGCGGGTCGAGCCTTCGCGGTGGGCGGAGAATTGTTTTGTGAAGATCACGACGATAGAGTTGTCATAGCCGGTAGAGCCGTCAAATTTATGGAAGGTCACCTTACGATCTGAACACCTAACCCAGCTGGAGGGATCTCGACAGGAATGAAACCCGTCTTGTTGGTAACGTGCCTCGCTATCTCGTTGATGGCTGGGTCACCTCCCGACAGTTCCGAAGAGCGTACCTTCTCCGCGCCACCTCCAGCCTCCAGACCCACGCCGCCCGCTAGGCCGGGCACATCAGTTGTTCCTGTCTATACGTACAAGGTCCTCAAGATATACCCTCATGATAGAAACGCTTTCACGCAGGGACTGGTTGTTGAAAATGGCATTCTCTATGAAGGGACCGGTCGTTACGGACAGTCCAGTTTGCGCAAAGTGGAATTAGCCACCGGAGCTCTCTTGCAAATCCATAGGCTGCCAGATCGATTCTTCGGTGAGGGCATCACGATATTTGAGAACAGAATGATCCAGTTAACCTGGCGGTCAAAGATCGGTTTTGTCTATGACAAAAACAGTTTTCAGCTAATCAATGTGTTCAGATATCCAACGGAGGGCTGGGGCATCACGCATGATGGCAAGCTCTTGATCATGAGCGACGGCAGTTCGAGGCTTCATTTTCTGAACCCAGACACTTTTAAGGAAATCCGTTGGGTTGAGGTACGCGACAACAATGGCCCTGTCCCGAGACTCAATGAATTGGAGTACGTGAATGGGGAAATCTATGCTAACATCTTGCCATCGGACCGCGTTGCAAGGATTGCTCCGGACACGGGCAAAGTTGTCGGCTGGATACATCTTTCGGGACTTTTGGGTCCAAAAGATCGCAGCGTACCGGTCGACGTTCTAAACGGAATTGCGTATGACTCGATTAGTGACAGGTTGTTTGTCACGGGAAAGTTGTGGCCGAAGCTATTTGAGATACGGCTCGTGCCTCCGAGATAGCCAATCATAGAGACGGAGGAAAAGCATGAAAGCGGTGGTTCTCAACGGCGGGGTGGAAGGCGACGACGTACTGGACACGGTCGATCGCGTGATCGCTGACGAACTTGCAAGTGTCGGGTGGGAAGTGCACCCATTCATCCTTCGCAATATGGAAATCCACCATTGCGTGGGCTGTTTCGGCTGCTGGATCCAAACCCCTGGCGTCTGCATCATTGATGACGCTGCGCGTGACATTGCCGGGGAAGTCATTGAGAGTGACCTCGCTGTCTTCCTCACCCCGGTAACGTTTGGGGGGTATTCTTCGGAGCTCAAGAAAGCAGTCGACCGTCTCATTTGTCTCGTTTCTCCGTTCTTCGTGAAAATCGCGGGGGAAATTCATCACAGACCTCGGTATGAGCAATACCCTCGTCTGATGGGCGTGGGCGTGCTCCCAGGAATAGACCAAGAGAGCGAACGTATATTCACAACCCTGGTGGGCCGCAACGCCATCAACTTGCATAGCCCTGCACACGTCGCCGGGGTGGTTCTGGGCGGCCAGAGTCTTGACAAGATCCGGGAGAACATTCAGGCACTCTTGGCTGCCGTGGGAGTGAAGCAATGAATTCGGACAAACGATTTCTCCTGCTGGTTGGCAGCGCCAAGCGACCAAGGAGCACATCCGAGTCACTCGGAACGTATCTTCTTGAACGGCTGCGCGAGCGGGGGTTCGAAGCAGACACGCTGCTCATCCATCGATCGTTTGGGTCAGACGAACTTCGCGAGGCGCTGCTGGAGGTTATCGATCAGGCTGACATCCTCGTTCTGGCATTTCCGCTCTATGTAGATAGCTTGCCTTCCTTGCTCGTAAGGATTATGGAACTCATGGCTGCGCGCCGCCGGGAACGAAAAGAGTCCAAGAAACAGCGCCTGCTGGCCATCGTGAACTGCGGCTTTCCGGAGGCACACCACAATGATACGGCCATCGCCATCTGTCGCCGCTTCGCCAAGGAAGCCGGCTTTGAGTGGGCAGGAGGGCTGGCCCTTGGGGGCGGAGAATTCATAAACGGGCGGCCATTGTCCGAGATGGGAAAGAAGGTCCGGAACGTGACCAGATCTCTCGACCTCACCGCAGAGGCGCTCGCCCAAAGCAAAGCTGCATCGCCGGAGGCGATGGTATTGATGGCCAAACCTCTTGTGCCTGGTTGGATGTACACCCGTATCGGCGGGTTCATGTGGAAGCGGCGAGCAAAGAAGCATGGGGTGAAGAAAAGGCTTTATGATCGCCCCTACCAGAGGTGAAACCAGGGTATTACCATGCCAGCAGCGCCCCTGCAATGGGACAGAGATCACGCGGGTAAGCACTTGCTCAAGTAAATCTGTTCGTTCCCCGATGAGCGTGCCACATCTTCCTTTTCGCCCTCTTGGTTGCCTGTGACTTCATGAATTCCGAAGACCACGAATACCAGGCTGTTTTGGGATTCACGTTACCCCCTGAAGCTGTACATAGTAGAAAAAGTGAATGAACTGAGAGTTACACGGTTCACTACAGCATCTGCAAGAAACTGACCGAAACTTGGGAATGACAAAACTCTCATTGAAGAGCTGTGTAATAATTGGGAGCAGGTCACCCGGCGAGAAAGACCAGGTGACCTGTCAAAGAAGAAACATGCCTTTGCCCACTGTGCTGAAAATGAATCACGACGAGCCCTTATATGGTCTTTTCTTTTTTCCTCACCTGGCATGGGAAGAGACGATTGGATGTTCCTGAAGAAATTGGATCCCGATCCTGATCGTCGGTAAGGAAATTGATATTGGCCGCTTTGTCCCAAGGGTTTCCCCAGCCGAAATCCACAACCACTACTCCTAACGACGCCTTTTCCTCGGCCCTAGCTTCCAATTCGATTTTCCCCAAAGGAGACTCCACTTCAACCCATGCCCCATTTTCGATCCCTCGCTTCTTTGCATCCTCAGGATGCATCCAAACAAAAGGCGCACGTTGATATTTGCTCAACTCCGGAATATTCCGGTACTTCGTGTGACTATACACTCCGGGTTTCCGGCTCGTACCATCAAGGGGGAATTTTTCTCTCACTGCCGGGCTTATTTCCCTGCCCCTGAAGCAGGGCAACGGATCATATCCCGCCTTCTCGAATCTCTCCGAAAAGAACTCCACTTTACCAGAAGGAGTCCCAAACCCCTCGGTTTTGAATTTCTCATACTGGACGGGAGGTGTGGTGTAAACTATCTGTTTTTCCTCCAGATCAGCTATTGAGATGCCAGAAGGTTCTATCATAAAATTTATCCATTCTTCGTTGTTCCGAAAAGGGTAATCCATTCCGAGGCCTATCTTTTCGGCCAGGGCATATTCCACCTCAAAGACCGGACGGCAATCCCACAAAGGTTCTATCACTTTTCTCCGAAAGGCAAAAAAACACCCTTCCGCACTCGAAAAAGCCCGATAACCGTTCCGTTCAAATCCCGTGGCATCCGGGAGCACAAGATGAGCGAGTTCAGCTGTAGCCGTCATAAAGTGATCGTTCACAACCAGGAGTTCCAACCTTGCCAGGGCCTCACGGGTCTTTTTAGCATTAGCGAGAACCAGGGCCGGATTAGAGTTGGTTACTATCATGGCCCGAGGCCGCTCTGTACGGTCTGAAAGCAAGAGATCCACCACAACCGGCTGGGGATAGTCCATGAA
>SMTZ1_10003436_pt1 | contig 15918 bp, 15 predicted proteins | sample DeeMarSWOR136_30_FD_25667 | JGI IMG/M metagenome (IMG submission 25667)
GGAACATACGATGTGAATTATCCTGATTGTATTGAGCCGTTCGATGGAAGCAAGGTCTGTTTAAACTATGATGGCACTCCTTATCATGCTGCCATTCAATATGAGGGAACATTTGGTACCAGTCCTAAGATTGGAAAGTTAGTCTATTTGGGTTTTCCTTATGAAACGATTTATCCTGAACAGGATAGAAATAAAATTATGAAAAGGATTGTCAATTTCTTTGGCATGATTGCAACTTCTACTGAAAAAATAGCCAATATTGAACCAGAAGTTCCAGACAAATATCAACTTTTACAAAATTATCCCAATCCATTCAATCCTTTAACCAATATAGAATTTTCAATACCACAAACTGCTCATGTAGAAATTTTGGTATATAACCTATTTGGTCAGAAAGTAAAAACACTGGTAAACGAGATATTGCCATCTGGTTTTCATCATATTGTATGGGATGGTAGGGACGATAAGGGACTGAAAGTCTCAACAGGAACATATATCCTAAAAATGCAGAGTAATAATTTCCTGCAGACAAAAAAAATGATGATTGTGAATTAATGAATTGACTTGGTCAAAAAAATACTGCTATTCAAACGTTAAAAATACGGAGACGCCTATGGATTGCAAAAATTATCAAGCAAATTTGGATCGTTGCAATTGTACTTATGAGCCATGTAGTCGAAAGGGATATTGTTGTGAGTGTTTAGTTTATCATCAAAGAATGGGTGAATTACCAGCATGTTACTTTCCTGATAACATTGAACGGACCTACGATCGTTCGATAGCTCGGTTTATATCGATACATAAATCATAAATAGGAATGAAATGTTAGAATATAAAATAATAGATTTGAATTTAAAGCATAAATGGACGATTGCTCGAAATTCTTCAGATATAAAGCATAATGTTTTAGTGAAATATACAAGAGATGGAATTTCAGGAATCGGTGAAGCCGCACCAAACATCCGTTACAACGAAACCACAGCAAGTACTGTTGAAGCGATTAAAAAAGCCATCCCAGTTGTCGATAGATTTGATCCATGGCATTTTGTTGATCTCAGTTTTGCGATTGGTAATTTAGTCGAAGAACAGACCGCTGCTAAATGTGCAATTGATATTGCCATTATGGATTGGGTCGGTAAAAGTTTAGGAGTGCCTTTATATAAATACCTGGGATTGGACAGGAGCAAAGCTCCTATAACTTCTTTTAGCATTGGAATTGATTCGCCAGAAGTCATGCAGCAGAAAATTCAAGAAGCCAACGAATACCCGATTCTAAAGATAAAACTTGGCAAGGAAAATGATGAAGAAATAATAAAGGCAGTAAGGGAAGTTACTGATAAAACCTTACGAGTCGATGCTAATGAAGGCTGGAAAACCAAAGAGGAAGCGCTGGAAAAAATTCTCTGGTTGGAAAACATGGGGGTTGAATTTATCGAACAACCACTTCCTTCATACATGCTTGAAGAGATACGGTGGCTGCGGGATCGAGTGAAGATTCCGATTATTGCTGACGAAGCTGTGAAAAGTGCTGCTGATATTCCGAAATTAGCATCTGCTTACGATGGGATAAATATTAAACTCATGAAGAGCGCTGGCATTCAAGAAGCATTGCGCATGGTCTGGATGGCGCGTTCGTTGGGAATGAAAGTTATGCTCGGCTGTATGATCGAAAGCAGTTGTGGCATTGCGGCTGCATCCCATATCAGTCCGTTAGTAGATTATGCTGACCTGGATGGTAATTTATTAATTTCAAATGATCCATTTAAAGCAGTTAGGGTAGAAAAGGGAAGAATAATTTTACCTGATAGACCTGGCTTAGGTTTGGAAGGGGAGTATTAGAAAATTTTTATGTTATTGAACAAAAACTACTTGACATTATACTAAAATCTATTATTTTATAAGTCATGATTGATCAAACCATAGGATGAAATAGTTGTTAACATTAAAAATTTTTACAAATAAATGGCCTAAAATTCGTAGCTTTGGCGAAATTTGCAGTTCCTGAACATATACCTATTAAGATTTAGAATTTCATACTGATTCCGTATCTCCAAGCGATGGAATCAGTGTATCAATGATTTTACGTTGAAAAATTAATTCTAATTGAGTATAACCTATCAAAAATGAATTGGAACCTGTTCAAAAGGAGACATTCAATGGCAGAGTATCCGAAAACTGTGAAATTAAAAGATGATAGCAAAGTGACTTTAAGGTTGCTGAAACAGGAAGATATGGATTCCTTATTAAAATTTTATCGATCAATCCCAGATTCGGATCGACTTTTTCTTCGTTTAGATGTAACAGACAAAAAAAACATTGAGCGTCGATTCGGTAATCTTAATTATGATTATGTATATCCAATTCTGGCACTTGATGAAGATAAGATTATTGGGATTGGGACGATATTCAGGGCAGAATATGGATGGAAGCGTAACCTGGGTGAGGTGAGAGTTCTGATTGCTCCAGACTACCAGAGAAAGGGGCTGGCGACCATTTTTGTGCGAGAACTTTTTTTCCATGCATTAAAAGCTAAAATTTACAAGCTTCAAGCGGAAATGACGGAGAACCAGGATTCAGCAATTGCCGCTTTCGAACGGTTGGGTTTTCGTGAGGAAGCCAGACTCAAAAAACACGTAACCGATATTCGAGGCAGGAGAAGAGATCTGGTGGTTATGACGCTTGATATAGAGGATTTTTGGTATCTCATGGAGGACTTTGTAGAAAGTCATGATTTTCGAATTCATTAATTGCAGGAAAGGAGAAAACGAATGGTTCAAAAGCCGAATATTGTCAGAGGAATTCCAATGCTTCTGGTTCGAGCGATGCCGACGATTTTTTATTACGGTCGCTATGCCGGACAAGAAGTATCCACTCAGGCAAAATCATATTTCGAAAGCCATGTTGAATATCTCATCCAGGGAATAAATAAACTGGCTGCAGTTCTGGATGATAATGATTTACAATTAGTAGCTACCCAAGTTGAAGGCTTAACCAAAATCCAACCAATTAAAATTGAAGATAATGTTTATCAAATTTCAAGAAATTTATCAGCGATATTTTCCGCCAGCAAAGATAAAGTAAGAGAAGAATATGAAGGTAAAAATGGAGTAAAAGCTTCATTGATAGAACTTTTTTGTTCAACAGCGAGACGCCCCAAAATTGCTGTTGTCGACACAAGTAATGAGTTTGAATGGGTGGACAAATTATCCAATACCTTAACTGATAGTTGTTATTACGAGGCAATCAAAACACGACCGTTAGCTGAAAGTTATACTGATGCTATTTTGCAGAGCGACTTTGTCCTCTTTGCCTCTGCAACGCCTCAGCGGATTCACGAAGATGTTGAAAATTTGAAAACTTTCAACAGGCCCAGTCTGATTCTGGGACAACTTAAAAAGGATGAAAAACTGGATCAACAGACCATCCGAAATGGCTCTTGGTTAAGAAACAGAGGATATGATGTGTTGTTTAAACTTTTTTCTTCGTTGCGGTTATTTACTTCGATTGATAAGATCAATATTCGGTTCTTGTTACAAAAGTAATGATACGCATTTTATAGTAAAATCGATTGAACTTTTAACACTAAGTAGGTAAGATTAAGGGGCTGGAATAGGATAAAAGACGTTGTTGAAAAATGCCATTTAATAGGAAATTTAAGACCATAAGTTCCATGATCCTATTTCTGTGCACATTATTCACTCTACCGTTATCTGCTCAAAACTTTCAACCTTTATTAGAATCAAAAACTTGCAAAGGAATATTCCATTCATACCAGTAGATATCACCGTATTCAGGGCTCTCGGGAGTATCTAAAAGCGGCCCACTATGTTCTGGACATGCTCCATAAGTTTGGATTTAATGCCAGGATGCCTATATCGAATCGTTTAAATCAGATGGTAAAATTAAAGGATCCTCAATCTCTTGAGAAAAATTTTGATAAACATATGCCAGTCAGGATTACTCGGGGTCCAATGGTAAATGGAATTCCAGAATCGAAACTTCCTGAACAGGATGAGAATTGGTATCACAGTGCAGGTCGTGCACTCAGAGGAAACATTCGCTTTGAAATTGTGAACTTTATTAATGGAAAGCGTACTATTTTAGAAATAAGAAATGCAGTCAGCGCAGAGTACGAAACGATTGAAACTGACATTGTAGCTCATTATATTGAAGACCTTGTTCGTACTGGAGTGTTAAAATGGAATTAGAAGAACACTATTATGGTTATAATCCTTATGATGGACATCCAGATAAAATTACCAATGAAAAAGGACGTAATTATTTCTTCCTGGGAAATGGCCTGATACAGGTTGCTGTGCAGTATAATATTTCTCCGAAGGGAACACCATTGGGATTGTTGATAATGGATCCAATTAAGCTGGGGCACAAATCTGACGCTTTTAGTTTTGATGAGCAATATGGCCTGGAAAGGACGATGGTTTCGATTAAATTGAATGGTCAAACATTTTTGCCCAGTCCTGATAATCTGAAAGTTACTTGGTCAGATAATCTATTTCCAATGGTTGTGGCGAAATGGGACGCTGGTTCAATCTCCATTCAAGAAAGTCTCTTTTGTCCAGATTTCCGAACACCGAGCCTTGTGCGACAAATAACGATAAAAAATAAGTCCCCAAAGACCAGTGAGGGTATTTTGCTTGCTGACTTGAGAATTGATGAACAAGGAAAATTTGAAAAAGAAAGTTTCAAATTTAGTCTATCACCAGAGGCAGAGAAGACATACACTTTTCGATACCGACTTGAAAATCGAAAGAGGGAGAGAATTTTTGTAGAGGTACTTGAAAAGGAACCTGCAATAGACGAAATTCAAAGTTATTGGAAAAGTATCAATTCCATAAATTTCAATAATACCAAATTTAATCATTTATTTTCCAGTTCAAAAAATCAAATTATTTCTTCTATTGCTCAAAATGGAAAAATGGATGCCAGCATCTGGCAATATAATCTTGAATGGGTACGGGATGCCAGTTATGTCGCCATTGCCTGTTTAATGGCAGGCCATTTTGCGACGGCTAAAAATATTTTGACAAGGCTGATTACGCAGTTTGTCGATATCGATGGCAGTACAATAGATTCTAGCAGAAAACGACCGCTATCTGAGGTTGAGTTAGACCAGAATGGTATCCTGCTTTTCGCTATCTGGCAGTATCGGAACTGGACTGGGGATAAAAAAATCGTCGAAGAAAACTGGGATAAAATTAAATCACTGGCTAATTTCCCATTGCAGGATGTTTATTGGGATAAAAAATCGAGATTGCTTAAAAATTGTCGGGAATCCTGGGAACGTCACGCAGCTTTCGGTGTGACTGACGGATATGAAATCACATACCAGTTGTTCCCTATTATTGGATTAGAAAAAGCAGTTGAAATGGCTAGCGAACTTGGTGAGGACGAGATAGCGGATAGATGGAGAATCGCTTCCCAGGAGATAAAAAATGCTTTCCTAACACATCCCAAATTTGCTATGATAGATAATGGGCATTTCATTAAACGAAGAAAAGAATCAGGTGAAGTTCATTTATTTTTTGAGCCTCCGGACAAATCATTATTAAATGATGGGATTCCTATTAAGGAAGAAGAAGTTAATTCCATCGAGCCGGACACAATGGAGACCTATCCAATCATATTTGAAATCGTCGATCCGAAGGGAAATATTGCCACAAAAACACTGGAGCATTTAGAAAAAATATGGAATCAGCGGTGGGATTATGGTGGATATCCCAGGTATAATGTAACTTCTGAAGCAGATTTTGCCGGTCCCTGGCCCCTCGCAACCATGTTGATGGCAAGAGCTTATTTAGAAAATGGTAACAATGAAAAAGTGGAACGTATTTTAAACTGGATTTACGATCAATCTCCCGAAGCAGGTAGCTGGTTGGAGTTCATTTTTTATGATTTCAGACCCTCCCCGCCAATGCCACCTTTGGGCATTATTCCCTGGGCATGGGCAGAAGTTATCATGTTTTTTGTTCATCATCTGCTGGGAATTCGACCACAAAAAGACAGCATTGTTATTCGTCCCAGCTTATTAAACTTAACTGATAAAATCGAAGCGAAAATTCGCATTAGAGATCATTCTCTTTTTTTGAAAATATCCAGGAGAGATGATAATAGAACACAATACGCGATTATTAACAAAAAAAGAGTTGATTTTCGGGAGCAATTAATTCTGCCTTATGTTTCAAAGGATTGCTTTGTGGAGGTTTGTATTTAAACTTTTTCAACTATTTGGTCTCAAAGTCTCTTCCCAAATATTCATTGTTGTATTCATCTAAATATCAACAGGATAGTTAAAAATTGAACATATTATAGTTTTTTATAATTTCATTTCTGAGTGAAAAATGAATGCTTCTTTTCATTGGATTTATTAATCGTTTCCCTTTTCTAACTTGCCCTGTAATAAAATTCGATATTCGCCAGTCTCTCGATTCAAACTTTCCACAATTGCTCTATAGTTTCCTGAATTTGCTAACATATTTTCGATTTTTTCTCGCAAAATATGAGATGAAGGCGGAACAAACTCAATCCAATCAAAATCTTGGGTATTAAACTTTTCCACAGAACCTATTAACCTCCTCTACTAAGAAGTTTGGGACGCGAGATAAAATAACTTAACCAATTTATTGGCAAATTGTTGTTACTTACAATTATTGTAAATTCAGAAATAATCAATTTACCTAATCTCACGTTCTTAAATCTATTCTTCGTTCAATAATATTCATCAACAAAGAATTAATCTAATGTTTCAAATATAAGTATATTTTACTCTAAAAGTCAATCATTGTTAACTAAAATTAATTTACATATTATTAATATAACCAACAATTATTTTGTGATTTTGAAAACGTTTTATTATCTTAATTCGTTTAGGGCGATAAATAAAATATTCTCTTCTTAAGTTATTTAAGATTAAATTAATGTTGAGTTGATAGATATATATATCGTTTTATTAACTGATAATTAAAAAATTAGGGATGATATTTTGAATATCATATTTTTAATATATTTTTCTATTGTCTATCTTGTTTTTAAATATTTCAAATTTGGAATTGAGACTTTTTTTATTATCCGTTCATTTTTTTTCTTGACTTTTAGACTAATATTTGATAATTTAAAAAAACATTGAACTTGACCTGGAGGAATAAAAAAATGAAAAAGATATTATTCGTAACTTTCCTAATCCTATTTGTTGGAATTTTAATAGAAACACAAGTTATTTTAGCACAGGCACTTTCGACGACAACGTTTAAAGTTGGCTATTTTGATCCAAAAGGAAGCAAATCTGGTTTCATTTTTGGTGGTAGCTATTCCTGGATAGTTGATGAATCAGTAGACATTGGTATTGCTGTCGATTATTTCCGAAAGAAGCATACAGAGGAAACTGAAATAGCAGAATCTATTAATCCTGATGGGACTGTTGAAAAAGAAATTCGAAAAGATGCCGAGTTTACTACCAATATTGTCCCTATTTACGGTGTGATTAACGTTAAATTTCCTGCGGGTAGCTATTTGAACTATTTTCTCAGTGGTGGTTTGGGATATGAAATGCTTTTCAGCAAAGAAAAGAATTTAGAAAATGCAACAGAGAAATCAAGATATTATAGCGGTTTTAAATGGATTGCATCGGTTGGACTCTTATATCAAACCGGTTCTCGATCGTCTTTTTTAGCAGAACTATTTTACGATGGCACCAAAGTAAGCCGGGATAAAAAGAATGAAACTGGAGCTCCTGTAAGATACGAGGTAGATCTGTCAGGATTTGGATTTCGAATTGGAGTTCGCATGGGTTTCCATTAATTAATGTTTGAAAAAAACGCCCTTAATTGTCTTACAAGTCATTATTTGGCTGATCAATCCAATAGAATCATCCACCAAAGGTGGAATCTTTTGCTTGCCTTTAATAATATGAAGGCGGAATTAAGTTACATTTTCATTCGAATACTAATTTGCGTGGCATAATATTTTTTTATTTATTTAACAGTAAAAATATTAAAAAGTAGATTTAATGCCTCTTTTGAATTTAAAAGAGGCATAAACGTTTAATTATCAATTTATAATAGTACAATAATGCAATATTATCAACGATCACATCTTCGGTTTGGTTTTGGTGGAGGAATAACAACTCCAGCAGTAAGGTATCTGATTTTTGCAAATGGGATTGTTTTTTTACTGCAGCTATTTGCTGGCGATAAGTTAATAGAATTGTTTGGATTATACCCTATTTATATTTATCAAAAAAAGTTGTATTATTTCTATCAATTCTTTACCTATATGTTTTTACATGGAGACTTTTTTCATATTTTGTTAAACATGTTTATTCTCTGGATGTTTGGTTGTGAAGTTGAGCGCAATTGGGGAAAAACAGAGTTTTTAAAATATTACTTTATTTGTGGAATTGGTGCTGGTATTTTTCACCTGATATTTAATATGACTTCAAATATACCAGTGGTTGGCGCCTCTGGTGCAATTTATGGAATACTTATTGCTTTTGCAATGCTATTTCCAGATCGCCCCATCATGTTATTTCCATTCTTTATTACCTTAAAGGCAAAATATTGGGCAGTTTTTTTTGTCGGATTATCGCTTCTGCTTGGTTTCCTGGATGCTCAAAATGGTGTTGCCCATTTTGCTCATCTTGGTGGGATGATTATTGGTTTTGCATATCTAAAATTTGGCTGGAGAACCTCTATCATTGGTCGTGATTACATTCGAAGGAAAAAAAGCGATTGGGAATTGCAAAAAAATATAAAAGTTCGACAACAGATAACAAAATTTAGACAAGAGGTAGATTTAATCCTCGATAAAATCAATGAAGTCGGTTATGAAAACCTTACTGAAAAAGAGAAACGGACTTTAAAAAAGGCAAGTAGTATTTTATCCAATGAGAATGATAATTTATAACTTAACTAACAATGAAAGGGAACCATAAATACATAGTTTTATTAAATATCTCAATAAGTATTTTAATTGTTATTAATACTATTCGTGCGCAGGAACTTACTGTTGTTTATTCAAATGATCCCTATTCTTCAGATGTAATAACTACTTTCCACGCGAAAAATATTAACTACCTGTCTATTAATGATTTTGCCAATCTATTTAGTGCTCGCACTTATTTTGATAAACAGAATAAAAAAATTATTGTATATCTGCAAGATAAAGTCCTAAAAATAACAGCGTTCAATCCTTTTATTATAATAGATCAGCAAGTATATCAACTTCCTATTGAAACTGAATATCAAAATGAAGAGATCTATGTTCCACTGAAATATTTTATTAATATTATCAATGAAGTATTTCCCTTCCGAATTATTTATAACAAGTGGAATAAACAATTAGAAATCATTACTCCTGAATTAAGCAATATCATCAAGATTAATATAGAGGAAAAGGTTAATGGAACACTCATTAAAATTTCTACGACCAAAGATTTTGTAGAATCTGAATTGGGTTTGAGAACCGGACATGGATGGATATATGTAGATTTGTATGGCGGAAAAGTAGACTCATCTGTTCTTTATGCTGAATACGATAAAGGCTTGATTGCAAATGTGGTTCCCAGCCAACTTTCCGATGAACTCTGTCAAATAGGTTTCCGGCTTCGTGATGACATTTTAGAAAAGCAACTCATGTTACAAAACTCAAATGAAATTTTGGTTTCCATTAAAACTAAAAAAGACCTCTCAAAAGAGATTACAGAAAATTTGGAAAGAGAAAAAAAGAAGTGGCTTATCGACAAAATTGTTATTGACCCAGGTCACGGAGGAAAAGATCCTGGTGCAATAGGACAAAAATACAAAACCAAAGAAAAGGACATTGTTTTAAGTATTTCCCGATATTTAAAAGAGATGTTAGAAGAAGAATTGGATATTGAAGTATTGATGACCCGAGAGGATGATCGTTTTCTAGAACTCGATCAACGGACAGAATTTGCGAATCGAAATCAGGCGAAACTATTTATTAGCATCCATGCCAACTCAAATCCTAACCGTAACGTTCGCGGGGTAAGCACTTATTTTTTGGGGCCAAATAATACTGACGATGCAAGAAATGTAGCCAATATTGAAAATTCTGTGATTAGATTAGAGAACACGAGTAAATATGCAGATTTATCTCAAGAAAATTTCATTCTTTCCGCTATGGCACAGAATAGATTTAATACTGAAAGTCAAGATTTAGCGGACATAGTTCAAAAAGAAATTTCACAGGAGTGTAACCAGCCCGACTTAGGGATCCGTCAAGCAGGATTTTATGTCCTTTGGGGAGCATCGATGCCAAATATATTGGTAGAAACAGCCTTCATTTCGAATCTGAACGAGGAAAAATTATTACGAAGCGATTCATTTCAAAAAAAGCAGGCGAGAGCTATATTTAGAAGCATTAAAAAATTCAAAGAGAAATATGAAGTAGAGCTATAAAAAAAGCCCCCAGTTCTCACCAGGGGCTTCGGAGGGAGGAAAAAATGAGATATTATAGAAATCTATAGCCTGTTCCGTGAATTGTCTCTATGTATTGTGAGGGATATTTGTACTCACCAAGTTTCTCTCTTAATCTCTTAATATGGACATCAACGGTACGATTTGTGACATATACCTTTCGTCCCCACACTTTTTCTAAGATTTCCTTCCGTGAAAATACATTTTCACGTCTTGATGCTAATAAATATAATAACTTAAATTGAATGTAGGTTAAATCAATTGGCTTGCCTGATTTTTTAACCTTATGCTCATCTAAATCAATCTCAATGTCTTTAACCTTAATTTTTTTACTTTCATTTTTCTCAACCCTATCAATAATTGCTTTCATACGTGCAACTATTGATTTACTACTGAATGGTTTAACGATGTAGTCATCTGCACCCAATTGATAAGCTTTGACCAGGTCATTTTCTTCACCGTTGCTCGAAACAATGATAAGAACTGATTTTCGTGTATCAAAATCATCTTTCAGATTTTTGTACACCTCCCAAATTTCATTGTCAAAGTCATCCTGGTCTATCACTATTGCTTTTGGCTTCTCAGCCAGTACGAGTTCCTGGACTCGATTTAGATCATTCACCCTAACTGATACGAAACCCTCATCCTCAATAACCTTAGACATGGAATCGGGGCTGCCATTCTTTGAATCAACAACCAGTACTTTTCCCTTATCCATAGTTCTTTCCTCTTTTAGCTTTTTGGTTCAATTAATTAGAAATTTATTTACAACTTTCCTTTTTAACTTCAAATAAATTTTAACCTCGCATCAAGATATGATGCAGTACTTGATTCCCAAATCCCTTCACCCCAACCATCAACGTCCTGGATTAGAGCTGTGAAACCTGATCTCAATGCGAGGTTAAGCCCATAGTAAAAAGATCTTTGTAGCTAATACAATTAAATAATCAAATGTCACATTTGGCATCTGCAAACATTATGCCATATTTTTTTATCAAAATTGACTGGTAATTGCTAAAAACAATTTTTAAGAAATATTACCTAACTTACAGAAATATTAATGTGTTATAATTTTGTTAAAAATATTTTTGCTCAGAATGTTTTATGTTCTAAATTTCAATTTTTTATTATATCACAATACTTTATCACATAGATGGACGGAAATCAACCATTGTGTTATGAAAATCTAAGTTTCATTTTGATACAGTCAAACTTAAACATTCTATTAAAAGTAAGAAATTGTAATTTTTATTAAAAATAATGGGAACATATCTAAAATATATAGAAGGCTTAACTCCTTAAAATAAAATTTACTATAATTATATTTAATATAACTTATTAAAAAATTGTATCATAATAAATCATGTTCCAGATTGAAACAATTTAATTTTAACACAAATGAAATGTTTCGATGTAAAATTGACCACACAAGGTGACAAAAATCAGTCCATTAATCAGTATCTTTTAATTGTATTATTCTCAACGGAGACGTTAATGAACTTATGATATCGTGAATGGTAATTGCTTAGCAAAATGAAGTGGTACAATTATCATCAATGCAAACTGTATTGTGGTTGGTTTTTAATGAATGAACAAACCAGTTTTCTCAGAGGAACCTGGTTTGTTGATTTTTGTACTTCATGTAGATAAACAGATTTAATGAATTCATCATTGACTAAATTACTTTGTATAAAAATAATCTGTTTGACATTATTTTTACATGATGTATATCACAAAAAATTATAATTATTGACAGAATTGTAATTAACTGTATGGGAATTTCAAAGTTATAAAAAAATAATTCTCGATACTTGATTTTAAAATATCCAGTATCAAGCATATGGTACATCTTCGATGTGCGAAAGTAGGTTCTTATAAAAATAAAAAATTCTACCCCCGCAAAATTATTCTCATTGTTGTGCCTTCTCCAATTTTTGTGTCTTTAATAATTAATTTTCCTCGATGATACTCTTCGATGATTCGCTTTGATAAATTCAAACCTAATCCCCACCCCCGTTTCTTTGTGCTAAAACCAGGTTTGAAAATTAAACGACGATCTTGGGGACCAATTCCTTTTCCATTATCTTTCACGTCAATAAATACCTTACGAGCGCGTTCATCCAAAATACCGACAGAAATTTTAATAACTCCATTTTCTTTTTCGATTGCATCAAGCGAATTTTTGATTAAATTTTCTATTACCCACTCGAAAAGATCTCGGTTAAGGTACAACTGAGGTACTGTTTCAAAGCATTCAATAATTTCAATTTTCTTATCCATTTGAGGGAGGCGCCGCTGAAAATATTTAATTATTTCTTTAAGTAATGGAATGATATCATATTTTCTTAAGTCATTTTGAGATCCTATTTGTGAAAACCTGGTTGTAACCTTGTTAAGTCGTATTATATCACTTTTCATATCAGCAAACACTTTTCGTGTATTTTCGGATGATTGATCGTTTTTTAATAATTCCAACCACCCCATCAAAGAAGATAATGGTGTACCCAATTGATGGGCTGTTTCCTTAGCCATACCAACCCATATAGATTGCTCTTCACTCCTCTTGATACTTCGAAATCCAAGAAACGCAACTAAAATAAAAAGACCGAATACACCAATCTCTATATACGGGAACCAAATCAATCGGGTGATCAATTCAGAATCACCATAATACAAATATTGTTTAAGTAATATTTCTCCTGTTTCTTCATCACAATATATAATTGGAACTGGATCCATCTCTTTCTCTAAGTTATTGACTATTTTTTTTACTTTTTCAACAGCCTGAGGTGATCTATCATCAGAAGCCAAAGATATGTTTTCCCAATAAAGCGGATTTCTGTTTTCGTCGGTATTGATAATTGGAAAATTAGTCTTCTGAATAATTTGTTCAAATAAGAAATTAATATTTGTAGAGTCATTTTCAGCAGCAGCACGGGAATGAAGTCGAGCGTAAAATTCTAAAATAGTTCTCGATTGTTCGCGCAGATCATGTACAATGGTCTGCGAAAAATAAAGCAAAAACAAAATCAATATAATTGCAATCGAAAATAACATTAAGTTAAATCGATCAGAAATTTTGTAGAAAAATTTTTTCATCAGTAAATATCTATCTCATTATTAAAATCAAGTAGAAAATCAGATAAAGTTCACTCTTACTTTTTTTCTGCCACAACAATCATCTCATCACCGACATGGAAGAAAGAAGCAGTTATGTAAAGTATGTTATGAAATTTTACTAAAATCCATAATAGCCATCTTGGTTTTTTAGTTAGCTTGTTGAATTCTTTTTGTCGTTCAGTTGTGGTGATTTGTGTTGCAGACTTTTTCTTTCTTTTTAACTTGGGCATAATGACGTAATTATATATATTTTTTAGTTCTATGGATGATTTTATCTTTTGTGTCTCAAAGCCATAACTCGAAAGCAACTTCTTTATTGTTTTTTTCGAAAAGTAATTCACATGATCTAAGCCCATAGCCCACCATTTTTCCTTTAACAGACTCGCAAAAAAGCTATCTATTTGAGGGACCTGTATAAAAAGGTACCCACCCTTATTAATAATCCGTGATGCTTTCTCTATAAATTTATCCCCTTCATCTATATGTTCCAAGACATCCCATAAAGTTATAATATCATATTTTTTTTCTTCCCCGATATTTAAAAAACTATCATTTTCGATATTTATATTTAATACATTTCGAACAAAATTGACATTCGCTTGTGATAATTCAACACCGAACACTTCATGATCCAGTTGTTTCCCGGTGAGAAGAAAATGTCCGAAACCGGCTCCAACATCAAATACGGATCCATCGTTTCGATAGCGATGAATTAACTTATATCTTAACAAATTTCTTTGAATTTTAATCCAAACATCGGCTTTCTTTACTTCTTCAGCAACTTCTTGGCTTTTATATTTCGTATAATCAATTTTTTTTCTGTAAAATGGGGGGATAAAATGAAACGAGCATGTCTTGCATTCTACAATTGAACAGTTATCTTTCTGATATTTAACTGAGAATAAATTTTTATCTTGATTTTTACAGACAATGCATCTTATATCTTCAAAAATGTCTGGGGCTTGACTTGTCAATTGATCAGAAGATTTCATTTGATTCACTTCAAATATAGTTTAAAATTATAGTTTCACTTTAAAAGCAAAATTATCAAAGTAGACATGTTTCTCCTCATCGCGAGGGATATCCGAATCATAACAGCCGAGGCTGATCAGATTTACACCAACCAGTCGACCATATTTCGCGTAATATTCGTACTCGCCACCGTAAATCTTTTGACCTCCTTGTGTTATATTCTCTATCAGGAAAGAAAACTTTCCTTTGGTACCTTGCTGGCCATCAAATATAACCTGAACATGATACCAGTTGTTTGGTTCATAGCTAATTTGAGTGTTAACCAAAATACTCTGCTCATCCTCATAAGCGTGGACGTAAATTGATTCAGCTTCCCATCTTATGTAAACGCCCCAATTTTGTATCCAGTTGGATTGACTGGCACCCTTCGTTTCAAAGGTATACCCACCATCTAATGGTTTGATTTCAAAATCTATTATCCCACTATTAAAATGAGTATCGCTCACATTTGAGATTGTATGCCATTTCCAACCAATTGCGCTCCAGATGTGTAGCTTTTCTTCATAGATTTCAGCATTAGCTGGTCCATACCAATCGCTCAAATCTCCATCGCTGAAATCATAAATAAACGTGTATTCTTCATCCTGTTCCCAGCTAACATGAATCTCCACATTTCCGACTGCTTTTAATTCCAGATTCACATTTACTGTTTGACCTGCAATGACAGTTACATCGGTTTCGCCGGCATACAAAATATTTTCTTCATCACCCAAGGCATTTACTTTCAGATGCCAGGTGCCTGCTGCCACTCCCTCGAACCTGCAATAAGCTTCCTGCCCTGCTACCAGGATTTCTTGAATTAACGTATCATAGCCCTCACGGGATAAATAGACAACAATTTTCTTAACTTCATCGGGAATATTCGTGAAGTTTAACTTCATAAGCGCTGTTTCGTTGCCGTCTTCAATTTTTGAAGTCATGGGATTTGGACGGTCACAAGAAAAAAATCCCATCGATAAGAATAAATTAATCAAAATGGCTAAAATTATGATTCTGTCTTTCATTGTATCACCTCTAAGGATACATTAAAAATTAGAATTGATATTAAATTCGTTACTACTTAATTTATAAAAAGTTGAAGTCAAAATCAATTTTAACTTTCGAACTTTGTAATAGTTGTTGTTTTATAGTCGATTAGGATTAATTTTTCAGTTAAGACGTCATTAATATACTGATTCCATCACTCCAAGCGATGGAATCAGTTTGAAATTTTAACCCTTATTAAGTTTAAAAATTACCTTAAGAAACAATCAGTTTAACTTTTTAATTACGATAGAGATCTCCTATTTTTACGCAATGAATAAACTATTGC
>SMTZ1_10003437_pt1 | contig 15915 bp, 11 predicted proteins | sample DeeMarSWOR136_30_FD_25667 | JGI IMG/M metagenome (IMG submission 25667)
GTAGCGATAGTGGGTTATAATCAAGTCAAATTATATTCTGACGCAAATTATGGAAGATATGAGATGGTTTTTGAAGCTGTAAGAGGTGCTTTAGATAATGCTGGATTAAAAAAGAAAGACATTACAACTGTTATTTCTACCACAAATGATTACTATGAGGGAAGGACAATCTCAAATTCATTAACGGTAGAACCAGGGGGAGGTTACCTAGCAGATGAATCAAAAGTTGAGATGGATGGAGCTCATGCTGTTTTATATGGACTAATGCGTATTTTATCAGGAAATCATAAATTAGCAGTTGTATGGGGTGGAAGTATAGCATCTAGTTTTCCTTATCATTCTGCTCGGTTATATGAAACAGATCCAACATGGGAACGACCAAGTACTTATGTGAATGATATAACTTCTTCTGGTTTTCAAATGAGAGCTTATATGGAAAAATACGGAGTCAGTGCTGAAGAAATAGCAGAAATTTCTGTGAAAAACCGAAAAAATGCTGCTAAAAACCCTTTAGCTTTAGCAGAAGCACAAAATCCTAATTTGACTGTAAAGGAAGTTTTAGAATCTGAAATATATTCTGATCCTGTGACTGAATTAATGGTAGCACCCCCTTGCGATGGTAAGGCTGCTTTATTACTAGCTCCTGAAAAACAAGCAAAGAAAATAACTGATAAACCGGTTTGGATTACAGGTGTAGGCTTTAATCAAGAAACATATTATCTTGGTGATCGCGATCTATCTACTAGTACTTCTATGGAATTAGCCGGTAAAACAGCTTTTAAAGTTGCTGGGATAAAAGACCCTAGGAATCAAATTGATGTGGCTGAATTATTTGAAGCGTATGCACATGAAGAATTGATTTTTACTGAAGCTTTAGGATTTGCTGAGAAAGGTAAGGGATCTGTATTAAATACAAAAATTAATGGAGATTTCCCAATTAATCCTTCTGGAGGAGCATTAGGCGGAAATCCTCCATGTGCAACTGGATTGATAAGAATCATTGAAGCTGTCAAACAAATTAGAGGAGAAGCAAAAGGTTATCAAATTAAAGATGCTAAGAGGGCAATTGCTTCGGGTCAAATAGGGATGTGTGCTCAAAATAACATATTATACGTTTTGGAGGGAGGTGAATAAAAGTGGGAAGACAAGTATGTATTGCGAGTGCAGGTTTTAGTGAACATGCTTCAAAACGCTCTGATGTAAATATGCCAGAATTAATAAGCGAAGCAATAGAAGACTGTTTAAAAAAAGTTCCAAGTGTCGATATTAAAGATATTGATGCATTTGTTAATGGAAATATGCCTGCATTTGAAGGATCAAGTATTCCAGAATTATGGATGACTGATTGGATGGGTGCAAGGAATAAACCTTTATTGAGAGTAACGACAGGAGGTACTACTGGTGGTTCTGTAGCTATATCTGGATACTATACTGTCACTGCTGGATTACCCGGTATTGACACTGTATTAGCAATTGCTTTTGAACAACAAAGCCAAGGTGATACCGCTACAGGACTTGCAAGCGTTGCTTATGGAGAAATCTCAGTATTAAATTCATTAGGAATTCCTTATGATCAATTGACTGCTTTATTTTCTGCTGGAGCTGCAATAGGGGTTGCTTCATATCAAGCCACCAATTATATGCGTAAAAGCAAAATCACAGAAGTAGATTTAGCTAGAGTAGTTGTTCAAAATAGGCATAATGCTGCTAAAACTTGGTGGGCTCATTTAAAAATGCCTAATTTAACAATCGAAGAGGTTTTAGACACTCCATATATTTCATATCCTTTAAGATATGGAATGGTATGTCCTGCATCTGATGGGGCTTGTGCGATGCTTTTTACTACAGAAGAAAAAGCTAAAGATATGTGCGACATTCCAGTATATGTAAATGGGGTTGGGAGTGTGGCAACAGAAACCTTTCCGTTAGGTTACTGTGGTAGTGGCTCAGGGCAATTGGATCCCTCAGAACAATTGGGAGCACAAAAAACGTCTGAGGTTGCTTTTAAACAAGCAGGTATTTCTTTTCCTAGAAAAGAAATTGACTATGCAGAAGTTTATTCCCCATTTCCAAATCAAGAATTAATGTGGGTAGAGAAATTAGGTTTATTTGAAGAAAATACTGCATCATTGATGTATGAAACAGGTGTAACAGCATCTAAAGGTGAATTGCCAATAAATTGCTCTGGTGGAGTCAATTCTACTAATGCAATCGGAGCCTCAGCAATGGAACGTCCGGCGGAAGCTGCTTTACAGATAATGGGAAAAGCAAGCAATCAAGTTCCAAAAACAGTTCATACAAGTTTAGGTCATGGTTGGGGTGGTTATGTAAATTTAATCACTATGATGGTAATGGCTGATGAACCAGCAAGAAAATTTAAATAAAGAATGGAGGTAAAAAATATGTCAAAACTGACAAGAAGAAAGTCAATGGAATATATTAAAAAGGATTATGTTAGGACGAGAACTATGCCAGCAAATTGGTATTTATCCAGCTATAATTATAAATTCAATATTACACATATGCAACCACTTAGAGAAAAGTTAAAACAGAAAAAGATAGTAGGATTACAATGTTCAAGTTGTAATCGAGTTTTTTTTCCACCAAGACTCGTATGCGGTAAATGTATGGTGAAACCTGATCGTTGGGTTGACGTGCGTGAAACTGGGCAAGTTGCTAGCTATACAATAGCATATATTAAGGATCCAGAAACAGGTGGAGTGCAAGAAAGACCAATCGTCTGTGCTCAACTTGATGGATCAGACACTAGTTATCCTGTTCAGTTAAATCCAAACATAGCTTTCAAAGATACATACGTAGGCATGCCAATCAAAGTCCATTGGAAGGATAATCCTGAAGGTGGTTTGAACGATATTGAATACTATGATATAGCTGAAGATGACTCCAAAGATTTAGAATTACGAAAAGACTAAACTTTTTTTCATTTTTTTATTTTATATTTAAGAAGGAAAAATTGAAACTATTTTTTGGTTTGATTTAATTATTATTTAAAAATTTACTTAGAATTTTACCTATCTTTTGAACAGAAAACTGGATATCATCTTCATCAATTCCATAATGAGTAACAAACCTAATTTTTTCTTTACTAATATTAAAAGATAATATTCCTTCTTTTCCAAGTTCAGTTATTATCTTAAATATACGAGCCTTTTTCATAAGTTCCACTATGACCATATTGGTTTCAGGGTTATTAACTTTTATAGGGAAATCATAGGATTTAATACCCTCTGCGAGTAGTTTAGCATTCTTATGGTCTTCTGTAAGTCTATTAATCCATTTTTGTTCAAGTGCGATTAAACCAAATGAAGCAATTATTCCTGCTTGACGCATACCTCCACCAAGCATTTTTCGATATCTCCTAGCATGAGTAATAAAGTCTTTTGATCCTGCAACAATAGAACCAACAGGACATGATAATCCTTTGGATAAACAAAACATAACACTATCAACTTGATTAGTAAATTCTTTAACAGAAATTCCTAAACCTATTGCTGCGTTGAATATTCTTGCTCCATCCAAATGTAATTTTAAGTTATTCTTATCTGAAAAATCTATCATATCTTTAAGTGTTTTTGGGTCAACAATGATACCGCCATGATAATTATGAGTATTTTCTACAGAAATTAGAGTTGTTGGTGGCTCATGTATATCGTCTTTATCACGAATCAATGTCTGGAGTTGTTCAAATGAAGGAACACCTTTTATTGAAGGATAAGTTCTAATCATTAATCCTCCAATACGAGCCGCACTACCAACTTCATTTTTATAGATATGACTCAATTCCTCTAAAAGTATCTCATCACCAGGTTTAGTTTGAGATAAGAGTGAGACTAGATTGCCTTGTGTTCCAGAAGTCACAAATAACGCTGCTTCTTTTCCAATAATATTGGCTGCTTTTTCTTCCAACTTATTTACTGTTGGATCTTCTCCTTCAACATCATCTCCAAGATCGGAATTTTTTAATGATTTAAGCATTTCCCACATTTCTGGAGATGGCTTAGTTACTGTGTCAGAACGTAAATCAATTATTCTCAAATTTAATCAATATTTTATCAGTTTTTTTTAAATCTCTAAAATGTTTTATAAAAATAAAATAATTTGATAAAAATAGATATTTGTAAATAAATCTATTTCAGAGTTTAAAAAAAAGATAAAATTATCTATTTACTTTTTATAGCAATAGTAATTGCTCTTGTTAAACGGATAACATCCATTACTTTTCCTTTTTCCACAGTTATGTGTTCTCGTGAGATTGCATGGGTAAAATCTCCTTTTCCCTCACAAATTTTCACAATTGCATCAGAATTTCCCGTTAATACAACGATAGCATCTGATTTAGTACCTTTAGATAATAAAATTTTGTGATTCTTAATTTCTAAAAAAAATGGATCTTCATTATTAAGGTTAAACTGAAATGATATCTCCCAATCAACATCTTTTCCAGCAATATTTGTTACAAATACTGCTTGAGCTTTTACAATTGTGTTAATCCTCTCTATTACTTGGCTTAAACTTTCTTTTGCTTGTTCCATTATTATTAGCCTCCTTCATATTCTGGTTTTGATATCCAACTTTCATATTCATCTTCTGGGACAAAGAAAAAGTCAGTCATTTTACCATTCCTTTCCTTATTAAAAACCGCTTGAACCTTTTTCCCTTTTTTTATTTTTGAAGGAATTAGATTCTCGGAAAATATGCCTTGAAGTAAAGAAGTTTCCGCACCATCAAGTTTTATAAATCCTATTCCATAAGGTATTGCTCTAATGAAGGCTGAAGTGGTATACCAAACTATTGTGCTAACCTCTATTGTTCCTGTTTGTTTGAGTTCCACCCAATCCGCTGGTGCATAACAATCAGAGCAATTAATCCTAGGAGGCATCCATGTCTTTCCACATTTAGTACATTTTGTGCCTAATAACTTCTTATTATTCATTAACTCTATAAAAAATTTAGATTGTCCACCATAAGAATATTTATAATCAATTTTAATACGATCTCTGATTTCATGTGCTTGGAAAGTTCGTTCATTCATGATTTTTCAATCCCTCCTCATTTGACATTACTATAACAGCAGCATAAGCTGCTCCAGGTCCTCCTATAGAATGCGAAATTGCTCGCCCTTTTTCGATTGTAACTTGATGCTTTCCCGCATCTCCCCGCAATTGGAGAGCAGCTTCTCCAGTACTCATTATTCCTGTTGCACCAACTGCATGTCCACAACCTATTAATCCTCCCGAAGGACAACAAGGTAATTCACCATTTATCCAAGGACCTTCTCCTGCTTTTTCAAAAGAATTTTCAATCCAAGGTCCACCTTCTCCAAATGGTACAAATCCAAGTTCTTCATAACTTATTACTTCTTGTCCACTAAAAGCATCGTGAAGTTCTGCTAGATCGATTTGGCTTTTTATTTTGTTATAATCCAAACCCGCCATTTTATAAGCTGCTTTTGCGGCATAAATATTTGAATATAACCTTCCCATATCTTCTCTATTTCCTATAAAACAATCAGTATTTGCTGCTGCTACACCTGTAATCCAAATTGGATTTTCCACTTTCAATTCTTTTACTTTTTCTTCACTTGCTAGAATTAATGCAGCAGATGCCTCTGAATATAAACAACAATCTAACATTTTGAAAGGGTGGCATATTATTCTAGAATTCATAACTTCTTCTACTGTTATGTTCATGGGTGATTGTGCTTTAGGATTTAATAAAGCGTTTCCATGGTTTTTAACGCTTACATAAGCCATTTGTTCTTCAGTTGGATTACCAAATTCTTCATAATGGGCATTTACCATGGATACATAAGAGCTAGCTGCCATCATTCCCATTGGGTATTCATAAGTCATATCTGCTGAATATGCAATGGCATTAAGAACCTCTGGCGTCGTAGTTCCTGTCTGTTCATCGTAACAATCATTACATTTTTCTAGACCTATACAAAGACATAAATCTGAAAGTCCAGAGGCAACTTCAGCATAAGCCATTCGAATTGTATATCCTCCAGTAGCACCACCGGTTGCTATTCTCGTACCAGGCTTATTGTTCAATCCAAGATAACTATTAGTAAAAATATCAGGCATGAATTGTCGCTCAAAAAGCTCATTATAAATCCCATACACAGTAGACTCAATATCTTTATGCGAAATTTTTGCTTCATTTTTGTTTGCATCATCAATAGCTAATTTTGTTGCATCATAAGCAAGTTCAAAGTAGGTTTTATCTAAATATCTTGCTCGAAATGGAGTAATTCCAATACCAACAATTGCAACTTTTTTTAACATTTTTTTTCATTACTATATTCTATTTTTTCATTTCAAATTTTAGTTAATTATATTCACACATTTATTATTCTCTTTTTATTATTTAGAGACGAAATTTCTAATCAAATTTAAAAAATAATATATTTATATTAAATCTTCTTTTGTTTTATTTGAAATCTAAATTAGTTTCAGACAGAAAAAGTGCCTATTTATGTTAGAGATCAAAAAAAAAGAAATTTGTTATATGTCTGCTTATGAAATGGCAGATAAAATAAAGAATCAGGAAATTACGTCGGAAGAAATAACTGAAATTATTATTGAAAGGATAGAAAAAATAAATCCCATAATAAATGCATATTGTACACCTACATTTGAACTAGCTCGGGATATGGCAAAGAAAGCTGATAAAGCTGTCAAGGAGGGTGAGAAGTTAGGATTATTGCAAGGAGTGCCTATATCCATAAAAGATGAAACAGAAACCAAGGGGATTAGGACTACTTATGGTAGTTTATTGTTCCAGAATAATGTCCCAAGGGAAGATGAAGCCGTAGTTAAAAGGTTAAAGGACGCGGGTATTGTAATTTTGGGGAAAACAAATACACCTGCTTTCGGATATAAAGGAGAAACAGATAATTTAATTTTTGGGGTTACCAAGAATCCTTGGAATTTGGAAAGAACTACGGGAGGGTCTAGTGGTGGTGCTGCTGGTGCTGTTGCTTCAGGTTTAGGACCTATTGGTATAGGATCTGATGGTGGAGGTTCTATTAGGATCCCGAGTTGTTTCTGTGGGCTTTTTGGGCTTAAACCAACTTATGGAAGAGTTCCCCAAAATTCAATGAAAATGATGGGATATCTTGGTACATTTGTTCATAAAGGACCTCTTGTAAGATATGTAAAAGACGCAGCTTTAGTATTAGATGTAATAGCAGGTCAAGATGATTCTGATAGATATTCTGTTCCGAAACCAAGGTATAGCTATGTAGAAAAGTTTGATGAGAAACCAAATAAATTAAAAATAGGCTACTCATTAGACTTGGGGTTTGCAGAAGCTCTTGATCCAGAGGTAGAGAAATTTGTTCTAAATGGAATACAAAAGTTTGAAGAATTCGGGTGGTTAGTAGAAAAAAGCAGAATAAAATTGAGGAATCCTGAATCTATATTTATAACTATATGGAGCTCCGGATTTGCTTATTCTCTTGGACCATATTTAGAATCTGTGAAAGAAAAAATGGATCGAGGTCTTATAGATATGATCAATCTTGGTCTTTCATTTTCTACAAAAGAATTAAAGATAGCAGAAATTCAAAGAGAAATGATTTATGAAGAGATTTGTAATATATTTAGGAAAATTGATATTTTAATAACACCTACTCTCGCGTGTCCCGCTTTTGAATTAGGTAAATCACAAATAAATATGGAAACGATGAAAACGAATATAAATATTGATGGAAAAAATGTCTCATCAACAGGATGGTTACCTTTTACTTATCCCTTCAATGCTAGTGGTCATCCAGCTGCTTCAATTCCGTGTGGGTGGTCTAGTAACGGTTTACCTATTGGAATGCAAATAGTGGGGAAAAAATTTGATGAATTGACTGTTCTTCAAGTTTCAAAAGCATTTGAAGATGTCGCTCCATGGCAAGATAAAACACCCAAATTCGACTAAATTTTTTTTTCTGTATTTACTATATAATTGATGTGAAGAACCTTCTTTTAAAGAGTGTAATTTTAAGATCTTTTTATTCTTATAAATTATTTTCATGGTCTAGAAAATAAATAAAGAGAACTTATGCAACTTCAGCATAACCCATTAGAACTGCATACCCCTATAACACCCGATGTAGCAACTCTAGTTCCTGGTTTATTATTCATACCGAGATATGAATTAGTAAATATATCTGGCATAAATTGGCGTTTAAAAAGCTTATGATATGTTCCATGTATTGTTGATTGAATATTTTTATGTGTGATTTCTGCTCCATTTTTATTAGCACCTTCCAATGTTAATTTTGTTACATCTTTTGCTATTTCAAAACAAATTTTATCCAAATAACGTGCTTTGGAATGAATTATTCCAATATCAATAATAGCATCTTTCCTTAGCTTTATATCACATATAAATTTCTGTATAATAATTTTTAATCTTATTTAGATATATTTAATAATTGTTGGATTAAGATTTAGGTTAAATTGAATTCTGAAAATAATATCAAATTACTCATATTTAGTATAACTATAGTTTAATTATTTTATTTTTAATTTCCATCATAGGAAAGTATGCTATTCTACTATATTAGAGGTTATTAAAATTAGAATAATTGAAATAGATATTTACTTAAATATATTCAATTTAATGATGTTCAGTTAATAAGTTAAATATTGATAAAACTATATTAATTCAATCTAATAATTGTGCACCACAATTTTCACAGTAAATTATTTTTCCTCGAAGAATTCGTTGTAGAAGCTCCGGAGGAATATCGTGACCGCATTCTTGACACTTTTTAGGAGCGATTGAGTTTTCGATTTCATTGATTAAAGCAGGACTCATATCAATATCTTGAGAAAAAGTTTCGATTTTAAGAAGTGATTTCTTCGACTTTTTAATTCCAGTTAATGTAATCTGAAGACCAAGTTTATTTTTACTATAAGTGCCCTTGGCAAATGCTTTCATTAGACCAAAAAATTTACCACCTATCGTTTGTTTCTCAGTATCTACAATAAAAAAATTTTTTTTCTCCAATAATATTAATAGTTTTTCATATAAGTAAGTGGCTTCAATTAAAACTTCAACTTCTTCTCCTACTCTTTGAAAATTGAGTATATCTAGGGAAAACTTATCGAATTCTTCAACTGTTATTGGATTTGGTTGAAGTAACCCACATATTACCCTTATTTCATATGGTTCCATTATAATAGTTTCTACTTCATCACTCTCATTAAGGAAATTAATAACTGCTCGAATTGTACCTTTAACGCAATCCGTTCTCGGTAAAAAAACAAATTTTGGACTAATAAAACCTCCTTTTGTAACTTTATGAATTTTTACACGATCAAGAGTCGTAATCCGATTCTTAAACTCTGATTCTTCTGATGTAAGTGTCAAGCTATCTTCTGGGTAGGATAAAATTTGTATATTCACATCAGTAATATTATACTCTCGTTCGTTTACTAGTTTAATTTTAAAGATGTATTTACTTCCTTCAATCTGACCACCTCTTTGCACTTTAATACTTTCTCCTTGCGAATATTTTTTTATTTTTTTCCTTTGATTGACTTTTAAAACATTATCTAATTTTTGATTTTGAGATAATTCCAAATCTTTATCAATAACTTGTTCTCTGCCATAGTTTACATTTTTTTTGGATACAATAGGTTCTATCTTTTCAGATATTTTCTCTAATGATGACTCAATTAATTTTTTAATTGAATTACCTTCAATTTTTGTATTAGTTTTAAATAATTCATACAAATAAAGTGAATTTCCCGCAGCAATAGTGATTAATTTATTATATTCATTATTTTCTATAATTGGCAAAAATCGATTAACACATCTAATTTTGTTATTTAAAGTAATTTCTCCTAAAATATTACCTTCAAAATCACTTAATTTTAGAACACCATGTTTATTTCCAATTATTAATATTTGATTTCCAAAGACTTTACTGTACTTTATAGTTGTTGGGCCATCTTCTAATTGGAAAACTTCTTCCCATCGCCCATTTTTATCAAAATTTGTAATTTTTCCATTTTTTAATAACACTAATAATGCACCAAGGAAATTTTCTGAATTTTCTATAATTGTACAATCTCTAATTGCTTCTGATGTTTGAAAAGTCTCTATTATTTGACCTATTTGATTTAAAAAAATAAGTTTATTATTTTGAAGTCCTAATACAATTACATTAGTTCCATTTCCAAAAAAATCTCCAATATCACTGCATATAATTGGAGATTTAAGATTTATACTCCAAATAAGGTTCCCTTGCTTCCCCAAGAGTCTTACATTTCCATCTATATCTCCAGAGAGTAACTCAACGTTTTTAACACCTGAAACTGGCGCTACTAAAAAACTCGTAATCTTGGGTGAGAATTCAGACACCATAATTCGTTTTCCTTGCAAATCAAATATTTGCATTGATTCATCAAAAGAGCATCCAATAATTTCTGGCAACTTATCTCCTAATATATTAGAAATTGAACAAGAGTATACTGGCTTTTTAAATTGAATTTCCCATTTAACTTGAATTTTGATTTTAGTTTTTAACATTAACTTAGTACTTTAATTCTTTTCCTTTCTTTTATTATAGCTAGTAATATATTTCCTATTAATTTCGTTCTTGTTAATATTTTTTAATTAATTGTAATTAAAAAAAAAAATTTATTTTATAATTATTGTAATTTATAGAAGTATCCTATTTTCTCATTTATTATTTTTTCTAATATTGCTTTTTCCTTCTTCAAGTCTACCTTCTTCTTGTACCATTAGAATTAAATTCTTAAAAGATCTAGATAACCCGCTAATTTCATCATCTTTTTCAATAATAGTTTCTAACTCCTCGAAGGCTTCGGATTTATCTAAAGCTGTTTTTTTTATATCTTCTGTTGCTAATTGTAAAGCAAGGTTTGTTAATTTTCTTATAGGTTTAATGATCGAATCAGATATTTTTAAGCCCATTATTAACGCAACACTAATAATTATAGCTAATATAGTAAATATAATTGAAAGCTGAATGGTAAGAATTTGATTTATATTCTCTTGTAAAATTCTAACAGGAGCTAAAACTTCTTGAGATGGAGCTATTATGCCTAGTGTATAATGAGATACAGTAATTGGAGCATAAGTTAAATAGTAAACTTTTCCATTTTTCATTATTTCAGAAAATCCAGATATTCCGCTCGTTATTTGGTCAAGTAGGTCTTGATTTATGGGCTCAACATCGTTAATAAGGACAGCTTCTTCATCACCAGGATCAAAGATAACATTGGGATGAGAAATGACTTCACCATCCTGATTGATTAAAAACCCATATCCCGTATCAAACATTTTGATATTTCCTACTGTTTGGGATATTGTTTCAAGTGTAAAATCGATTCCAACAACTCCAATAAAATTTTGTGGAGAGGTAGTTCCGTTATAAATAGCTCGAGATATTGTAACTATCCACCCTAGATATGGATCAATATAAGGCGCTGTCCAAACGACATTTCCATTAGCCTCTTTGGCATCGATATACCAGTCATCAGTTTTATAATCAAAAGGAGGTTCTGTTGCAGTACCAAAAATAGTTGTATCAACACCCGACCATGGAAAGGTTCTCTGAATACCAATCTCAAACTCCATATAAATCCAAGAATAATGAGGATTATTTTCTAAGATATCTTTCATAATTGGATCTAGATGAGCTGTACGATTAATTATATCTCCGTGAATACCACTCAGGTTATATTCATTGTGACCCATCACATTCCAAGTATCCTCATAGATTAAATAGTGGGAATAACTTTTCGATGCATTTAAATCTAGTTTAGCATTATACTCTGCATCGGGAGGTATATTTTCAGGATAAAATTCTGTGGAACTTACGATTGTGCCATCAAATTTTCTTGTTCCTACAGGCAATTTTTCTACATGATAAAAAGACTTGCGATAGCCAAATTCAAACGGATTTTTGAAAATATTTGAAATTGCGCTAGCAAGACCATTCAAATCCTCTGCGACATTTTCCAGTTGTGATTCAATAACCTGAGAATTACTAATTGTTTTATTTTCCATATTATATTTTACTTGCGTTTTTAAAGTATTGGTTACTTGATTTGAAGTTATATTACTCAACACACCAATAAAAATTCCTGATGCTGCTGCTACTGTTCCTAATGCAATGATTGTATATAAAGTGAAATTCAATAAAATTACTTGTCTTATACCAATTCTTTTTCTTCTTTCACTTTCCATATTCTTTCACCACCTATTTTTCCTCCGGGGTAAAACCCTCTATTTCAGATGATGCCATAATTTCTTTTACCCGTTTAAAAGCGTCTGCAATTAATTTTGATAAATTATGTTCAGAATAAATAGGAATATATTTACCTCGAATTGAAGAATTGACAATTAAATTCATTTCTGTAAAAACTTCTCGAAGTTCTCGTCCGACACCTATAAGAATGATATTTAGGGGAAAATCAAGATTAAAAATGTATTGAGCAAGTGTTTTTGCTGAATAATTTGTACTAAAATTATCAAGTCCATCAGTTAGAGCAACAATCCATTTCTGATTTTCTTTTGGCGAATTCTTCAGCATTTCGACAGCTAATCCTAAGGCATCATAAAAGGCAGTTTGATATTGAGTATTTTTAAGATTTTTAAAAATATCTTGAATTTTTTCAATATTTCCTCCTTTTTTAGTTAAGGGTAATATATGATTTACAATTGAATGAAATCCAATAATCGCGGTGTTATCTACAGGGTTAATAACGGTATCAAATACTTCCCTTGCACCCTTTCTAGCAGCCCTAATTTTATTTTGTTCCTCCATACTACCTGATTGGTCTATTACAAATATAACGTCTTTTTTCCGAACAACACTATCACTGATTTTACTTAATCTTGCTTCAGTTTTGTGTAAAAGAATTGTATTATCTTGTTCATCATAAATATTTATTAAAATTTTTAAAATATTCATCATTAATGGATAATTACCAAATTCTTCTGCGATATTAAATGCAGTTTCAAGATGTTGAATTGCAGTTTCAAATTTTTTCTTTGAAAGTTCTAAGCGTCCAATTTGAAAATGATCTTCAGCTAGATTTGATTTAAAAGCCAAATCTGAATCGATATTAATCGCTTCATTAAAAAATTTCCATGCTTTATCAAAATCATTTTTTAATAGGTTTAAAACACCAAGATTTCGCCTTCTAGTAGCGACTCTATCACTGCTAAGCATTTTTTCATCTATTTTAAGAGCGTTTATAAAATCTTCTTCAGCAGATCTAAAATTACCTTCTGATAGAAAAAGAAGTCCCCTATTATTTAATCTTGAACTTAATCCAGATTCATCATTTGTTTGTTGTGCAATTTCTATAGCTTTGTCATAAGCATCTTTAGCTTTGTCGAATTCAGCCCAATTACGAAAAATATTCCCTAGATTATTCCAGCATATTCCTTGCCCTTTTAAATTCTGTGTAGTTTTAAATAATTTTAATGCTGCAGAATAATTCTTGTATGCAACATAAATATCACCTTGATAATAACTTTGATTACCCAATCTCATAGTAATTAAGAGTGCTTGGAATGATTGAGCAAGAACTCCAATTTCATCACTCCTACGCTTTTTTTCAATTGGAATTTCTTTAGTTAGATCACCCCTAACCATATTATCAATTGAATCAGTTAAATGTGTAATAGGTCTGGTAATTCTTCTTGACATCATCAAAATAGCAATAATGATTAAACAAAATAGAAATGTTAGAACTGTGATAAAGATTGTAATCATAGGTATATTTAAAGCAGAAATAGAATTTTGTAGATTAATGCCAGATTCGATTATTTCTAAATAAGGTACAATTAATGCAATAGAATATCCACCCTTCCCAATAGGAGTGTAAGATATAACCCATGATTCCCCATTCTTTTCAAATATTTCAATACTTCGCTCCTCATCAATAATATGATTTATAATCGAATAAAATTCGCCTGTATCTACTTCTAAATCGGCAATCGGAGATCCAATGCTATTACTTGGTACATCAGGATGGTATATTGCATTAGCAGCTCTATCTATCATCACTACATAACCTCTTTTATGAACTTTTATATTGCTTAAATAATCTCTCAATGAAAATAATTCAACCTCTATACCGCAACATCCAATAATAGAATTATTATCAAACAGAGACGCTTGCGATATTAATATTGCAGGACCGATTAATGATTGATTTACATTTTCAAAATAGATTTGCCCATTCAAACTTTTAGTAGCATTATACCATTCTTCAGCATTCTTGTCATAATTTATTGATCTTGAGTTATTAATATATGGAAAGACTCTGGTAATACCATCCTCATAACTTGCAACTAAAGTAATATAGAGAGTATTCGCTTCATATATTGGATTGAAGATATAATCTATATAAGCAGATTTATTTATCAACTGACTGATATAGGAATTAATTATAGTATTATTTGTAAAATCTGAGAAACTTTTATTTATATATTTATTATACTTACTTGAATAGACTAATTTGGGAAGTATTGGGATTCCTGATTGGTGATATGAAGGTCTAATTTCTGTAATATTTATTCTATTATTAAATAGATCTTCATTATAACTTGTTATTTTGCTTAAATCAATTGATATTTGATCAAACAAAGTATTTACATAATTAGCAACATCAATTGATTTGTTCTGAAGAGCATTAAACCCCTCTATTTCAATACTTTCTCGAGCACCAAATGTAATAATTCTTCCTAAGGCATTGATCTGAGAAAAAGCAAAGATTGATAAAATAATCATTGGACCTACTATAAGTATCAAATTTGCTGTCAAGATTCGTATCTGTATTTTTCCTTTTTGCCTTCTTTTAGACATCTTCTCTTTAAGTTAAATTTTATTTTATTTTAAATTAATATATATTTTTATATTCCTAAATATAACCATATATTTAAAAGTTATGATCATCTTAAGAGAGTTTAAATTAATACAATTAATACTTTTTATAGGACTTTTAACAAATATATAATGATATATATTAAAATTTAAATTCGTTTTATTCTCTTATAACCATTTGGTTATAATCATCTATGACTTTAATCACATTTTTTTTACTTAATGCTATCTATATTGATTATGCAGCATCATATATCAACTCAAAATAAGTTTTATTAAGATATCTTGCCCTAAAGAGGATATTCCAATATCTATTATTGCGACTTTTTATATAATTCTCTATATTTATAATGTACTTTCATATTTTATTAGATAATTATTAATTTGATATGATTTTAATTAATTTTTTAAAAAATATCGATAATTGACAAATCAATTTTAGTCAATATGCCCTTCGCATAGACATTGAGAAATAAGAAGTTAATATATAGCTAAAAATGTCCAATTTTGTAATAAAAATATAACTTAAACCTTCATGTAATAAAGACTTATGACAAGATCAGCTTATATAGTTGCGAGGGTTAAAAGAGCATATCCAGTGGCAATAATTACAACTGGTATGATTGAAATATGTATAAATGAAGAAATAACAGTTAAATAATCTGATTTACTATCTAATAGAAGTACTAAGTATATTATGGTTGCTCCAAGAGGTACATAGAAGTAATATCTTTAAAGAGTATTATAATTTTAAATTTAAATTTCTTTTTTGTACTCAAAGTATCATAAAATAAAAGCTTAAATATAAATTCTATTATAACCATCATGTAAAAATTCGTTCAATATTCCTAATAATATCAAACATTTAAATTCCGAGTTTTTATTATAATTATATTTACTATTTGAGACAATAATGAGGTGTATTAGGCATTTCTCAAGATGAAATAAAAGACCTTACTTCAGATTTAGATGATAAAGTTGTAAAAGCTCTGCAAAATAAAGTTAGCACATATGAAGCTGAG